>JAEEGH010000771.1_pt1 | contig 100219 bp, 70 predicted proteins | sample 9134181 | NCBI WGS metagenome assembly JAEEGH01 (sample SAMN16246544, study PRJNA631951) | gut metagenome | biome: gut microbiome; feature: rumen; material: DP-attached | host: Bos | place: Iran: Karaj | collected 2018-10
ACTTGGAGCCGGAAATCTTCATCCTCCTGGAGGAAGAATACCGGAACAAGGGATACGGAACGGAGTGCGTAAAGGAACTGCTGCGGATTGCGGCGGAGGACTTTGCGCTTTCCGGCGTTCACGGCGGCTGTGACAGGGAGAACATTGCTTCTGCCCGTGCCATGGAAAAGGGCGGCATGGTGCAGTACGGCACGGAAGATAACGGAGATCCGCTGTTTCGATTCTCCATAAAGAAATAAGCGAAGACGGGAGGAAATGCCATGCGCAAGAAACTCATCCTCATCAGCGGCTCGGGACAATGCACGCAAAAACCACCTGGAGAACTGTACCTTTATCGCGGGTGATGTCCTGAAAAAACTCGATGAGATCGAGGAACGTCCGGACTTCATCGTGCGTGCCCGCGCGGTCGACATGTTCCCCGGAACCGCACATGTCGAGACGGTGGTGCAACTATCCAAATGAAGAGGATTTGTTAGCCCAACTCCGCAGGGCAGGACATGCGGTAATGAGGAAATAGTGAGAGGAAGATCATGACGAAACCACGCATTGCGACCATTCAAAGTGGTGAGAGGTTAGGAAACAGGAGATAAATACATGTCAGAATTATATGAACGCATAGCGGGATTGTTTGCGCTGTGCGGCGTCGGGGCGCCGATCGGCGAGATCAAACCGGTGTCCGGCGGCCTGATGCATAAAATGTATAAAGTTCGCACGCACTCGGGGACCTACGCGGTAAAGTGCCTGAACCCCGGGATCATGAAGCGGCCGGGCGTTTTGGAGAATTATGCGCGGGCGGAGGAACTGGAAGGCCTGCTGGAGGAAAGCGGCGTTCCGATCGTTCCCGCGCTTCGTTTCGGAACCGGAAAAATGGTAAAGCAAGGCGGGTATTGTTATTACATCTTTCCCTGGCAGGAAGGAAGCATCACGGATCCCGACAACATAACCGAAAAGCAGTGTTTTCAGGCCGGAGAGATTCTGGGGCAAATGCACCGGATCGATCCGCGCAACGTTGAACCGGAGGATCCGGAGCTCTCCGCGATCGATTTTAGGGCTTATGTTCAAAAGGCGGAAGCAAAAAACAGCAGCATTACAGGCTTGCTGAGGGAAAGTCTGGATTTACTGGAGGAAGCTCAGGAGAAACTGAACGCGGCGCGAAGCAGCCTGCCGCCTATGCGGGCGGTCGACGATCCGGATATGGACCCGAAGAATATCATGTGGCACGCAGGGAAAGCCCATGTGATCGACTTGGAGTGCCTGGGATGGGGAAACCCGATAGCGACCTGTCTGGATCTGGCCTTGCAGTGGGCGGGGACGGTAAACGGGAAGTATGACCGCGCGAACCTGAAAGCATTTTTCGACGGCTATCTGGACGCCTATGACAACGGTTTCCGATCCTATGACGAACTCTTCGGGATCGCTTATACCTGGGTGGAATGGCTGGAGTACAACATCCGCCGCGCCCTGGGGATGGAAGCCGAGGACGCAGATGAAAAACGCCTAGGAGAGGCGGAAGTAAAAAGCACGATCGGAAGGATCAGCTATCTGAATTCGATCGAGGGCGATGTTCGCGAAGTCCTTAACAGCCTGCCGCGGTTGAACCCGGAAAACTATCAAACACACGATGACCGCCTGTGCTACATTGACCTCGTTTTCGAGGGGAAGCTGATGGATCAGCCTGTGGTCGCGCTGCCCGTGGGATACCGCCTGGTCACTTACGAACCGGGCGACCGGGACGCATGGATCGACATTGAATACTCGGCGGCGGAGGTGCTGAGCCGGGAGCACGGCGAGGCGTGCTGGGAGCGCTACTACGGATCCAGGGAGCAGGATCTTCCGGGCCGCATGTGGTTCGTGGAAAATGCGGCCGGAGAAAAGGTAGCTACAGCTACGGCGCTCTACGACATCCACGGGGCAGCTAGGCCGGGTGAAGGCCAGCTGCACTGGGTCGCGGTAAAGAAAGAATATCAGGGTCGGGGGCTCTCCAAACCGCTCATTACATACGTGCTCCAGGTCATGAAACGCCTGGGCTATGACAGCGTGAAGATCCACACACAGACCAACACCTGGCTGGCGTGCGGGATCTATTACGATCTGGGGTTCCGACCGTCGGCGGACAGCCGGGTACAAAACCGGTTCGGCTGGAAGATGGTAGAACAACTGACCGAAAAGGAGATCCGGGGCGGCTGTCCGAATTCCCAAATGAATACAATTGAAATCGGAGGATAGTAAAATGGTAAGACATGTGATCTTATGGAAACTGAAGGAAGAGTATGCCGGGGAGGCCGGCATCGAAGTTAAAAAAGGCATTAAGGCCGGACTGGAAGGTCTGATGGGACAGATCCCGGGGCTTTTGGGCATCACGGTGAACACGTCCCCGCTGCCCTCATCGAACTGCGACGTCATGTTGGATTCGTGCTTCACGGACGAAGATGCTTTGAAAGGTTATGCCGCACATCCCGCCCATGTCGAAGTGGCGGACACGAAGGTGCGTCCCTTCACGGCGAGCCGGAACTGCATGGACTACGAAGTCGTAGATCCGTGACCGAATTAGAAGGAAATATGCTGTATGATTTCGACGATATTTCTGACCTTTGCGAAGATCGGGCTGTTCACGTTCGGCGGCGGACTGGCCATGATCCCCATCATAGAAAGCATCTGCGTTGAGAAGAAAAAATGGATCACGCATGATGAGATGATGGACGTGACCGTGATCGCGGAAGCTACCCCGGGTCCCATCGCCATCAATTGCGCGACCTTTGTGGGTTACAGGAAAAAGGGCATTTCCGGTGCCATCGCTGCAACGCTGGGGGTCGTATTGCCCTCGTTTGTCATTCTTCTTTTGATCTCGCTGTTTCTGAATCGCTTTCTGGAGATCGTATGGGTGGCCAATGCATTTAAGGGCATCCGGATCGCCGTGGGCCTCATGATCCTGGATGCGGGCATTCAGATGATCCGCAAGATGAAATGGGAGCGGCTGCCCTTGGTGATCCTCGGTGTTTCGTTTACGGCCATGCTCCTGATCGACCTCTTTGCGTGGAACTTTTCTTCGATCCTGCTGATGCTGATCGCCGGTGGCGTCAGCCTGGCCGTGTATTCGGTGGGAGGAACGAAGACGCGGAAGGCAGGTGAAGGAACATGACCTATTTGGAATTGCTGTTGGGCTTTTTGATCGTCGGCTTGTTTTCCTTCGGCGGTGCGTACGGAGCCATTCCCCTGATACGGGATGTTGTTCTCGCGTTCGGCTGGCTGGAGGAGGATGCTCTGACGGATATGATTGCTGTCAGCGAGAGCACGCCCGGCCCGATCATGGTGAACCTGGCGACGTATGTCGGCAGCACCCAGGCCGGAGTTCCCGGTGCAATCGTGGCGACAACGGCCGTGATTCTGCCCGCGTTTTTCATCATATTACTGATCATGGTCCTCCTGCGAAAGGTGTTGAATGACCCGCGTGTACAGGCTGTTCTTCGCGGCCTGAAGCCGTGCATCATCGGCATTATTCTGGCGACGGGTCTTTACATGATCCTTAAGAACGGAATAGAGCCTGCATTTAGGGGAGACAGAGACTACCTGCCCCTGCTTATGACGGTGGTTTTGGCACTCGTGTACTGGGGACCCCGAAAGCTGTGGAAGAAAAAAATGTCACCGATCCTGCTGATCGTGATCTCAGCGGTATTCGGCGTGGCCGTTTACGGCATTACATAGGATGCCGTGGCATGCGAACGACCGCGGTGGGATTTACGAACTGCACGTAAAGAAAGGATTATAAATGATTCGCAACATCGTTCTTGATATGGGCAATGTCCTCCTGGACTATAACCCGGAGTTTGTCCTGAATACGTTTTGCACATCTGAGGAGGAGAAGGAAGTGATCCGCAAAGAGCTTTTCGAAGGCCCGGAGTGGGCGCTCGGAGACCGCGGAGACATCAAAGATAAGGATCGCTTCGATCTGGTGCGTGTCCGCGTGCCGGATCGCTTCCATGAGGCGCTACGCAAATGCACGGACCACTGGGACATCTGCATGTCGCCGCTAAGCGGCGCCGAAACATTCTGCCGTCAGGTGAAGGAGGCAGGCTACGGCATCTACGTGCTTTCGAATGCCAGCGACCTGTTCTACACATATTTCCCGAAGTTTCTGCCGCTTGATTTCTTCGACGGTGTCTTCGTTTCCTCGGACTACCGCATGCTGAAGCCGGATCCGGAGATCTACGAGACATTTCTAAAGAAGTACGGCCTGAAGGCAGACGAATGTCTCTTTATCGACGACCGCGCGGACAATGTAGCCGGAGCGCAGAAGGTCGGCATGCAGACCTTCCGGTTTCTCGGGGATCACACCGCGATTCTGCAAAGACTGAAGGAGGAGTAACATGGAAAAGATCAGTTTAAAACCCTACAACGATTATTGTCCGCAGACGCTGTTTCTGTATGGTACCTATGATGAAAACGGGAACCCGGATCTCGGTCTGTTCTGCTGGTTCAGTTATATCTGGGACGGCGAGATGGGCGTAATGTGCAGCATCGGCGGCAACAAGACCACGAAGGAAAATATCCACCGGACGAAGATGTTTTCGGCAAATCTGGTGACCGAGGAACTGCTTCCGATCGCCGACCATATGGGCACGGTCAGCGGCAGTGATCCGAATAAGATGAAGGTCGACCTCGAGTTCGGACAGGGAGCGGTGCTTCCTGTGCCGATCGTAAATGCGTCCCCGGTGAATTTCGAACTGGAGGTGATGCAGTTCATACCGCTGCATGACGGAGAGGTCATGCTGTGTAAGATCCGGAACGTCCTGCAGGATTCGTCACTTTCATCCGACGAGACCGTGGAGCAGAAACTGCGACGCATTGCCCCGGTGAAGACCACGTGCAAACACTACTTCGGTTACGACGGAAGAGACATGGGCGCCTGGGGAGAACCCGGAAAGAGCCTGTAAACAGCCGCAAGAAGTTCAAATTTTCCGAAAAAAACGGTTGACAGAGCCGCCGGGCAGGAGTATACTTGTGAAAATTACTTACGAAAGGAGACCTTTGATCATGGGACGTTTTACTTCCGAAGATAGATATACCGTCAATGTAACCGTACATGTGGATCACGTGGATGGTTCTGTTTGCATAGGTAAATATATCAGTCTTCGGAAAGAATAGAGTTTCAGATCAAGGTTTTTTGTATACTGAACCACCTGTCTTTTCGGGCAGGTGGATTTTTTTATACATTTTTCCGTCGCAGGTAACGAACTTTCGGAAAGGGGACAGAGGGAAAATGAAATACTACAGAGTACACACGGCCGATGTGGCATGGATCACAAAGCAGCCCAGGGGCATCTTCACCGCGATCAGCAAGCTGGTCGACGCGAAGACCATGAACGAAGAAGAGATCGCGACCTATTGGAAGAACCGCGCCTATTTTGAGGAGGTGCTGCCCGTGCCTCCGTTTTATGAGGCGGGAAACCCGGACGGCGCCGTCACCTGGTTTAAGGATACACCGGAGGGCAATGATATCTGGGCGCAGATGACGTTTTACCGCGGCATGGCCGGGAAATACGGGCTGAAACTCTATCGCTCGGAGTGCGAAGAACTGCCTGGCGAGGTCATCTATGAGGATGCGTTCCAGATCGCCGTGAAGGATCCGAAGCCGGAGGTGGAGATCGTAACAAAGGAGCTGGATCTGCGCCTGGACCGGCTGTTTGCGGAGGGGAAACTGGTCAGCCCGGATTACAAAAACTGCATCGCGAACCTGCCGAATTCGATCCTGAAGAAGTTCGGTATAAAGACAGTGGGGCCTACGCTGCCGCAGCTGGATACCTATCTGGAGCGGGACTATAAGAACATCGTAGTACTTTTGCTCGATGGCATGGGAACGAAGATCATGGAGCGGCACTTAAAGCCGGACGGAGCGTTTCGCAGCCACCTGGCGGGTACGTACAACTCGACCTTCCTGTCAACGACGACGGCGGCGACGACCTCGGTGCTGAGTGGACTTCAGCCCTGCGAACACGGCTGGCTCGGCTGGGACTGCTACTATCCGTCGATCGATAAGAACGTGACCGTGTTCCTGAACCTGGAGCAGATCACGGAAGTTCCGGCAGCAGACTACAATGTGGCACAGACGGTGACGCCCTATGTCAACATCGTGGACCGAATCTGCGAAAGCGGGCAGAAAGCCTATCTGATCGCGCCATTTGCCGATCCTTCGCTGCAAAGCATAGACGATGTCTGCCGCGAGATCCGGCAGCGCTGCGAGCAGCCGGAGCCGAAATATGTCTACGCGTACTGGAACCAGCCGGACGGGCTTCTGCACAGACACGGCGGCGGGACGCAGATCGTCCTGGATGCCATGGCGCACATGGAGCGGGTCGTTTCCGAACTGGCGCAGGAACTCGAGGATACGCTGTTTATCGTCACGGCCGACCACGGGCACCTGGACACCGATTCGGTGATGCTGGCGGACTATCCGGAGCTTTGTGACTGTCTGGTACGCTGGCCGTCCCTGGAGCCCCGCGCGCTCAACTTCTTCGTCAAAGAGGAGAAGAAGGAATTCTTCGTGCAGGAGTTCAACCGCCTCTTCGGTGATACGTTTATCCTGATGCCGATGGAGGAAGTCATTGAACGGCAGCTCATGGGCACGGGGACGCCGCATCCGGTGTTTCGCAGCATGCTGGGGGATTATCTCGCGATCGCGCTCACGGATTTCACGATCTATTTTACGGAGGAACGCTGGCTATCCATGCATGGAAGCCTGACCGAAGACGAGATGAAGATCCCGCTGATCGTGCTGTAAGCGCAGGAACCTTTATTTGAGAAAAGAAGAACAGGAGAACAGGAGACAGGATATGATACTGAGAGAGTTTAAAAAGGAAGACGCGCCGATCGTAGCGGGATGGATTCGGACGGAGGAAGAATTATACAAATGGTCTTCGGACCGCTTCAACAAGTTCCCGCTTACCGGCCGGGACATCCTGACCAACTACGCGCCGCAGCTGGACGAAGGGCATTTCTACCCGCTGACTGCTGTGGATGACAGCGGAAATGTTGTGGGACATTTCATTATCCGTTACCCGCGCCCGGAAGATTTAGGTTCGGTCCGCTTCGGTTTCGTGATCGTGGATCCGACGCTTCGCGGCAAAAGCTACGGAACGAAGATGCTCCGGCTCGGAGTCGAATACGTAAAGGAGCACCTGGGCGCATCCCGCATTGACCTGGGCGTGTTTGAAAACAATCCGGCTGCGCAGCACTGCTATGAAGCGGTCGGATTTCAGGCTTATTCGCGGCGGGAATGCGAGCTGCCCATCGGTACCTGGACCTGCATCGATATGGAGCTGTTCCTGTAGAAAGATCGGTTTTACGCGCCTGCGGACAGGCTCCGCCGATTGACACAGTGGGTTTGTGGTGTTATGATGGAATCTACGATCCAATCAGGATCCATCTGCAGGATGGGAGACGAAGAATGCGGGAGATCACATTTGACGAATTAAAAGAACTGCCGGAGGATTCATACGTCCTTCTGGATATAAGAGGTGAAGAAAGGACGGCATACGGGAGGATTCCCGGAGCCGTCGATTTCTGCGTGGACCGGCTGGAGGAAGAGGATGCATTATCCGCGTTTCCTAAGGAGAAGAAGCTGGTTTTCTACTGTGAGATCGGCCGCCGGACCCGGGACATGGACGACACCATCGCCGGCCTTCGGGGGCGGGACTGCTACAGCCTGGCCGAAGGCTATTACGCCTATCTGAAGGTGCTGATGAACGACGAGGTCGACCGGGAGGCGAAGCAAAAACGCGCAGAGGAGAGCATTCAGCGGAAGTTCCGCCGGGCGCTGTTTTCCCCGTTCGCAAAGGCCTGCCGGGATTACAAGCTCATCGAAGAGGGCGACCGGATCGCCGTTTGTATCTCCGGAGGCAAGGATTCCATGCTGATGGCGAAGCTCTTTCAGGAGATCCTGCGGCACCGGAAGATGCAGTTTGAACTGGTCTTTCTCGTGATGGACCCGGGCTACAATAAGGAGAACCGGGCGCTGATCGAGAGCAATGCCGCTGCGCTCGGCATCCCGATCACCGTTTTCGAGAGCACGATCTTCGACACGGTAGACACGATCGAGAAGAGCCCCTGCTACCTGTGCGCGCGCATGCGCAGAGGCTATCTGTACAGCAAGGCAAAGGAACTGGGCTGCAACAAGATCGCCCTCGGGCACCACTACGACGACGTGATCGAGACGATCCTCATGGGTATGCTGCACGGCGCGCAGATCCAGACCATGATGCCCAAACTGCACAGCACGAATTTCGAGGGGATGGAGCTGATCCGCCCCATGTATCTGGTGCGGGAGAGCGATATCTGCGCATGGAGAGACTACAACGACCTGCATTTCCTGCAGTGTGCCTGCCATTTCACGGACACCTGCTCGACTTGCCACGAGGACGGCACCACGTCGTCGAAGCGGCTGGAGGTCAAAAAACTGATCGCGGAATTGAAGAAGACCAACCCCTTCGTCGAGTCCAACATTTTCCGGAGCATGGAAAATGTGAACCTCGATACCGTGATCGAATACAAGCAAAAGGGTGTACGACATCATTTCCTGGACGAATATTGACAGATCGGGTGAGAGTATGAAGCAATTGGAACTGTTTCCGGAGGCGCCGGATCCGCGGTCGCCGCTCTCGGTCACCTGGAACCTGTGGCATGGCTGCACGCGGGTGAGCGCCGGATGTAAAAACTGCTATATGTACCGGAAAGACGAGGCAGTCGGTCGGGATCCCTCCGTAGTGGAGAAGACAGCCGGCTTTGATCTGCCTGCCCGCAGGCTGCGTTCGGGGAAATATCGCGGCATGTATAAGGTCCCTTCGGGGTCCGTGATCTATACTTGCTTTTCTTCGGATTTCTTCCACAAAGAGGCGGATCCGTGGCGGGAGGAAGCATGGGACATCATCCGGGATCGGGATGATTGCCGTTTTTTTATGATCACCAAACGCCCGGAGCGTATCCGGGAGGCTCTGCCCGTGGATTGGAACGACGGCTGGGATCATGTGACGATCGCGGTGACCTGTGAGAACCAGACTATGGCGGATCTAAGGCTTCCGGTCTACCTCGCATTGCCCATGAAACACTACGAGGTCATGATCGAACCGATGCTTTCAGGCGTGGATCTGCGACCGTACCTGGCGACCGGAAAGATCGAAAGCGTGAGTGTCGGCGGCGAGTCCGGACCGGATGCCCGCCTATGCGATTATTCCTGGGTGCTGGATGTACACGGACAATGTGTCGAGTACGATGTGGGATTTTACTATCACCAGACCGGAGCGAGGCTGTTGAAGGACGGCAAAGTGTATAAGATCGCCCGGCCGCTCCAGCACGCGCAGGCGAAGAAAGCCGGATTGGACCGCACTTCGAATTGATTTTTCAGTGTGCTTCGGGTATACTATTTACGTATAGTTCCGGGACGATGATAGCAGAGACGAGGAATCGAAGGCGAATCGACCGGTAGTTCGGAAAATAAAATCATTTTATGAGGGATGGAAATGAAGAGAAAAACTTGTTTGGGTTTGGTTTTGGCAATGCTCGTATCATTGGCCGGCTGTAATTCCGCAGGGGATGCAGGATCCACAACAGAGGCACCCGGAAAGGCGAAGATCGAGCTGGAATTGCCGTCTGAATATTTCGAAACGCTCGTAAACGGCGGTGGCAGGGTCGAGCAGATCACCTATCTGGCCCGAGACTACGTGGGTGACGGCGAGGGCGTAGAGAAAAAGGCAAATGTATATCTTCCTGCCGGTTATGATGAGAGTAAGAAGTACAATGTTTTGTACCTCATGAACGGCACCGACGGAGATCAGGATCAGTGGGGCCTGACTACGGACGGCACCGCAAAGGCAAAAGAAATCATGGATAATCTGATCGCGCAGGGCGACATCGAACCGTTCATCGTAGTTACGCCCAACGGAAGAGCACTGGGCCTGTCTAACACATTTAGTAATGACCGTTTCATCAAATTCGGCCTAGAGCTGCGTAACGACCTGATTCCGTATATTGATAGCCACTACTCGACCTATGCGGATTACAACGAGAACGGATACGACCTTACGGCGGCGCGTGAGCACAGAGCCATGGCCGGTCTGTCCATGGGCGCTATGCAGACCATCAACATCGGTATAGGCGAGTGCCTGGACATCATGAGCTGGTTCGGCGCATTTTCCGCGGGCCCGCCCTCGAATGATTCGGCGAAAACCGCAAAGATCGTCGGTGAGTCCGGATACAAGGTCGATTTCTTCTACAGCATCTGCGGAACCGACGATGGCGTATATTGGTTTGCATCAGCCGCTGCGAAGAATCTGCCGAAGACCAGCGACAGCTTCGTGGATGGAGAGAACTTCCTGTGGCAGGAGTTGCCGGGCGGTCACGATTTCAACATCTGGAACCTCGGTTTTTACAATTTCGCACAGATCGTGTTCCATGGCTACGATGCACCGAAGGCCGAATAAAACTTTTTATCACACGATCCTGGTATTACCACCTGTCTCCGCGACAGGTGGTAATTTTTTACCCTGTGGGCGGCGGATTCCGGGAGATCGGACCGTTTTGCGAATTGATTTTTCATCGTGTTTCGGGTATAATACTTGGGTATGGTTCCGTGCCGATGATAGCAGAGACGAGAAAACAAAGGCGGATCGGATCTGCCGTTTTCGACCGGCAGTACGGGAAATTAAAGCATTTTATGAGGTTTAGAAATGAAGAGAAAAACATGTTTGGGTTTGGTTTTGGCAATGGTCGTATCATTGACCGGTTGTAATTCCGCAGGAGATACAGAGTCCACGGCGGCCGCAGTTTCGGATAGCACAGTCGCTACCACGGCAGAGGAGAAAACAGAGCCGGAAGAGACGCTGCCCTCCTCTACAGAGGCTGCTACAGAGCCTGAAACTACAGTCGCACCGACTACGAAAGCTCCTACGACAGTCGCCCCCACGACTGCGGCTCCCGTGAAGGCGCAGATCGAGCTGAAATTGCCGTCTGCATTTTCCAAGACGCTTGTCAGCGGTTGTGGCAGGGTCGAACAGATCACCTACCAGGCCAAAGACTATCTGGGTGACGGCGAAGGCGTAGAGAAAAAGGCAAATGTATATCTTCCTGCCGACTATGATGAGAGTAAGAAGTACAACGTTTTGTACCTCATGCACGGCATCGGCGGAAGCCAGGATGAGTGGGGTCTGGCTACGGGCGGCTCCGCAAAGGCAAAACAGATCATGGATAATCTGATCGCGCAGGGCGAAATTGAACCGTTCATCGTAGTTACGCCAAACGGAAAAGCACTGGGGCTGTCTAACACAGAGGGCAATGACCGCTTCTACAAATTCGGTCTGGAGCTGCGTAACGACCTGATCCCGTATATCGAGAGCCACTACTCGACCTATGCGGAATATGATGAGAACGGATATGATCTGTCGGCTTCAAGAACGCACAGAGCGATTGCGGGCCTGTCCATGGGCGGCATGCAGACCATCAACATCGGTATGTGCGAGTGCCTCGACCTGTTCAGCTGGTTTGGTGCATTTTCCGCAGCACCGACCTCCTATGATTCGGCGAAGGTCGCTAAGATCGTCGGTGAGTCCGAATACAAGGTCGATTTCTTCTACAACATCTGCGGAAGCAACGATAAGACCGCATATTGGAGTGCGTCGGCCGCTGCGAAGAACCTGGCAGAGATCAGCGACATCTTCGTGGACGGAGAGAACTTCTTGTGGCAGGAGTTGCCGGGCGGTCACGATTTCTACATCTGGAACATCGGCTTTTACAATTTCGCACAGATCGTGTTCCACGGTTACGAGGCACCAAAGACAGAATAATTATAAAAAAACGCCGTAGTCATTCGTATATTCGAATTCGGGTCAGAATAGATAGGCCGTTTTTGCGTTTTAGCCAAAACGTTCAGGAGAAAAAGTTTGAAAAAATTCAAGAAAACGCTTGACATACCAGATTAGTAGGTGTATAACTATTACGTTGTAATATTACACTGTAATTTTAGGAGAACCAAGCATACAAAGCGGATCCTGCAGATCTGGCAGAGATGCGGATGATGCACGGACTGCGGATCTTGCTGCGTTTGCTTATGGATCGATCCGCCTAAAACGGGGGTTTAAGGAAGCCGGAGGATGGGAGAGCAAAATGCCGTACGATTATCAACAGACACATGAAAACATACTGAAGAGTGCGCGTATCCAGTTTTTGGAGAAGGGGTTCCGAGAAGCGTCGGTACGTACGATTTGTAAAAACGCCGGGGTGACGAATGGAGCGTTTTATTCGCACTTTGAAAGTAAAGAGGACCTGTTCGGAAGCATTGTCCGACCTTGTATTGAGGGTTTGAAGGATCTGTACAGTTCCGAAGAGGATCGGTTCTACAAAATCAATAGTTCTGAGGATATCATCACGGCGTTTCGCAAGACCTATGCTTCGACGGAGAGCCTGATCCGGTACATGTGCGACCGCAGGGAGGATTTCCGCATCCTGCTCGAGGCCGGCGCCGGGACCGAATATGAGGGCTTTCCCAATGAGCTGATCCGTTCCGAAACGGACAGTATGTTTAAGTTCCTGCAGTTAAGCAGACAGTATGTGAAGCGACCGGACAATATCACGGAAAATATCATCCGGATGGGAGCGAGTTTTCTGATCTTATCGGTCATAAACGGCTTGCTCAGCGGCATGAGTGCGGAAGATATCTTTCGCGAGACGGCACTCGTGAGCGATTACTGCATTGCCGGTTACAGAGAATTATTAGGTATTTGAGCTTAAGGGCCTGTTTATACAGGCCTAAAAATATAAGCAGTAGTTAGCGTATGCTAACCAAGAAGGAGGACACATGAAAGAGAACAAACTTACCAGTAAAGACCTGATCACCACGGGAATATATACGGCACTGTACATTGCGTGCATTTTTGTAGTCGGCATGTTTAATGCGATCCCGATCTTTTATCCCATTTTTATGTTTGTGGGGCCTTTGATCATCGGTATTCCCATGATCTTATATTTCTTAAAGATCGAGAAATTCGGTATGTTGACGATCACCGGCGTGATCATGGGCGTATTCTTCTATATTTCGGGCTACACCTGGATCAGCCTCGCATGCATTATCCCGGCAGCACTTCTGGCGGACATCGTCCTGAAGATCGGTGGATACAAGAAGTTCAAGTCGATCACGCTCAGTTATATGTGCATTTCCCTCGGCATCATCGCCGGACCTGCGAACCTTATCTTTGCGGGAGAGAGTTACTGGGATAACATCCGTAAATCCATGGGCGACCAGTATGCGGATCAGCTTGCAAAATATATGCCGGACTGGATGTTCCCTGTCGGCCTGATTCTGCTCGCAATCGGCGCCTTTTTTGGAGCATTGCTCGGCCGACAGATGATGAATAAGCACTTTAAGAAAGCCGGTATCGTATGATCGAAGGTTATAAGCCGTGGAAGAAATTTCACTTAGATCCGCGAACGAAACTGTTCCTGATCATCGTGGTGGCGACTCTTGAAATGATGGATGTCAATATCTATTTTACGGTAGCAGTCGGTTTTATTCCCGCTGCACTGCTCTTCAGCAACCGACAGTATCTCGGATCGGTGAAGTATTTTACCTTGTTTCTGATCGCTGCTTTCGTGCACGTACATCGTCCGGGCGGCGGCGTGAATATGGTGCTGAATATGACGGTCGTTTTACTCGGGGGGCTGATCTTACGCCTCGCACCGGCTTTCGTCTGCGGTGACTATATCGTAAAATCGACCAGCGTCAGCGAGACGATCGCCGCACTTGGAAAAATGAAGATCGGTCGGACCATCACCATCCCGGTGTCGGTCATTTTCCGCTTCTTCCCGACCATTAAGCAGGAATACCGGGCTATCCACGATGCGGCTGCGATGCGAGGTATCATCATCACCAGGGCGAGATTCTGGAAGAATCCCGCGCGGGCGATCGAGTATCGCATCGTGCCCTTGATGATCGCCATCACTAACACCGGTGAGGATCTGTCGGCCGCAGCATTATCCAGAGGACTGGACGATCCGGCAGAACACACCACGTACGCCGAGGTCCGTTTTACGAAAAATGATCTGTTCGCGGTCCTGTTTACCATTGTATTTTTGACATCCGCCTATTTCCTCTCCACCGGTTTAGTGTGAGACAGGGCGGCTCTATTATAGACAGAGGACGAAATGATTGAATTTAATAATGTATCGTTCGAGTACGAAGATGGGACGCAGATCGTCCAAAACCTGGATCTTCGTATCGGAGAAGGGGAGGTCGTGCTTTTGTGTGGAGAGTCCGGATGCGGAAAATCCACGCTCATTCGAATGATCAACGGCCTGATCCCGGGATATTACAAAGGAAAACTGTCCGGGTCGATAAGAGTAAACGGAATCGATACTGCTGCCTCTCCGCTGCATGAGCTTTCAAAGCAGGTTGCTTCCGTATTCCAGAACCCGAAAACACAGTTTTATAATGTTGATTCCACGGAGGAAATGGTGTTTTGCCTCGAGAACCGCGGGGCGACCCGGGAGGTCATGCAAGAGCGACTGAAACAGACCGTGGAAAAGTTTCACATGCAGAAACTCCTGGGCAGAAACCTCTTTAAAATGTCCGGCGGTGAGAAGCAGAAGGTGGCCTGTGCGTGTGCAGATACGTCCGACGCGAACGTGATCGTTCTGGATGAGCCATCATCCAATCTGGACTTGCACTCTATAAAGGAACTCGCGGAATTCATCCGTGCCTGGAAGCAGGAAGGCAAGACCGTCGTGATCGCGGAACACCGCCTATATTATATCTTATCGCTGGCGGATCGCGTTTTATACATGAAAAACGGGCGCGTGGAGATGGAATGTACCGGGCGGGAAATGCTGGCCCTCGGGCAGGAAAAGATGGCCGCTATGGGCCTCCGAAGCACGGATATCTTTACGATCCCGCTGAATGAACCGAATATTGCTTCGAGTGAGAAACTGGTCATCTCCAACTTCCATTATGCCTACCCCGGTCGGCTGCAGGAGTCGCTCACCATTCCGAATATCAAGATCTCGAAACACGCGATCATCGGCGTTGTCGGTGACAACGGCGCCGGGAAATCGACCTTCGCCCGGACGATTTGTGGTTTAGATAGGAAAGCAAAAGGTAACATCGAATACGATGAAGCCATCTGGGCCCGTCGGAGACGTTTGAAGAACACGTTCATGGTCATGCAGGATGCGGGACACCAGTTATTCACGGACTCCGTAAGAGAGGAGATGGCCTTCAGCTTCACGAACGCCGAGGCGTTTTCCGAAGAGAAACTGGACGAAGTATTGGCGGAACTGAACCTCACGGACAAGGCGGAGCGGCACCCGCACTCTTTGTCGGGCGGCGAGAAGCAGCGCGTAGCCATCGGCAGCGCGATCCTGTCGGATCGTAGCGTCATCGTTTTTGATGAGCCGACGAGCGGCCTTGACTACCGCCATATGAAGGCAGTCTCGAAGCGCATGCGCGATCTGAAGGAGCAGGGGAAGACGATCTTCATCGTGACGCATGATCCGGAGCTCATCGCTGAATGCTGCGATGAACTGATCTACATGCAGAACGGCAAGGTGTTGGAGTACGGAAAACTGACGCAGGAAATGTACGACCGCTGGCTGCATCGGACCAATACGCTGAAGGACAGCGGAAAGGCTCCGGTGGACGATCAGATCACTCCGCTGCGCAGACTCTGGCAGTATGCATATAAAGAGCACAAAAAACTGGTTCTCTCGGTGATCCTTGCTGTGATCGGTGTGCTGGGTAGCATGCTTCCGTATATTGCGGCCGCCGGCATCATCGGAAAGCTTCTGGAGGGTGTGAAAGATATCTCCGAATATATGGGGCTGTTTGCCTTCGGAGCGGTCGGCTTCGTCATCAAGCCGATCTTCTACTCGCTCGCCCTGGGCGTGAGCCATAAGGCGACATTCAATACATTGGCCGACATCCGAAAGGAAATGTTTAAGAAACTTCCGAAGATGCCACTTGGGACCATCATCGATACTTCAAGCGGCAAGATGAAGCAGATCATCGTGGACGAAGTCGAAAGCATGGAGCGCCCGCTGGCGCACATGATCCCAGAGCTCACGGGCAATGTGCTTGGAGCCATCGGTATCTGGCTCTACCTGATGAGTGTGGACTGGCGCATGGGTCTCATTTGCCTGATCAGCGTTCCAATCGGCTTGATCATAGCCTCAACGGTTCTGATCGGCTACGCGACGGACTACGAACGTTCAGTCCGTACCGTGCAGGATATGAACAGCGCGATTGTAGAGTATGTCCACGGTATCGAAGTCATCAAGGCCTACAACCAGAGCGAAGCCTCGTACTCCAAGTTTAAAAAGAGGGTCATGGCGACCGCAGAGTATTTCTATCAGTGGATGAAGCGGATTCAGATGCGATGGTCCTTTACCTATGCGGTCGCTCCGGCGACATTGATCGCGATCCTGCCGCTCGGCTGGAATATGTTCCGAAATGGTACGCTTTCAGCGTCGACGTTCATGACGTCGATCCTGCTTTCCATGTGCATCGTCGGGCCCATCGTCGAGGCGATCAACTTTGCCGACGCTTTTACGAAGGTGAAGACGACGGTGGCGGTCGTGGACGAGATCTTAAACGGGGCAGAGCAGATCCATTCGGAGGTGCCGGTCGAACTGTTCGATCACGACATCGACATGAAGGGCGTTTCGTACTCCTATCATAAGGGCACGCAGGTGCTACACGATATCAACCTGTCCATTCCGAAGAATTCAGTGACAGCACTGGTCGGCCCGTCCGGCAGCGGAAAGTCCACGATCGCAAAACTGATCGCGGGCTTCTGGGACGTGGAAGACGGTTCCGTAACCATGGGACAGACCGACCTGACGGACATTCCGCTCGAAGAGTTATACAGCCAGACGGCCTATGTCTCGCAGGACATTTACCTCTTTAACGACACCGTCCTCAACAACATTCGAATGGGCAGGCCTTCTGCCACGGATGAAGAAGTAAAGGCGGCAGCCGAAGCCTCGGGCATAAAGGAATTGATCGAGCACCTGGCGGATGGTTACAACACTATGGTCGGCCAGGGCGGGACGCACCTGTCGGGCGGCGAGCGGCAACGTATCGCTATCGCCCGTGCCATGATCAAGGATGCGCCGGTCGTCATCCTGGATGAGGCGACGGCCTACATTGACCCGGAAAATGAAGCGGTGATCCAGGAGGCTATCGGCAACCTGATCCGAGGAAAGACGGTCATCATCATTGCCCACCGTCTCTCCACCATTACGGATGCAGATAAGATCGTCGTGGTCGACAAAGGTACCGTGCAGGCGACCGGCAGGCACGAGGAACTGTTGAAGACGAATGAGTTGTATCGCCTGATGTGGAACGCGCACATCGGCGCGGGAAAGGGCGGTGCGGCATGATAGAAGCTTTACATAAGATTTTTATTTTCGCGGGCAATGAGAGAAAGAATATTTACCTTTCCATTTTCATCAGTTTCCTGAAGGCTTGTTTCTCGTTGCTGAGGATCGGCTCGGTCTATTGCATCGTATCGGCCATTGTGAATAACGATACCTCCGGGCGCCCTGCGTTTCTCGCTTTCACCTTGATGCTCATAAGTATCGTCGGCATGGCGCTGACCCGAAATACCTCACTTTTGGAACAGACGCATGCTGGCTATTATATGAGCGCAAATAAGCGTCTCGACATCGCGAACCGCCTGAAGAAAGTCCCCATGGGCTTCTTTAACGATAATAACACCGGCGAGATCACGGGTGTTGCGACCACGGTGACAGATACGATCGAAAACGTGGGTGCCACAGTGCTGGTCCTGGTGCTCGGCGGTCTCATCAACACGGTGATCTTCTTCGCAATGATCCCGTTTCTGGATGTGCGGATCGCCGGCGTCGTACTGGGCGGCATCGTGGTGTACCTGCTGTTCACGTCCATCATGGAACACAGGACACGCAAACTGGCACCGCGAAGAGAGAGAAGTAAAACGGTCATCGTTTCTGAAGTGTTGGAGTATCTGAAGGGCATGAGCGTGGTAAAGGCGTTCAACCTGACCGGAAAGGGAGATGCGAAACTGCGTGCGGCCATTGATGAATATCGCGACAGCAACATGCGGATGGAGAAGATGTTCATCCCTTTGGGAATGGTCCAGAACATCCTTTTGGGAGGTTTTAAACTTCTGATCATCGCGCTTTCCGTGTTGTTTTTCACAAAAGACAGCATGGATCTGACGACGGCACTGATCCTGATCATCGTCTCGTTTCAGGTGTTTGCAGAGGTGGAGCAGACCGACTCGGGCCTTTCGATGCTGCGCGTCGTCACGAGTTCCATTGACCAGGCGAACCAGGTGGACGCCATGCCCATGCTGGACGAAAACGGTGTGGATCATAGACCGGAGCATCATGATATTCGGATTCAAAATGTGAGTTTCTCCTACGGAAATAAGGAGATCCTGCGGGACGCTTCGCTGGAGATCCGGGAGAACACCATGACGGCTTTCGTCGGCCCGTCCGGCGCCGGAAAGACAACGCTGGCGCTTCTGATCTCTCGTTTCTGGGATGTGGCTTCCGGGTCGATCTCGATCGGAGGCAAGGATATACGGGAATATACGCTGGAGGCGCTGATGTCGCAGATCAGTATCGTTTTCCAGAATGTGTATCTCTTTGCGGATACGATCGAGAACAACATTCGGTTCGGCCGTCCCAATGCAAGCCGGGAGGAAGTCATCCGTGCCGCAAAGATGGCCTGCTGCCATGAATTCATCGAAGCATTGCCCGATGGGTACGACACCGTGATCGGCGAGGGCGGCGCTACACTGTCCGGTGGTGAAAAACAGAGGATCTCGATCGCACGTGCGATCCTGAAAGACGCGCCGATCATCATTCTCGATGAGGCGACTGCGAGTGTGGATCCGGAAAATGAAGATAAACTGAAGGCGGCCTTTGAAGCGCTCACGAAGAACAAGACGGTCATTATGATCGCACATCGACTGGAAACCATTAAGAATGCGGATCAAATCGCCGTGATCGATAAGGGTTCGATCACATCCGGGCGGCACGAAAGCCTGTTCGGACTAAACCCGGTCTATACGCGGTTCGTCCGTATGAGAGAGAAGGCTTCCGATTGGAAGATGTAGTTTTTTTTGAAAAATGCGGTTGACATTCCCGACCGCCTATGCTATATTACCCGTATAATTTTCACCCAATTGTTTCAAACGGGTGGAATTATCACACAATCAACTTCGGAAAGGATAATGATATGTTCTCTTTGAACCAGCGAATTCGACGCGAGATCAAACAGTCTGTGATCGGTATTATCGAGCATGGGCTTACTTTCGCATATTCGAATTCGGGTCAGAAGAGATAGGCTGTTTTGGCATTTTTGTCAAAACGGATCAGGCATAGTATTACCACCTGTCTCCACGACAGGTGGTATTTTTTTATCCTGCGGGAGGCGGATTCCGAGAGAAAAGGAGGAGCAGGAACATGACACACAAGGATCAGGCATTACAACTGTTTTCCGAGCATTTTCACTGTTCTCAGGCGGTTTTGGCGGCCTTCGCCCCCGAATGCGGGCTGTCCCACGAACAGGCCCTTAAGTTGGGGGCATGCTTCGGATCCGGCATGCGAAAGGGTGAGGTCTGCGGCGCCTGCACGGGAGCACTGATGGTCCTGGGGCTTTTGTACGGTCAGTCCGACAAAACGGATCTGGAGAGCCGGCAGCGTGCTAACGCGGTCAATGATGCGATGATGCAGATGTTTGCCGAGCGAGGTGGTTCGTACATTTGCAACGAACTGCTGGGCTGCGACATGAAAACCGAGGAGGGCATTCGTTTCGCCCGCGAACACAAACTGTTTACAGAGTTATGCCCGAACATGGTGGCACTGGCGGTCGACATTCTGGAGGAGCTTCTGAAGCAACAGAAGAGCCTTGAGAGGGAAAGGAGCAGGAATTATGAGTGAGTACATGATACGGGACGTGAAACCGGAGGATGCGGCCAGACTGGCGCAGATCTATGCATACTACGTGGAGGAGACGGCGGTCTCGTTCGAATATGAAGCGCCTTCCGCGGAGGAATTTCGGGAGCGAATTCGGAAGATCTCAAAGAATTATCCCTATCTGGTATGCGAGAAGGACGGAGTGGTCGTCGGCTATGTCTATGCGAGCGCATACAGCGTGCGCGCGGCTTATAACTGGACGGTCACGACTTCCATTTACGTGGACCGGGACTGCCGCAGGCAGGGCATCGGAAAACGACTCTATGCGGCCCTAGAGGAGAGGCTTCGGGAACGCGGGATCATCAACCTGCTGGCCGGAGCGGCATTTTCCGAAACGGAAGACGAATACCTGACCTGGGACAGCTACCGGTTCCACCTGAAAGAAGGCTATGTGAAGGTAGCGCACATGTCGGGAGTCGGAAAGAAATTCGACCGATGGTATGACCTGTTATGGATGCAGAAGAAGTTGGTTTAGAGGAGGAAGAAGCCATGAGATTCGAAGAACGAACTGTAACGTTGAAGGACGGAAGGACCTGTGTATTAAAGCCGAATGCTCCGGAATATGCGGAGAAAATGCTCGAGTATTTGAAGAAGACATCGGCGGAGACAGAGTTTCTGCTTCGTTATCCGGACGAAGTAAAGTTTACGTTGGAGCAGGAGCGTGAGATCCTGGGCAGCCTGCTGGATAACCCCTACGTCATCATGATGATCGCCCTCGTGGACGGGAAACCTGCCGGAAACGGCAGCATCGGTGGAATCGGCGATAAGAGAAAGATACAGCACCGCTGCTCGCTGGCCATCGCCCTGTATGAGGAATACTGGGGACTCGGCATCGGCACGGCCATGATCAACTACATGTGCGAGCTGGCCGCGCAGGTCGGCTGGAACCAGGTAGACCTCGAGGTCGTTGCGGAAAATGTTCAGGCGCAGGCCCTCTACAAAAAGTGCGGCTTCACCGAGTCCGGCCGCAGGCACGACGCGCTGAAATTTGACGATGGCACCTATCACGACGAGATCCTGATGTACAGGAAGCTATCCTGAGGCACATCGTACATCATTCACGGAAACTAAAGGAGAGAACCATGGAATACGAGATCAAACAGGTAACGGTCGAGGATTATGACGCGATCTATGAACTTTGGAACAGCACGGAGCAGAGCCGCCGGGCCCTGAACCCCGTGGATGACTCCCGGGAAGGCATTGACCGGTACTTAAAGAGAAACCCGAACACCTGCTTCGCCGCCGTGCTCGGCGGAAAGATCATCGGTGTGATCCTGACCGGCCACGACGGGCGCCGCGCTATCGTCCACCATATGTGCGTGCACCCGGACTATCGCCGCATGGGGATCGCGGCGCATCTGGTCGCTCTGGCGGAGGAAGCGCTGCAGAAGGAGGGCATCCAGAAGGTCTTCGGTCTGGTCTTTAAGGACAATGAAGGCGCGAACGCGTTCTGGGAGCGGCAGGGCTACTCGCTGCGGACGAACCTGAACTACCGCAACAAAAGCATGAACCGGGACATTCCCACCGGAGAATAGATAAAGCGACCGGGCTACCACATATGGCAGCCCGGTTTTGTGTTGGCGATCCCGGCTGACAGGTTCATCATAAACGCGATCGCCGGCGTCGAGGTTCGCTTCGCGTGAAAAACGTTCCGCTCATGTCAAAGGCGGATCTCGGGGGCCCGCTTCGAACTGCGGAGTTTCCTGATGGAAACTTCCTCGTCGAGCGCGAAAATCGGTCTCGGAGACCCGATTTTCTCCCCGGCTCCGCCTTTTCATTCGCGGGTTTTTCATTCGCTAGCTCACATGTCCGCCTCACGATCGCGTTTATGAATGCCCAGCCGGAAACAAGCAACGCTGAGCCAACCCGGGGCTACCGTACGTGGCAGTCACACTCTTTGCGACTTATTTCCGGGCATGAGGGACTGTAATGCATTCGCAAGGCGGACATAGGATCGAGCGGATGATGATCGCGCGAACGAGATGCCGGATCAGGGGCAAAAACCGAATCTCCGAGATCGTTTTTTGCTTTCGCTGAGGGCGTTTTCGCGTCAGGTGGGAACCTGACGCTATCAAGAAAACGGCCGAAGTCGAAAAGGGACCCCTGAAATCCGGCTTCGAGCTGAGCGCACAGTTTCGGATTTTACCGAAATCCGGAACGCGATCATCACCGCGAAGTGAGTTGGCCGCCGGTGAATGTATTCAGGTCGCCACTGTCCGGAAATGCCACCACCATCCCCGACTGCCACATACAGTAGCCCGGGGTTGGCGACGGGTTTCTCCTTGAACGGGTAGTAAACAAATTGACGGATTTGGAAAATATGGTATACTGGTTGTAGAGTGAATCGGGGGTGAGAGATGCGAGAATCTTTTATCATCTGTGCGAATGAATTCAATCCGAAAACAAAGGGGGTTAAATAACTATGGCTCGTGTTTTGGAAGGTTTTTTACATGGTGTGAACCTGGGCGGATGGCTGTCCCAGTGTGATCATACGAAGGAGCGTTACGACACGTTTATCACGGAGGCGGATTTTGAAACGATCCGTTCCTGGGGCATGGATCATGTGCGCCTGCCCATCGATTATGAGTTGGTAGAGGACCAGGACGGCGCCTATATCGAGGAGGGCTTCGGTTATATTGACCGCGCTATCGCGTGGGCGAAGAAGAACGGGCTGCACCTGGTGCTGGACCTGCATAAGACCTTCGGCTACAGTTTCGACCTGGGGTACGGGGAGAGCGGCTTTTTTGACAATGAGGCGTATCAGGAGCGTTTCTATCGGCTTTGGGAGGAGTTCGCGAAGCGGTATGGCGCGGAGACGGAAAATGTCGTTTTTGAGCTTCTGAATGAGGTTACGGCGAAGGAGTACAGCGACACGTGGAACCGCGTGTCCACGACGTGCATTGGCCGGATCCGTAAGATCGCGCCGGACATGCGCATCATCGTGGGCGGATACTATAACAACAGCATCGAAGCGCTGGTGGACCTGTCGCCGCCGGTGGACGACAAGGTGATTTACACGTTCCACTGCTACGAGCCGCTGATCTTTACACATCAGGGCGCGCCGTGGGTGGCCGGGATGGACACCTCTTTTCGCATGCCGTTTGCCTCGACGTACCGGACGTATTCGAAGAACAGTAGCACGCAGGTCGATGCATTTAAGAATCTGGAACTGGCGACGTTTAAGGCATTCGATCCGGAGCAGATCCTGGGCGAGGAATATTTCGAGCGCATGCTCGCGGAGGCGGTGCGTGTGGCGGAGGAGCGCAATGTCGCCCTGTACTGCGGCGAGTTCGGCGTCATTGACCGGGCGCAGGCGAAGGATGTGCTGGCCTGGTACCAGACCTTCATCAAGGTGATGGACCGCCACGGCATCGGCCGCGCAGCCTGGAGCTACAAACAGATGGATTTCGGCCTGGTGGATCCGTACGTAGATCCGGTGCGGGAGGAATTATTGAAACTGATCTAATCGCATGGATGTCTGCTGCTCGGAAACGCGAACTCAAAATCGGGCTACCATATGTGGCAGCCATGCTCTATACGGTCAATTTCTGGGCTCGATAGACTGTAATGTATTCACACCGATCTAATCGTGTGAATGCCAGTCACCCGGAAACGCTGACTTTAAAATCGGGCTACCGTATGTGGCAGCCATGCTCTTGCGGTCGGTTTCCGGGCACGAGGGACTGCAATGCATTCATAAGGCGGACATAGGATCGAGCGGATGATGATCGCGCGAACGAGAAACCGGATTAGGGGCAAAAACCGAATCTCCGAGATCGGTTTTTGCTTTCGCTGAGGGCGTTTTCGCGTCAGGTGGGAACCTGACGCCATCAAGAAAACGGCCGAAGTCGAAAAGGGACCCCTGAAATCCGGCTTCGAGCTGAGCGCACAGTTTCGGATTTCACCGAAATCCGGAACGCGATCATCCCCGCGAAGTGAGTTGGCCGCCGGTGAATGTATTCAGTCCCGGGGATCAAAACAGAAAACAGGGAGAGGTTATGAATAAGAGGTTAGGAGCGGTACTGTCCGGTCTGTTGATCTCGGTCGGAGCGCTGGTGGCGAGTTTTTCCGTCGCCTGCATTCTGATTCCGAACGATGCGATCGACTACGGTACGGCCGGCATTTCCATTATCATCAATAAATTGACCGGGTTCAACCTGTCGCTGACGGTGGCGATCGTGTTCATTCCGTTTTTGATCGCGGGCACCATCATGCTGGGGCGGACGTTCGGCCTGAAGGCGTTCATCGGAGCGGTCTGCTATACGGTCGGTCTGGAGGTGTTCGAGAAGATTCCGTTTGAACTGAACACGGAGCCCTATCTGGCGGTTGTGTTCGGCGGCGCCATCCTGGGCGCGGGCCTGGCGCTGATCCTGCGAAACGGCGGTTGTATCGACGGTTCGGAGATCTTCGCGAACATGATCACGAAGAAGCTCTACGACAGGACCGGGAAGAACTTCAGCATGACCTACATTCTGGTCGGCTTCAACGCCTGCGTGTATATGGCGGTCTTCATTCTGATCAACCGCAACGCGGCGCTGATGAGCCTTTTAGTGTACGTGGTGGCGACGTCCATCATTAACCAGTTTACAAACCATTTCGAGGCGATCAAGCAGGTCACCATCATCACGAAGGATCCGGAGCCGCTGATCACGGCGATCAAAAAGGAACTGAACAAAACGTGTACCATCATGAATTCGCAGGGCGCGATCGCCGGCGAAAACAAGATGCTGATCTGTTATGTGAGTTACTTTGAACTGCAGAAGATGAAGGAGATCATTAACCGGAATAAAGGTGTGTTCAGCACCGTATCGACGATCGACGAGATCCTGCGGTAACGGCTTTATCGGGCAATGTTAGGAGAATGACCATGATCGTGGACGACATACAAAAAGAACTGTTTGCGCTTCGGGACGAGAAATATGCTTCGTTTCAGAAGAACCTGATCCCGACGGAGTCACAGGAAGCGACACCGGCGGAGCAGATCATCGGCGTTCGGACGCCGGCGCTGAGGGACCTCGCGAAGCGGCTCGGAAAGCAGGAGAACATCGGCCTCTTTCTGGACACCCTGCCGCACCGATATTTTGATGAGAACCAATTGCACGCGTTCATAATCTCGGGCATGAAGGACTACGATGCCTGCATGGCACGCTTGCAGGTCTTCCTGCCCTATGTGGACAATTGGGCGACCTGCGACCAGATGTCGCCGAAGATCTTCCGTAAGCATAAGCAGGAGCTCCTGGGTGAGATCCGAAAATGGATCGCCTCGGAGCATACATTTACCGTGCGTTTTGCCATCGGGATGCTCATGGAGCACTTCCTGGACGAAGCGTTCGACGTTCAGTATCCCGAGATGGTGGCGGGAGTGGTCTCGGACCAGTACTACGTGAACATGATGATTGCCTGGTATTTTGCGACGGCGCTTGCGAAGCAGTACGACGCCATCCTGCCGTTCATCGAGCAGCGGAGGTTGAGCCCGTGGACGCACAACAAAACCATACAAAAGGCGATCGAGAGTTATCGCATCACAGACGAACAAAAAGCGTATTTGAGGACCCTGAAAATGGGCCGGACTACGTAACAGAATATACTATTGGAGGGTGAAAATGAACACAAAAAGAAGCGACATCTGGGAAGAGGGCGAGTACACCTACCCCGCGGCATACGGTTTCGTGCCGAACATCCGCGAGTATTCCCATGAGGACAGCGGTCGCGACTGCATCTTAGTCGTGCCGGGCGGCGCGTACTGCATGGTCGTTCCGCAGGAAGGCGAGGTCGTTGCGAAAGAATTCTACAACCGCGGCTTCGATACCTTCGTGCTGACCTACACGACGGATATCACGACGGCATTCCCGCTGAAGAAACAGCCGTTGTACGACATTGCCCGCGCGGTCCGCGTGATCCGCGAGCAGAAGAAGGCGGCTCATGTATACATCTGCGGCTTCTCCGCCGGTGGTCACGTGTGCGCAACGCTGGCGAACCACCACGCGGACGCGGTCGAGACGAACCCGAAGTATAAGGACTATTCGGCGCGCCCGGATAAGGTCATCCTGAGTTATCCGGTCATTACCTGCGGTGAGTTTACGGAGCCTTTTTCCAAACTGTGCCTGTTGGGACCGGAGCCGACGGCGGAAGAGGTTACATATTTTTCCGCAGAAAAATCAGTTGGTGCGGATACGCCGCCGTGCTTCGTATGGTCCACGCAGACCGACGGCCTGGTGCCGGTGAAAAACGCGACGAGTTTTGCTGAGGCGGTTCGCGCGGCGGGCGTTCCTTGCGAGGAGCATATATTTACCCATGGAGACCACGGCCTGTGCCTGGCGACGCAGGACTTCTTCGACGGCAAATTCGGTGAGCCCTACACCTTCGAGCAGGTGAACCGTGCGGTGACTGCCGTGAAGGAGGATCGCGCGGTCGGTGTGAGCGATCGTCGTCTCGCCGAACTGAAGGCGCAGTTTGACGACAGCCGCCCCAGACCGGAGTATCCCAAGAAGGACGCTGCGGATTATAAGGATGTTCACGCCTGGGTGGATCTGGCGGAAATGTTCCTGAAGCGGGAGTTCTGAGAAGGCACGACTGCGTCCGGTAAGGCCTGCCGTTGCGGAAACTGAAAATGCGCAGGCATTTTCCCAAAAGAGTTATGAATGGATAGAATGAATTACGGGAGGATTTAAAATGAGCAAAGGGAAGAACCCTATCATCACATCGATCTACACAGCCGATCCGGCACCCATGGTGGACGGCGATACGCTGTATCTCTACACGACGCACGACGAGGATCAGCTGATCAATGATTTCTACACCATGTTTGACTGGCGTTGCTATTCCACGACGGACATGGTGAACTGGACGGATCACGGAAAGATCTTCTCGCTCGACGACATCGAGTGGGCGGACGACCGCGCGTGGGCGCCGCAGTGTGTGGCCCGCAATGGCAAATACTATCTGTACTGCCCGGTACATAAGAAGGAGAGCGGCATGGCCATCGCGGTCGGCGTTTCGGACAGCCCGACCGGACCGTTTAAGGATCTGGGCTACCCGCTGGTAGATGAAGGCGACTGGAACGACATTGACCCGACTGTATTTATCGACGACGACGGACAGGCATACCTGTATTTCGGTAACCCGGAGCTGCGCTATGTGAAGCTGAACGAGGATATGATCTCCTACGATCAAAGCGTCGGCGTGGTGAAGATCCCGATGACCGTGGAGTCTTTCGGAAAGGGCAGCCACATGACCGGCACCACCTATGGCGAAGGCCCGTGGTTCTACAAGAGAAACGGCCTGTATTACATGGTATTCGCCGGCTTCGCTGAGGGAGAGCGCCGCAACGAGCATTTCGGCTATGCGACCTCCGAGTCCGCGACCGGTCCCTGGACCTACCGCGGCGTGCTGATGGAGGAAGGCCCGTGCTTCACGAACCATCCCGGCGTCTGTGACTATAAGGGTCACTCGTACCTGTTCTACCACACCGATGAACTGCCCGGCGGAAGCCTGTTCCACCGCAGCGTGTGCGTAGCAGAGTTCAAATACAACGAAGACGGCACCATCGACACGATCTCGAAGTGCGACGGCGTGGAAGGCCTTACGGAGTAAGAACTATAACGCTTCCCTGCAAAACTATTGAGGAAGAAATTATGCGTTTTGTAATACAAGTATGTCAGAGAGCAGATGTTAAAGTGGATGGAACTGTGGTTGGCGAGATCGGCCGCGGGCTGGTCGTTTTCGTTGGAGTCGGGAAGCAGGACACGGAGGCGGTCGCCGACCGCATGGTGAAGAAACTCCTCGGTCTGCGGATCTTCGCCGATGAGAACGGCAAGACCAACCTGTCCGTCCGGGACGTGGACGGATCGCTTCTGGTGATCTCGCAGTTCACATTGTACGCGGACTGCCGCCACGGCAACCGCCCGAGTTTTACTGAGGCGGGCGATCCGGAAACGGCGAACCGCCTCTACGAATACATCCTCGGAAAATGCGGCGAGAGCGGCATTCCGGTTGCACATGGCGTTTTCGGCGCCGACATGAAGGTCAGTCTGGTCAATGACGGACCGTTCACGATCGTGCTGGATTCTGAGGAACTCTGAGGCAGAGCAATAGAATAAAGGGGCTGTTACACTAAGAGATTAGTGTGACAGCCCCTTTTTATTTTGTGGGTAATTACTATACGAGGGAGAAAAGGCTTTGAAGATTTACGGATATGTCCGTAGGGTGATCCCCGAAGTGCGATTTTGTATAACCTACATTTCTTCTACACAAAATCAAGCGAGGTTCTAACATTTTTTCGACCCTCAAATGCCCCAAACACAACACTTTTTCGACCCTCAAGAGCATCATTTGAAACAAAACCTGATAAACCCAGTTGTTCTAACGATTAAAAGTGCTCGCCCACGTTTATTTGATTTGCCTTGAAAGGGTAGGGTTTCCGAATTATGATACTGCATATAGAAAGCATGTGCGGGCGGCTGTGGGCGGCCCGATCGAGAGAGGGATGAGATTGTATGGCGGAGAATAAGATCATTAAGAGGGAACACGCATGGATGAAGGATCCGAGTAATAGCCGGTTCTTCGTTCGCCGGCATCCGTGGGTCAGCTTGGTGTTGATTCTGGCGGCGTTGGTTCTGTTGTATTTCCGATATCAGTACTGGTGGCGTTTTACTCCTGTGGAGATCGATGCGAACAACTTCCCGGACCGACTGTTTCGCGAGTATGTACAACAATATGATGACGACCGGGACGGGATACTTAGCAGAAGCGAACTGAGAGAAGTGAAGGAGATCGAGATAGGGGATCGGGTCGATTCTTCGAATAAATATAAAACACAGGTGATCCAAAGCCTTACCAGCCTGAAGGGGATAGAGTATTTCCTGAACCTGGAATCACTGATTTGTGACTACTGCAGTGACCTGCATCAGGTTGATATAAGTAAAAACACGAAATTAAAGGAACTCGGCTTCATCCTGACAGGACTGACGACATTAGATGTGAGTCATAACGTGGAACTGGAGACGCTGGTGGTCACTAACATTAGTACCGCTTTCTTTGAGAAAGGCAATCTGACAGAACTTGATGTACGAAAAAACAAAAAACTGACGTATTTATGGTGCAACGGGGAAAAGCTTACCACACTGGACATAAGTAAAAACAAGGCCTTGACGACCCTGAACTGCTCGTATAATTATCTGACGGAGTTGGATGTCAGCCGAAATAAAGCGCTGCAGGAACTCGATTGTGCGAACAATGAATTAGCCGTGCTTGATGTAAGCAAGAATGCGGAACTGTCGCTACTCTCCTGTGGTGGTAACCAATTGGCTTCCCTCGATGTGAGCCGGAATCTGCACCTGTCGAAGCTTGATTGCGGAGACAATCGGTTGCAGGTGATCGATGTGACGAAGAACCCGGGACTGATTGAATTCGACTGCAATTTTAATCAATTGACCGCGCTCGATGTTAGTCAAAACACCGAATTGAAGAGACTTTGGTGCGGCAATAATCCGGTTAAAGAACTGGATGTAAGTCAGAACATCGGGTTGCTGGACCTTAACTGCGACAAAACATTGTTGAAGGAACTGAATGTAAAACAGAACACCGGACTTACACATCTGAGTTGCGAAAACATCGGCCTCTCCAAACTGGATGTCAGCGAGAACTTGAATCTGGAGTATCTCAGCTATCGCGGAAATAAATTCCGGACGATCGTTGTCAACAAGCACCCGAATATGAAGTCGATCCTTTGCGATGATCCGACGATGGTTATGGGCGCCAACCGAAACTGCGAGGTCCGGACCATGACGGAGAAAGAGGAGAAAGAAGCAGGGGGAGAGAGCGCGTCGGCGACGTAAGTACGGAGGGCCTCGGCTAAACTTACGCAATTATTACGAACTATTACGGTTTATTTATGATTTGGCGGGACCGGTTGAAAAATCGGCCCCGCCATTATATGCTATAATAGTACCAAAACGAGAATTTTTTTTCGGGGTGTAACTTTTGAATTGGGATTGGGACTATATAGATGAGAGGCGAATGAAACATATACTGCCGGCTCGCAGATCATGCTTTTGAAGGGGATTAGGCCATGATGCAAGACGAACAGATTATCGAGCTATATTTTCTGAGGGATGAAAATGCTCTCAACGAGACGTCGGATAAGTACGGCAACTACTGCCGGACCATCGCGCGAAATATCGTACACGACGAGGAAACGGTAAATGAGTGTTTTAACGATACGCTCTTTCACAGTTGGAACGCCATGCCTCCGCAGCGCCCGAACTGCCTGAAGGCTTTTTTAGGCAGGATCACGCGCAACATTTCTTTGAAGCGGATCACGGCGCTTACCGCGCTCAAACGCGGTGGCGGCGAGGTGGTGCTGGCTCTCGACGAACTGGGAGAATGTGTCTCGGATAGCGCCGCGTACAGCGCGGAGCAGTTCGAGGAAGACATGGTGATCCACGAGACCTTGAAGACATTTCTGGCCGGGCTTCCCGCCCAGACCCGTCGCATCTTCGTTCGCCGCTACTGGTATTGCAGTTCGATCCAGGAGATCGCGACCGCCATGGCTCTGTCCGAGGGCAATGTTAAGACCATATTATCCCGCGGGCGCAGCAAGCTTAAGGCACTATTAGAGAAAGCAGGTATAACGGTATGAGTAAGCTCACGAAAGAACGCCTGCTGAATCTCTTTAGCGGCATCGATGATGAATACATTGTCGAAGCCGAGTACACGGACGAAGAGCGGGCACGCCTGACAGCGGCCGCCAAAGCAACCACCGCGACCGCGAAAGAGTCCGGGAAGATATCAAAACGGCACAGGTCGCCTCAAACACCGGATGAAGCGGATGAAATAACCGATGGGGAGCTGCTGACAAACCCCGAAGTGCTTCCGAAGAATACGACCGCTAAGATCATACGCATTACCATTGGCTTTGCGCTGGCGGCTGCGGCGATCCTCGCGTTGGTTCTATTCTGGAACCCGGATCGAAGCGATGTCGCATCGACCACGAGCTCGGCAGAGCAGGAGGAGACAACCCCGGTTGGTTCGACAGAGGAAGAGGACTTCATAGATGTAAAAGAGCTCAGAGAAGTTCCGATCGATAGCGAGCATTTTCCGGATGCATTGTTCATGATGTTTATCAGTGCTCATTATGACAGCAACAAAGACGGAATACTGGATCCGGCGGAGATCCTGGCTGTAAAAGAGATCCGTTTGTACAAAACAGATGGCTCGCCTATGGAAGTGGAGGATCTGAGCGGAGTCGAGTATTTTCCTGCTTTGAAAGTACTCGAGTGTCCGGCATATGAATTGACCTCGTTGGATGTCAGTAAGAACACGTTCCTCAGGGAGTTGAACTGTTCGGATTCTCAACTGACAGAGTTGGATGTAAGCAAGAATACGGCGCTGAAAAAACTGGAATGTGAATATATCAACATTTCCAAACTGGATTTAAGCCACAATCCTGCGTTGGAGGAGCTGGATCTTTTAGGCGCTCAGCTGAATTCGATCGATCTCAGCAAAAACCAGACGCTTAAATACCTCAACATTAGCTACACACCGATGCCCGAGTTGGATATTTCGCAAAATGCAGCGCTTGAAGAATTATTTGCTATGGGGACGGAGTGCACACAGATCGACATCAGCGGGAATCCTGCTCTGAAGAGTATTATCGCATCGGCTTCTAAGCTGGAACACCTGGATATAAGCAACAATCCGGCTCTGGAGTCTGTGATCGTTACTCCGACCACGACTGTAACAGGCGCTGAGGGGAGAGAGAGCATTATCAACAAACTTGATGTATCACAGCCGCTAAGGTAGAGAATAATATTTTATATTTTTGGAGGAATATCAGTATGAAGAAAAAAGGACTGTCGCTTTTGGCGGCTTCAACACTCATGATGATTTCATTTGGATGCACTAACATCAACACGCTGTCGGGAACGACTGCAAACGAAACCGTAGAAACGACCGAATTAACGACGGAAGAAATGCTCGCAGAGACGCTTGCAGAGACTGAGGCGCCTACGGAGGTTGAGACTTCGGCGGAGATTGAAACCACGATGGTTGATGATTCGACAGCATCCGAAACTACGGAAGTCGAAAGCGCGGAGGAAGACGCTACGTCTGAGAGCACGGAAGATGAGATTACCTCGGAATTCGAGACCATGGAGGATGAAACGACTTCAGAGGCTACGACCGAGACGGAAGAGACATCGCCGGAAGTAGCAACGGAGGAGGCGGAAACCACGGAAGAGACGACCGCGGGAGAGACGACCACGGAAGAGACGACCACAGAAGAGAAAAATACGATCGCGATCGACGCCGAGCATTTTCCGGATGGATTATTCCGTAAGTATATCGAAATGAACTGTGATGCCAATGAGGATGGAACGCTCGACACGGACGAGATCCTGAACGTGAAGGAGATCCGTTTATATAATCAGGTCGGGACGGCCTGGGAAGTGAACGATCTGACAGGTATCGAATACTTCACTTCATTGGAAGTGCTCGAATGCAAGGATACTAAACTGACACAACTGGATGTGAGCCGAAACACCGCACTGGTGGAACTGGACTTGTCGAATACTAAAATAACGAGTATGGATATCAGTAAGAATACAGCGCTTAAACGTTTCGTGTGTTTCTTTGGCTATATTTCCGAGTTGGATGTGAGTCAGAATACCGCGCTGGAAGAATTGGTTCTTTTCAGTACGCAATTAACTGCGATCGATGTGTCGAACAACCTCGCATTGAAGTACCTCGATGTCAGTTATACAAAGATACCTGACCTGGATATCACGAAAAATGCTGCTTTGGAAAAACTGGGGGTAATGGGTACCAGACTGCCCCAGATCAATACGGACTGCAATCCCGAACTCATAACGATCATTGCTTCTGTATCGAAGATTGAGAAATTGGACCTGCAATATAATATGAAGTTGCAAGATGTGTATATAAACCCGACGACGATCGTGACCGGTGTTGAAGGAAGAGAAGACATCGTTACGGTGATCGATGCTAAATATGCCGGTGATGAGGAACCCCAGGCGGACGTTCAGGGGGAGTTACAACGATAAATACGGACTGAGAAAGGACGAAAAAACCGTATCGTGATTTTCCTTAATAGATTTTTAATATTCCGGTTTGATAGGCAAAACCGGAAATAAGTCTTGCAGAATAGTTAAACCAGGACCAACCCGAAGTTACTTTTTCATTCAACCCATTTGAAAAAAGTTTAAATATGGCTGTAAGTATTCCGTAGGTTCTACGAGTTGATAAGTAAGGAAGGCACGAGAGGTCATCCCCAATATCATGGAGGAAAGAGAATATGAAAAATAAGAAACGAATACTGATCCTATCGGGTGCAGCGGTCGCGATCGTGGCGGTCGCAGTGATCTTGTTGTATGAATTATTATGGAAGCCGGCACCACTCGAGCCGGTTCCGATCGATGAGGCGCATTTTCCGGATGAGGATTTTCGAGATTATATCCGATGGTCCTATGATAGGGATGATGATGGAGTTCTGTCAGATAAAGAGATACAGCAGGCTAGGGATTTTGATGTAGCTTGGTTGGTGTGGCATGTCGGCGTTAGTCATGGCTTAACGGTATACCAGACCCAAGCAGAAAGAGACCAGTTCCACGTTAACTTAAAAGGATTAGAGCATTTGTGCGCGCTCGAAACGATCGATGTTTCAGCTATGAATTTGGAAGAGTTGGATGTGAGTTGTTTTCCGAAGTTAAGGAGTTTGGAGTGTATCCAAAATCGGCTGACAAAACTGGATGTAAGCCATAATCCCGCCTTGAAACATTTGGAGTGTTGGGAGAATAACTTGACGGAACTGGATGTGAGTCAGAATCCGGCATTGGAGTATCTCAAGTGTTCTGGTAATGATTTGACAGAACTGGATGTATCTCACAATCCAGAGTTGGTAATGCTTAATTGTGTTCACTGTAATATAAACACGCTGAACCTAGGCGATAAGCCTTCGCTGTATCGATTGGAATGTATTCGTAACAAACTGAGCGTATTAGATTTGAGCGGCTGCCCGATTGTTAATGATGTGTACTATGATGAAGGAGTAGAAGTTCTGGGGGTGCCGGCAGAGTGTTTGTTCCTTACTCCTTATGTGGAGACTACTGGTTCGTAATATGTTTGGGCATGGAGGGCTAGCCTCTTCCCGATGTTTTATACCATAGGTGGCTTTTTTGAGATTTGTTGTAAGATTTTCCTGGGGAATATCGCTTGCAATCTATCATTGAATGAGAATGCGAATTTTCGAGGAATGAGTCAACAAGAGTCCGGCGATCAGCCGGGCTCTTGTTGCGTTCATTTACAAAAAAACGATTTACTGCTAAAATTGAGTCAAAAGGATTGAAAAAAGCCTGTCGTGGTTTCCCCGACGGGACGTGTAAGATTTCGCTTGAAAAGTTGTGAAATATGGCAGAAGGGCTCACGAAGGCCCTGAAACAGATAAAGGGGATCCTTACCATGGAAGATGCGAAAATCGTTAACCTGTATTGGGAACGAGATGAAAAGGCGATCAAGGCGACGGCGGAGAAATACGGAGCGTATTGCCATAGCGTCGCTTATCAGATCGTTAACGACGATGAAGATGCCGCGGAATGTGTTAATGACACATATCTGAAGGCTTGGGATTCCATGCCGCCACATCGCCCGAAGATCTTACGAACATTCCTGGCTAAGATCACCCGAAATCTGGCGTTTAATCTTTACAAACACTATCATGCAGAGAAAAGGGGACGCGGTCAGATGCCTGCGGTTCTGGACGAACTGTCGGAGATCGTGAGCGGAAATGCCTATGGAATGGAGTCGCCGGAAGCTGCGTACGAGCGCCGGGAACTGATGGCGCAGATCGAAGCGTTCCTACGGGAAATGCCGAAAGAAAAGCGGGTCATGTTCGTTCGAAGGTATTGGTATGCGGACAGCGTTACGCAGATCGCGAAGCGTCTGAATACAAACCCCAATCGCGTTTCCGTGACGCTGGCGCGTCTGCGGAAAACCCTGCATGAGCGTTTGAGCGAAAGGGGATATGACCTATGAAAAACGAAGAATTCTATGAAATACTCGGGGATCTGGATGCGGAGCTGGTAGAAGAAGCGGAGAAAACGATCGTAACGAAGAAATCGGTAAAGTGGTTTCCCATTGCAGTGGGTGTGGCCGCGGCCGTGCTGCTGTTTGTCGGCGGCTTCTTCCTGTTCAAACACCTGGGCGGCTCGCAGAGCGGACCGACCCTGATCGTAAAACACATTTCGCCGCAGGATGCGGATGGCCGGAATGCTTCCCAGCAAACCGAAATCTACCGCGTGCCTCACTGGGAGGAAATGGAAGATACGCAGCGCTATTCGATCGTGGAATACAACGGCACCGAATATGCTACGAAACTGATCCTGGTCCACACGGAAAATGTCGGCGAGAAGCTCGGCGACGGCCGTGTCAGCGGCGCTGACCAATACGCGGAGCAAACGCATGAGCTTCCGGTAGCGATCCATGCGATCCGAGGCATCGCCCCGAAGATCGGCGTCTGCATCGCATTTCCCGATGCACCGGACCGCTATTTTGCCTATGTCAGCCAAACGTTCGTACCGAAGGACCTGCAGGAATTCATTGAAACGATGAGTTTACACGAGACACTGACGACCGGCCTCGTATACATGCACGAACGCCCCGCGGAAGGCCAAGTCGTTTACGAAGACGTCCCGACGTCCCTGGTTTGGGACATCCTGTTCGCGGATACTTCGGTCACCTGCGAATCAAAACTTCCGGAAGGCAGGAAGCTGCTGTCGATCTCGACGAATGTCAATGTGATCGGCGTTCATAATCTGGCCATCACCCTGACTGAAGATGGTTGGTTGTGGACCAACGTTCCAGATTACGTTCCGAAGGCCTTCTACATCGGGAAGGAGCGCGTGAAGCGCTTCGTTCAGGAAGTGGAGAAAAACTATCAGGGGTATCTCTACATCTACGATCCCGTGGAGGACGGAAAGACCGGAGTCCCTGAGGCCGCGCCGGAAGACGGGACAGTGATCGGCGAGACCGTGATCTGGTATTCACAGGTCGAGTAATATTACCGCCATAGCAAATATGCTTGACCGGTTCAAACAACTGGGGGTATAATAAGTGCGTTGAATATCAACAGAATTCAGCGAAAAATGCGATTTTGGAGGAATTGGGCATCATGGACCCGGAGTAACGGGACCGGGCGGATGATCGAGAAGGATGAACGATGGACAGAGAGAATAAAGCAAAAAAATATCCCACGATCGCCACGGTATTATGGTTGGTGTATTTTTGCCTGCTGTTTTTCTTAACAGCACTGAATGCGAAGAATGAAAATAAAGAGTTTATGGATTATATCATGCCGGGCACTATCTATTTGATGGTCCTCGTACTGGCGATCGCGGCTGCGACCTTTATGGAGAAAAAGGTAGTTCTGGCGGTGGCAGTGGGCTTGTTTTCGTTGAACTTCTTCTATGATTTTATCGGTATAAAGAAGACCATCGAATTCTCTTCTTACTACTATGTAAAGGATAGGGGGGTCGATATCTATTCGTTCCTTCAGTTTGTTTCGGTTTTTGCACTTTTTATTCTGCTGGTTCTGGCGGTTTTCAAGCGGAAATTGCCAACATGGGTCTGGTTGATCCCCGGCGTTGTTTGGTTCGTTTATGAGTTGATCTCATTACGTGAACTGCTTTTGATGAATAAAACTTGGTGGGAACCGTTTTCTTATAAAATTGTGACAGTCGATTGCGTTATCTGGACTATATGTGCGGCGGCGCTTGTTTTCATGGGGCTATGGCTGAAAAACAGCACACAGCCTTCGAGTGCTTTATCCGAAACCGTCGTGGATGAGAGTGATCCGAAAACCGCGAAGGATAAAAAGATCGCCATTATGATATTGGCCGGATGTGCGATCATGTATGCTGCGATCGTATATGCGATGGTGGTGTACTGTAACATTGCCCATGATTCCGCTGACCTGAACGCTCTTCTCTCTGCTTTGCATCGGAAGAACGGGGAGGTAGTTCCATTTAACACATTCTTCTTCAAGAATTTCTTTACTTCCCGCAGTTCGTTCGGGTATCTGTTTTGCGTCGGTGCTGCTCTGACGGTGGTCGGTATTATTCAGAAAAAGGATGCAGAGGTGGATGCTCCAAAAGAAAAGACTCCAATAGAGATGAACCCGGATGATCCAGATACCGAAGAAGAGGATTGATCATTCGAAGCCATGGACCCCGCTTAGGCGAGGAACCATGGCTCTTTTATTCTTTTTAGAAATATGCTATCCTAAATGTGTGGGACACTTGTGTCTCATCCTGTGTATTCGGGCATTTGAGACAGGGCATGTCCTTTATTTACCCGACGATTTCTCCTAGAATGACGGTGTGATCACGAAGCATCACAACGAAAACGACAGGGTGTCTGCTACACCCGGAATAGGAGAAAACACATGAAAGAAAAGATCATCATCACAGTAAGCATCGTATTTTGCATCCTCGGTATCGCGATTTTTATCGCGGTCGATGTCGTGGAAGCGATCGATCTACCCACATGGGTCGCTCTGGGCTTTATGGTATCTTCCTCCCTGCTGTCGCAGTGGTATTGGCGGATCGTAAGAAGGAAGAAAGAAGAACAGAAATAAGGCGCTCATGTCACGAAGGAGACATCTATGGATCAGGTAAAGATCGGAAATTATATAAAAACAGTTCGAAAGAATAAGGGCCTCACACAGGAGGAACTGGCAGAGAAACTGGGCGTTTCACGGCGCAGCGTTTCGCGGTGGGAGACCGGCGCGAACCTGCCGGATATTGACCTTATGATCGAACTGGCGGATTTCTACGATGTTGACCTTCGGGACATGCTGACCGGAAAGACGGAGGACGAACCTGTGGATCAACAATTAAAAGAAACCGCGCTTATGGTCGCGGAATATGGCAATGAGGAGAAACTCAAGATCACACGGCGCTTTCACATCCTGTTCCTCTTCGGATGTCTCGCCATGATCACGTTTATTGTGACCTTTTTCCTCGACGTGGAAGGTAAACCTTGGTTTGATATTCTCCAGGGCATTACCCTAGGCATCTCCCTCGGGATGCTGATCATCGGCTTCTTACTCACGAGTCGCAATGTCGGCAAGCTTCGTGAGGCAAAGCTTCGAATGCTGAGATCGCTTACCCGGAAATATCTTATATGAATTTGGAAGAACTGGATGTGAGCCGGAACACGGAGTTGAGGAGCCTGGATTGCATCGGCAACCGGCTCACGAAACTGGATGTAAGCCATAATCCCGCCTTGGAATATCTGGAGTGCTGGGAGAATAACTTGACGGAACTGGATGTAAGTCATAATCCGGCGCTGTTGCATCTCGAGTGCGGTTCGAATGATCTGAAAGAACTGAATGTAAGCTGAACTGTTTTTGATCTACAATGTAAGGGAGCAATAATGAGCAAAGCGGTTGTAAATAAAAAAACGATACTCGGCGTGGTCGGCGCGTTAGCCTTAGCGGGCTTGCTGGTCTTTTTTTTGTGTTACCCATGGAAAAGCGGTGACGATCCTTTTACTAAAACGATACCGATCGATGAAGAACACTTTCCGGATGAACACTTTCGCGATTATGTCTGCCAAAAGTTTGATAGAGACAAAAACGGATCGTTGAATGTGGCGGAGTATGGAACGGTTTCCCGAATCGACGTGAGCGATATGGAGATCACAAGCCTGAAGGGTATAGAGAATTTTACGGGGTTGGAAAGATTGTCGTGTTATGGAAATGAACTGACTGAGTTGGATCTGAGCAAAAACAGGATATTGGAGTATCTCTTCTGCGGCGGCAATTCTCTGACGTCTCTGGATGTAAGCGACAACCCGGAATTGTCTGAGATGATATGTAATAACAATCAACTGACGGAATTGGATCTGAGCCACGCACCGAACCTGAAAACACTCCAATGCTCTGACAATCGACTGACGAAATTGAATGTTAGCCAAAATCCGCTCCTCGATGAGTTGGTTTGTGATAACAATAAATTAACTGCGCTAGACGTGAGCCATAATCCGAGGTTGACATGGATATGTTGTAGCGAGAATGCGCTGAAAGAGTTGGATGTGAGTCACAATCCGCGCCTTGATTCGTTGGGTTGCGACGGCATCGAATTGACTACGTTGGATGTGAGTCATAATCCGCGCCTCGCTTCGTTGTGGTGCATAGGCAACAAACTGGCCGTGTTGGATTTGAGCCATAATCCGAGGTTGACAAGTCTGAATTGCAGCGAGAATGTGCTGCAAGAACTGGATGTGAGTCATAATCCGAGAATGGAAACCCTCTATTGCAGGAGCAATGAATTTACTGCGTTGGATTTGAGTAATAATCCTGAACTTACTTATTATCTGGACTGCGATGAGAATGTTGCGATCGTACGCGCGGAAGAGAACGAAACGATCCCGAGAGATTTCCGTGTTCAGATAGATGAGACAAATTTTCCGGATGAAGCATTCCGACAGTATATCGCTGAAAATATTACCCGCAAGAATTACTTGGATTATGAAAAGTTGTCACGGGTGACATACCTCAGTTCAGACGATATTTGGAATGACATACAAAGAGAAGATGAGCAGAGAAGTTTAAAGGGCATCGAGTATTTTTTCGCGCTGAGAGAACTTACGTGCATTGATTGCAATCTTACCGAACTGGACGTCAGCAAAAATACCAAGCTGAGGGAATTGGATTGCAGTTATAATGACTTGACGCATCTGGATGTCAGTAACAACCCGAATTTGCAGTCACTGAAATGTGACAACAACAAATTGACGACCCTGGATGTGAGCCATAACCGGATGTTAGAGGAATTGAGTTGCGAAAAGAATCTTTTGACCGGGCTGGATGTGAGCAGGAACCTTGAACTGGAGACCTTATGTGCTTATTGTGATACATTGCCCTCGCTGGATCTGAGTAACAACGCTGCATTAACCACGCTTGAATGTGGAGGCGCACTATTAACAGCCTTGGATCTAAGACATAATCCTATATTGGGATCGCTTGATGTACAGGCTGAAAACCTGACTGTACTGAAGTTGGGAGACACTTCGGAAATACAGACGCTGATACTGCGATGCCCTGCGTTAGCGATCCCGGATATGAGACGTTTTCCGGCTTTGACGGAGCTGGGGATCAGCGAAAATCCCCTTGCATCGTTGGATCTGAGTAAAAACACGCAATTGACTTCATTGACGATATGTAATACAAATCTTAGCAAACTGGATTTGAGTAAAAATATAAGACTGAAAGAATTATACTGTCAAGAAAACCGATTAGGTAAACTCAACATCGGCAACTGTACGAGACTTCAGGTGTTGGATTGTGGCCGGAACCGGTTGAAAAAAATCGATTTAAGAAACGCACTGAAACTTAAGAGCTTGTATTGTTTTTTGAACCCAATGTCGTCGTTGGATATAAGCCGCAATGTCAGTCTCTCGACCCTGCAGTGTCATGGAACTTCCCTATCAAAATTGGATGCCCGTAACTGTAGTTTGCTAATGACTCTGACCTATGATAAAGGATTAGATCCTCTTGTATGGAACGACATGGTTTATTATACCACGATATATGATGGAGAGATCCCATACGAAGAACTCGGAGACGATTATATTCGCCTCGAGGATGGCACTTATTCCTGGTATTTGTATGGTACTGAGGGCGAGGGAAAAATGCATGCCGATACCATTTTCAAAAAAGAACGAGAGATGCCGTTTGAGCTCCAAGGAGATACCTTGATCTTTCACGGAAAGGTATCCTTGTTGAATGCAGAGCAGCACGTATACCGGAATGTTGATCGTGAATTTTCCAGATTGAAATGTATCGGCTTCGGGACGTCGGTTAGAGTTTGGGACTGGGGAATAGTGCATTATTTGGATTTTAACGAATGTAGCCCGAATGCAGTATGGATCAAAGTCGAAGATGGCGTTATAACAGATCTTTCGGCGCAAAAATAAGCCGATATATATCAAAGCATCCGTTTCGGATCCAGGAGGAAAATGATGAGAAAAAGACTATTTGCAATTATGGCTGTGGGAGCTCTGGTGCTTGCGGCCGGAGGCTGTAAGGGCGGTACAGAACCGACATCTGAGGTCACTGTGACGCAGCCGACGAAGCCGCCACTCGATGACGCACCGGTGAAGATCGACGGGGAGGCATTTCCGGATGAGATTTTCAGAGAATATATCCGTGAGAATTTCGATAAAAACGGAGACGGTCAGTTGAGCGTTTCTGAACGCGGAGCGGTGGATGAAATATACGCAATCTACCGGGGATTTGAAGACGTAAAAGGTATAGAACTCTTTTATGACCTGAAGTCGATATACTTTGACAGAAATAATTTGACGACACTGGACGTAAGCCAAAACAAAGGTCTGGAACGGATCAGCTGCACAGGCAATCAGTTGAAAAACCTGGATGTGAGCGAAAATCCGAAACTGATCTCCCTGAGATGCGAAATGAACAGTTTGACCAAACTGGATGTCTCTCAGAACCCTGAACTTACGTCGCTGTCCTGCGATGGCAACGAACTTATGTCCCTGGATGTCAGCAACAACCCTAAATTGGTTTGGCTAGAATGCAGCGAAACAAAAATAACTGCGTTGGATCTCAGCAAAAATCCCGAATTGCATACTTTCAACTGCCATAAATGTAAATTGAGTTCCCTGGACGTCAGCAACAATCCAAAACTTTTTTCATTGAATTGCTCCGATAACAGTTTAACCGAACTGATCTTGGGCGAAAAACCGGAATTGATGACGTTAAACTGTGAGAGGAACCAAATAAAGGCGATCGATGTAAGCATGGCTCCGCAACTGGTAGAGTTTTCATGTTCGGCTAACGATCTTTCAAGCCTGGATGTCAGCAACAATCCGGTGCTTTACAGTTTGTCATGCGGAGAGAACCATTTGCAGACTTTGGATATAAGTCGGAATACGGCGCTGACCAAACTGTATTGCCCGGGTAATCCTCTGACCGCTTTGGATGCGCGCAACAACCCGAAACTGACGAGCTGTATTTGCGATGAAAGTGTTATCGTGGAGTACGCGATAAACGAGATCGATCCCAATATACTTTATGAGATCGATGAGAAGAATTTTCCGGATGCCGCCGTCAGGAACTATCTTCGTTCCTACGTGGACGATGATGGAAACGGAGTGCTCGACGATTCGGAGATCCAAAAAGTGGAATATATCAAGGATGACGCGATCTGGGATGAGAAAGATAGGGAAAATGGCTCTGTGAATCTGAAAGGGCTGGAAATATTCACGTCGATCACCGAATTGAAACTTGATTCTCTGGGACTGGAAGAACTGGACTTGAGTAGTTTCGCAAAACTGAATTCCTTGTATTGCAAACATAACCGGCTCACGAAACTGGACATAAGTCATAATCCCGAATTGGAGTGGTTGGACTGTTTGGAGAATAACTTGACGGAACTGGATGTAAGTCATAATCCCCAACTGAAGGCTTTGCTCTGCAGAAAGAATGATCTGACAGCTTTGGATTTGAGTAATAATCCGAAATTGTGGTGGTTGGAGTATGAAGGGAAGGGGCTTAAGAAACTCGACCTGACGCATAATCCGGATATGGACTATTTGGAATGTGTTTGTGACGATCTGACTGACATTGACTTCGGTGAGAAAACGGCCTTAGGCTATCTGGATCTTCGTGGAAGCGGCTTGACAACGCTGGATCTGCGCCCGGCTTCCGAGTTATCGAATCTTTCTCTGTATTGTGACAACCTGACGAAACTGCTGATCAGTTCGACGGAATTGACCGAACTCAAATTACAGTGTGCAGAGCTTACGATGCGGGATATGAAGCAATTTCCGAAGTTGTGTACATTATGGATCCTGAATAATAAACTGGAATCCTTAGATTTGAGTAATAACCTGAAGCTGACTACGCTCGTGGTCTGCGAAACGAAGTTGAAGGAACTGAATGTCAGTGACCTGCGTTCGTTATCCCACCTGATCCTTCGGTCGAATAAACTGTCTGAACTGGATGTGCGCGAGAACCATCGTCTGGAAGAGCTGATCTGTTACGGCAACCAACTGTCGAGTATCGATCTTCAATACTGTGTCAACCTCAAAAGCTTTATCTCCGATCCCGAAGTGGATGTTTCCGGAGACGAGCGGGTTTTGTATTCGTACAGATATGGCGGAGAGTCTTTATTCAAAGACGACGCATCCGGCATGTTGCAGCTGGAAGATGGCGAGTATCGTTTTATCAGCGCTGCACATTACAGGGTCGTAACCGATGGGTTCAAAGAAGAGTATGATATCAAAATAGAAGACGGAGTGCTTTTGATCGATGGTGCGCTCCATATCGCGAAAAACGACGAGAAGAAGTTTGTCTTGAAGTGTAAGCGCGAAGGAGTAAAACTTAAGCTCGCCCCTGATGTGAAGATCACCATAATGGGGCACGAGGCCAGCGTTGAAAAATTCAACTCGGAAAATGCATTCTCCGTGGCGGATGAGGGTGTCATCCTGAAGATCAAAAACGGTCTGGTGACGGAGATCGTTGAAAACTCTCTGACCTGATCGTCGCTTTCCGTATATGGTTTCATTCAACGCGGAATAAAAAAGAACTGGAAAATATAAGACCGGATCTCAGAGCTGGATATCCACGCGAACACAGCGCTGAAGGACATCACCTGCTTTGGGAACCTTTTGACATCGCTGGATGTAAGTGGACTTTTCGAACTGGAAACCTTCATGTGCGACTATGAGATCTCGATTGTCGGGGCTGAAGAAGACGCCTGGGATCAGTCGGCGCCACTCGAATGGGGCGGGATCAAATACACATACTATGACCGGAAGTCAGACGATTGATAGCCGAATGCCGGGGGGCAGTTATGTCCCCCGGCATTTATTGTGGGACTGAGGCCGATGTTATGGTGACAAAAAGAACCGTCCCCGCTGTCACGTTCGCAAGCGACGTTTTACGGTCGCATGGCTCACTGCTTGCAATTCTGCAAGCGGGTAGATTCTCATGTAAAAATGTGCTAATATGTTGTCGAGGGTCTGTGCGGCTCTCGATAATTCATTTGTGTGGAAAGGTTTTTTAAGGGGGGTTCTCCTGAAGCAGGAGATAAGGGTATGATCGAAAAGAAACAAAACAAATTACTAAATCAGTTCCTGGGACTGTTTATGCCGTTCCTGGTCGTGATTTTCATAGGGGCATTCTATGTCTACACCAACGGGCGAATGCAGACCTCTGCTGACATGCAGGGCATTGGCCCGAAGGACGGCATCGCCGACGTGCGGGAGTACCCGCTGGACGAAAAGGTCCACCATCTGGTCAATGACTGGGACTATTTTCCGGGAAAATTATATACGCCGGAGGACTTCGTCAACGAAGCCACAGCGCCGGTGAAGGCGAAACCGAACGAGAAGGACATGAACCTGGGAACGTACCGCGTGCGCATTTTAGCAAAGCCGCATACGTATCTGATGCTCGCCAGCTACACCATCGATTACAGTATGCGTGTATTTGTCGACGGCGAGGAGGTCCTGAACGTGGGCCGTGTCACGGATGATCCGAAAACGACCATCCACGACGGACATTATGTAACGATACCGTTCTACACCGGCGAGGGTGAGACGGAGATCATTTACCAGTACGCAAACTTCATGCATAGGGACGGTGGCTTCATCCAGTCGACCACGATCGGCACGCCGCAGCAGATCGATAGATTTGTGCGCAGCATGACGCTGTACTCTCTGTTCACGGGCGGCGGTCTGATTTTCCTGGCGTTCTATTTCCTGCTGTATGCTACGTACCAGCGCAACCGCGAATACGGCGTTCTGGCCCTGTGCTGCCTGCTCATGGCCTTCCGGAATTCGCACTTTATCAATGAATTCCTGCGCCCGGAGGGCTTCCCCTTCGAGCTGCATTACCGTATCTTCATCTACACCGTGTCCACGATCCCTGCCATGGGCGTCTTCGTGCCCGCGGCTTATTTCCCGAAGGTGCTGAATAAATGGATCGAGCGCATCTTCCTCATGCTTTGCGCTGTGTCCGTGATCCTGCATTTTACGCTCCCGACGGAGTCACTTGTGGACCTGTGCCACATTTGCTATTACTTCAGCGCAGCCTTCCTGCCGATCATCGTTTTCTCCTTCATTCGTTACTATGTGAAGAAGAGGAAGATCGAAAGGACGGAGGTCTTGACGATCATTACCATCATTTTGCTGTACTGGTCCATGATCTTTGAGAGTCTGAATTCGGGCAATAACTCGCTGATCGCGCATTTCGGTACGACGCCGTTTATGATGCTGATCTGCGTTCTGGGTCTGTCGATCGCGACGAACATCAAGATCACGCGGCGGATGGAGCAGCTGGTGGAAGAACAGCATAAGAACGAGACGCTGGAGAAGATGAACGCCATGAACCGCGATTTCCTGCAAACCGTGGCGCATGAACTCAAGACACCGCTAGCCGTCATCTCGGGCTACGCCCAGCTGACGCAGATGCAGATCGAAAAAGGCATGCTTTCACCGCAGACGCCGGAGCGTCTGCAGAGCATTCGTTCCGAGGCGGACCGCTTAGGCGCCATGGTGGCGAACCTCATGGCATTTACCTATGGAAAGCCCGCCGAGGTGGAATTACACATGGTCGATCCGGCTGAGCTCTTAAAGAGTGCCGCATTGATCGGCGAACCTATCTGCGAGAAGAAAGGAAATAAACTCACGACCGAGTGCACGGCGCGGGCCATGGCACACGGAAATTTCGAACTACTGTTACAAGTCATGATCAACCTGCTCGTAAACGGAAACCGCCATACACAGGATGGCGAACTGAAAATAACCGCTCGCGATGAAGGAAAATTCGTTGCATTTACCGTGTCCGACACCGGATCCGGCATGGAGCCGGAGGTGGCGGAACATGTATTCGAGCGTGGCTACTCGAAGGACGGCGGAAGCGGCCTGGGCCTGGCCATCTGCCGGGATACCGTGAAGATGCACGGCGGGCAGATCGAGCTTCTGTCGACCGGCCCTGAGGGCACGACGTTTGAGATACTGATACCGAGAGAGGAGGATGGCAATGGGCTATAAGGTTCTTCTGGTGGAAGATAACCCACATATCATGGAGATCAACCACGAGGCGCTGATGATGGCGGATTATGACGTCCTCGAGGCCTTTGATGGTAAGCAGTGCATGGAACAACTGCGGACGGGCGATGTGGATCTGGTAGTTCTGGATATCATGCTTCCCGACAGCGACGGTATAACGTTGTGCCGCCAGATCAAGCAGAACTACGATGTTCCGATCCTGTTCCTGTCCGCACTTGGGGAAAATGAGCAGATCATTCGCGCGCTTCGTGAGGGCGGAGACGACTATATGACGAAGCCCTACGACCTGGGCGTCCTGCTGGCGCACGTGGAGGCACGCCTGCGTGACTCGCAGAGTAAGAAGCGTATCATTTATTACGACGGGCTGAAACTGGACACCGTCGCCATGGTCGCCTTCTTCGGCGATGCCGACCTGCTGCTGACGAAGAAAGAGTTTTCCTTGCTCATGGTGCTGGCTACCCGCGGCACGCATCCGCTATCGAAAGAGGAATTATGCCAATACATTTGGAATTCATCTGCGCAGCTCTGTTGCAATGCGCTGTACACGACGATCTCCCGCCTCAACAAGAAACTTCTGAACGCCGGCGTAGAACTGACGGCCGAAATGGTCGGTAACGACGGATATATATTGACCGAGATATAATTTCTTACTTGCATTTCTGTAAGAAGACCTGAAAATCGAGAAAAATGATATATACTGACCTGTAGTTAGACCGACTGCAGGTCTTTCTTTGAAACCAAATCCGCGTTTTAACTCCTTTGTAGAATAAATCCCCAAAGAAACAGAGTCCGGCTCTCGGGAGAAGCCGGACTCTGTTTCTTTGCGTCAATGGGGGTAGATTATTTGGAACATTCTTGCAATTCTGTAAGAAACACGAGGATGCTTATAAATCATGATATAGTGAACACAGTGGGTAACTATGCCTGATATGAATTAACGAAAGGAAAAGAAAGGAAAAAAGACCATGAGTACGAATAGTAGTAAGATGAAAAAAGCAATCAGTTTGCTACTGACCCTGACGCTGGTATTGAACACGCTTCCACCGAATTTTCTGCCTACGACTTCGCAGGTGGTACAGGCAGCGCCCAGTACCTCGAATGATGCCCTGGAGTATAACCGCGTGGGTGCGCCCGAGGTGGCGTTCTTCAACTATTATACCGGAAATAGTGATGCGTTTTACAAGAGTGTGATGGGTAGCAGCAACTACAACGCAGTTGAGGCGGGTTATTTCGGCTCCCTGAGGTATGGTACAAAGGTGACCGGAACACAATCCTACTCCTGGAGCGGATTTTCCAGCAGCAACATCAGCTCGCTGAGGAAGAATAATCCCAATATAAAGATGGGCTATTCTGTGACGCGGACGAGCAAACCCCACTCGCATACGGCCTACCTCATTGTGAAGTATGAAATGACCAGTTGGTCCAACACCAGTCTGGGCTTCAACCTCGGCGGCATCGCCCTTAACGGTGTGGTCAACTATGCGGGATATAATAAGTCTCAGGATACGTACCGCGCAGGAAATAAACAGTTTAAAACGTTTGTTCCCCAGGACGGTAAGAGCCTGGATCTGGCGTATAATGTCAGCCCCATTAAATATAATAATAACAAGGATACATGTGGCTGCGGTGGCACCTCCGAAGGAGCCATGGTCAGCTTTTATGACGGCACGTCACCGTATTTCACAAAGCTTAGCATTCAAAACGCAAGCGGATCCTACTGTAATAATTTCAAGCCCGGCGATAGTGTCAACATCGTGTTGACCTGCTCCGAGCCTGTTCGCTTTGCCGATGACAGCGCCAGCGGTAAAGGCAACGTATACATTGGTTTGAACCTGAACGGTTCGACTGATAAGATCTATGCTCATCTGACTAAACTGGATGGAGATAAGCTCACCTTTACTTATGATGCCCCGGCAGATCTGACGAAGATCTATGATGTTGCCAGCATCGACCTGACCGCAGCTCCTTCCGGCGGGACGGCTCTGCTGAATGGCGAGGCGGTGGTACCCTTAAAGCAACTCAAGAAAAGTGGCGCATTTACCGTGCAGGTGCCCAATGGTGAAAAGGAGATTGGTATCACTAAGACCACCAGCCCCATCACTGACATCGCAGGTAACGCCGTGTATTTGGATTCGGGTGATCCGAAAAATATCACTCGTTCATTCAACATCGATGGCGAGAAGCCTTATGTGGTTGAGGTGGATGTCGTTGCCGATACCAAGAATGCGGATATCAAGGAGTTGATGAATAAGACCGAGCTTTCTCCGAACGACGAAAACTATGAAGATGCCAGTGACCGCTTCCTGGGTATAGGGGATACGCTGTCTCTGAAAGTATATATGAATGAAGTCGTTAAGATGCCCGGTAGTGCTACTTTGACGACGAATATCAAAAAGAGTAACGGAACCTACCTTACGTTTACAGCGACACCGATGTACAAAGTTAGTGCTACCTCATCAAACCTGGGGTCACAATACGGCTTGGGTGCGTCTGAGGGAGAAGTCTCTGTCCTGCAAACCCCTTCACAGACGATCGAAAAAGGTATGACGATCGATGACTCTGAGGGAAATATCAAGATCACCCAAATCAAGTATTCTGACATGAAGGATCTGGCCGGGAATGTGGCGGCTGATATGAACAAGGCCCTTTCCGCGAAACAGAAATACCAAATCGACACCGACGCACCGACGGCGGATGTCTCCAATGTAACAGGGGTCAATAAAACCAAAGACGGTTTTTACGTTCCCTTTAAGACTGTGGACAATGTTGGAGGATCCGGTGTACAGGGGATGCCTGCTTCTCTGACGCTAGGTGGCGGCTCACTCACGGGAAAATTCGAGTATGCGATTACAACAGAAAAAGAGACGAATAGTAAAACGGTGTGGAGTGAAGGCGAGGAGGGTATGCCTCTGTCCTTTATTCAGACCGGCGGAACACAATACTTACATGTAAAGAAACTCGCAAATGAAAACTATGATGTTAGCGAACTGAGTTTTACGCTCTCAGACTATGCGGGCAATAAAGCCGAGACAACTAGGGTCACTGTTACCGATGTGGGATTTGACTCTGTAGGACCTAACGTTATCGCAGGAAAGAGCAGTAGGGCTTATGACGAAGCCTCGAGTTCAGGTACCCTTACCGCGGAGGTCAATGCCATTGATCCCAGCGGAGTGGCCTCTGTACAGTATCTATGGAATGACGGTACAGAGGTGAATGCGGATAGCAATGGTTGGGCTAATGCCGTTGGAACTATGGACGACATTTCTGTTAATGCGACCATCACCGCTACTGTTGCTTCTCAAACGGCATTTCTGCAGACGCTTTGGATCAAAGCAACGGACTCAGCCGGTAACGTAAGCGTTACGTGCCTCGGAGAGTACAGTTATTCTCTTGAGGGTATCCAATATGACGTAGAGTATCCTGCAAATATTGTCATCGCTCCGAGCCTGAAGGTCACTTCAATCGAACGTGGCGGAGCGCTGGTATTTGATGTACAAAAACCCGGGGACTCTGACACTCACTACATATTTGTTTGCGAAGATATTTTCGGTTACGCGGATCAGGATATCTTCAAATATGGCAGACCATGGTATACTGCCACACTTGAAACAGATGATAATGGAGTGATCACGTTTACTAATTTGGTCAAAGCGGGGAACGGAATTTTTTATCAGGACACTGCTAATCACTTCACCGGAAATCTGTCGGTGACGGTCTATTCTGGTACGAAGGGTAAGGTAGGCGATCCAGAGCCTGCAGATATCATGCGTCCGGATTGGGGAACAACTTCAGGTGCGGGATCATCTTCAACCGAGGATGTTATTATTTCCACCAACGCTGGAAGAGAAAATATCAATCTGAAAGTTTCCTGGGTGCACAACTACAACTGGAGGGAAGAGGTATTCAGTAAATTTGACTTTTCAATCACTCCCGATAAGGCGGACATCAGCGGCTTTACCACCCCATGGGAATACTGGGAGAATTCAGACCGATATCATTCTGGATACCATATCTCTACATTGGAAGGTGTGCAGGTCTCCTTCGACCTGGGTGAGGATGTGAATGGTTGGGATTTCGCAGATATCGACTGGGAGAATTCATATATCGCGCTTGAAAACGATATCACTGACGAGAAAACTAAGGTCTGTGGAGTCGGATACGGTCCAAGACAGACGATCACGCTTCCGGCGGTCGACGTCGAAACAGGCTATTACACAATATGGCTATATCTGCATCGGCATTCCTCTGATTGGTCCTATTACTACAATTCTCGCGGAATCTACATCGATACCACCGAGCCGGGAAGCCTGAAACTGGATATGTTTGCTAAACAATCAAGCGAAGGTCCCTGGTCACCCAGCACTACTAGCACGGCGCCTTATGAAGCCTTGACCTTTGATTCGAATAAAACAATTTATCTTCCCACGCAGCAATGTGATACTTTCCTCTCTGTGGATCTGTTAGAACCGGATGGTGTTACACCTCATGAGATGACGAAGCAAGGTAAGTACCTTAAGGTCGGCGAGACAATTATACTTGCCTGGGACACTGCTCATCCGGATCAAAAGATCGGCCTTAAACGAGAGTGCCTGACCGAAGATACAGAGAGCGGGGAAATCTACCTTCGCACGCTCGATAATGAAGACACCTCCAGCAAACGGTTGCTTAGATTTGGTATCAGATCATCAAGTACAAGCAATTATTGGGGCGAACTTGGTTTGGAACCAGATCAGGACAATATTATAGCTATCCAGGCAATCTATTCTAACGGGAAAAAATCGGATATCACCTATCTGACGATCCATCCTGTCAGCATTGCATTGGAGGGAAAAACTACTACACTTCCCGTCCGCATGAGTAACTGGGCCACTTGGCTTCCGAAGCCGCAGCCTCTGGATGAAGACTGGACCGGCATCCAAACCGCCGCCCTCGGAAAGGCCGCTGTGGTCTTTACTCCCGGTGAGGAATACGCTGGTTTGATCGCCACTTCAGGCTTGCGTCTTTACTGTCGTTTAGGCTATGTCGATCCTCCGGTCTATAGTAGCACGATCAATAGGAGAAGTTTCTCTTATTATACCGATTTTGATTTTGAAGACACGGCCGAACCCATTGAGATGATCGATCAGGGCGATGGTAGCTATGCTGTGACAGTGCCGGTTTACGATAAAACGGTCAAAGACGTTCTGGACTCTTTAAAGTCTGGCGGACAGTTTAAAGAAATTTATTGTATTTATGCGGAGGATATCTACGGAAACCGGGTTGATGTGAGTTATGCGCCGGCATGGATCATCGCCGACGCCACGGCTCCGGTCATCAGTGATGCGAAAGTCACCACCGATACCAACGGGAAGTTCACTGCGACCTATCAGGTATATGATGACAGCCTGTATTCTTTCGGAGGAATATTCGATAATAAGGGTACTTATGTTAATGCCCCTCCGATAACATTGGAGCTTTCCTATAACAACGAATACGCCCAAGCGATCGGAGCGTTCGGAGAAGGTCTGATCCTGACTGCAGATCTGACAAAAGGTGATTATGTATGGACAGCGACGGATTCCACCTCTATGGGAATTCGGAAAGTAACTGCATCTTTAGTGAGAGATGACCCGGTATGGGTAGACTTTTATGGCTTCGAATGCCCGACGGACGTCTATCTCACAGTTACGGTAGAGGGTTATGTAAGTCCGAAGATCTCAAGTGCTACGGATATGACACTGAACCTGAAAGCCACGGATGGACATGACAACGCCTGTGATGCAGTGGGTGCGACGGCATCTGTCACCGGCGTTACTCCGGCCGTAATAGATAAGCAGTATAAAATACTTGATTCTGAATATTCGTGGTCTACCAACCGGGCGTTGTTCCTGACCTTTAATGTTCCGGTACAGCCGAAAGAAAGTTGGATCAATCGTAACATCGAAGGATTTGACACCGAGTGGCACGACGCCTTCCCTATCTGGAAAGACGGCACCTGGGATATCACTTTCACCGATGTATTTGGCACGGAATATACCCAGAGCCTGGTACTGGAGGATGTGATCGGTAAGTACGGCTTCGAACTCGCCTTCTCTACTCTGGATTATGTGGCTGCCAGCGAGGGTGTAACGATTTCCTACATGCCCGATGACGGTGATGAGAAAGTTACCCACAACTTGTTCCCTGACAGCTATACATTTAACGAAAACGGATTGTATTACATTGCCCGTGAGGGTGACGGAGGGTACGACTCTCTGCCTATCTATTTGAATAACATCATCTCCGGCGGGCCGGAAGAAAAACTGTTCTTCTACATCGACGAGTTTAAGGAGCAGTACGAGGCCGGTTCGGAAGGTCAGTTCCGCGGAACTACAAGTGGCCCTGTCATAGTATCCTACCGGACCAGTCGTGAGACCAGCCCTGTGGGTGATACGACTCTGACCTTTAAGGACGGAGACAACGATACCTTTACATTTAAATACTATGACGTAGCTACGGCTTTCACTTATACCATTACAGGAAAGCTCAGTGACTATGGTATTACCATTACAACTCCGCCGGCTCCTTATGCGGATGTCGATGCACCGAGTATTGATCTTGTGGCTATCTGGAAGCAGCAGGGTGGTGGCTTTGTTCAGGCCGAGGCATTCCCCGGCGGTGCGGACGAGAGCACTGTAAAGAGCGCCATCGCAAGAACCGGAGCTGCCCAGGGATTTGACTTCGTAGTTAACGCTTCTGACTACTCCAAGTGGAAAGTCGTCGTGAAATCCGCTGCACCTACCAGCATGAGTTATGCTTCGGCAACCAGCGACACGATCCCCGGTGTATCCGTGAGCGGAAACAACGTTTTGATCACAGAGGACATTGCAAGCGATTTCTATATCGTTGTGGTGGACAATGCGAAGACAGACTCTGCAGCGACTGCGGACAATTTCTCGTATGTTAAGGTTCCGAATGGCAGCTATCAGTTTGATACTATAGCACCGGAGATCGTAACGACCACTGTCGCCGATAATCTCTATTCCAGAACCGTGTATATCAAGGCCACAGATAATGATAATGCAGGAAATGATACCGGCAAGAACGTGACCATTACCGGCGCAAATGTTATAGCAAATACCGATGCAAATGCAGCGGAATATCCTTACAAGCTGTTGTTCACAAATAACAGCACCGTTGTTACCGTTACTGCAACCGATGCAGCCGGAAACAGCGCCTCCGTCAACCTTCAGGTTTCGGGTATTGACGCAACTGCTCCGATCCTGGCGGTTACCTGGTCGCCTTGCTTCCAGGATCCGGTCACCGGAAAACTTGACAGAAGCAATCCTACGATCGGCCCTGTAAACACGGATGTAGTAGCCCATATCACCAGTGACAAGGATATCATGGAGGTTACGGCAACCTACACGAGTTATTGGGGTGGAACGGTAGAGTATGATTTTAACAACCCGTACCAATATTGGTGGGGATATATCGACTACACCAGTCAGCGGGTTTCGGTACACTTTTACGACAGTGATTCCAATGATTTCGTGGTTAATCTGAATGTCAAGGCTCCCAACGGGCAGATCACACCGATCACCTTGACGCTGAAAGGCGGTGTGATCGATAAGTATGAGCCCTATATCATCCTGGATGATGTCATAGGATTGACTCGGGATGGTTTCAGCGTGCCCTACGCTTTGTCATTACTGATCCGGCCTACAGAGGAAGCCTACTGTACGAATTATGGTCCCCTTGGCGAACTGTATTACGACGACGCAGATGATCCACATCTGTTGACAGTGACACTTAAGGACACCGACCCGCAGATATTTAACTTTGTGGATAAAGCCGGTAACCAAGGTAAACTTGAAATCACAAAAGACTTCTTTGAGTATTGGTTCCCTTATTTCGACTCCGTGGCTCCGACGATCCAGGTGGATGTTCCGGATAACGCAAATGCAACAAACGCAGCGGTTGCCGTTACTGTTACAGCGAATGAAAAGTGCACACTGAGCAGCTATGACGGCTCCGTGACTTGCGGAACTATGACTTTACAAGGAACGGACAGCGAAGGAAACGAGATTTGGGCCGGCGTAGTCAGCGCAAGCAAGAACGGGACCTTCCGTGTGTATGCTACGGACGAAGCGGGTAACGTGACCAGCGAAGTATTTACGGTCAATAATGTCGACAAGACACTGCCGATCATAGGTTTTGATACTTCCGCAGTCAACCTGCGTCAGGATAGTGAAGCCGCAGCATTGGCCGCACTGCTCGATAAGGGCGTTTCGACTTGGGACAATGTAGCGATCGAAGCAAATTCGCTGGCTTATGATATTTCCGGTGTGCTTCTCGGTACTGTAGGTATCTATCCTGTTACCTATACAGTAAAAGATACGGCCGGCAATGTCGGACAGGCGGTACGATATGTCAGAGTCGTCGACAAGAATCAGCCGATCATTACGGTTGATGGTAATCTGGCAGAAGAAAACGCCACAACAAGCGTAAAGGTCGGAAAGCATGTGCTGTCCGTCAGCGGTTTGAAGACAGAAAACGAGCCGTATACCTTAAAGATCGTTAAGGGAATCTGGTCTGCTGGCCAGATGAAGAGGGCTTCCGCCGGAATTCCGGTCGGAGAGGACGGCAGTTTCACTGTTGATACCGCCGGTTTCTACACCGTTTATATCGTAACTCAATCGCGGCAGACCTATCGGACTCTGCTCCATGTAGAGAACTAAGGAGTGAAAACATGAGGAATTTGAAACGATTTTTGGCGATTTTGCTTTGCATCGCGCTGATCCTGCCCATGCGTCCTGCATACGTTTCAGCGAAAGATGAAGATGTGCTGAAACTCAGCAATGGCTACATTGAGGTCAGCGTATCGAAGAAAAACGGAGGATTTCTGGTCAACACCGTAGAGGGTAACCAGCTGAAGAAATCCGACAACAACAAGAAGCTGCTCTATCACAGTGACGCCTATGATACCTCCTTTGTGTCTTTCCGCGTGGGAGAGGGAGCAGAAGCAAAAGATTATATTTTCGGCGGAAAATATGATACCTCCAGTGCTGTTAAAGTGACTCAGGCGACCGCGGGCGGTGACATCGTTGCCGTATGGTCGGTCGATGGTATCACATTTACCCAGACGATCACGCTGGCTGCGGACAATGCCAGCGAACATGGTCTGGTATCCATTAGTCTTGCTGCACAAAACAACAGCGGCGAGGCAGTTCCTGTTCAGGCGCGTATCTTGTTTGATACGTGCCTGGGCGACCAGGATTATGCTTACTATCAGGTGTCCGGCGGCAGCCTGACCAACACCATGAAGACCGAGCAGATCATCACGGACGAAGAATCCTTAAGAAGCTTTTATGCCGTGGATGACGTTGCCGCTTCTACGCTTTCCGCTTATGTGGTTTCCAGCCCTAAGAAAGCGGCCATCGGTCACTGGAACAACCTGGCAGCAAGTCTGTTTGACTTCGCGCCGGATACATCCCTGAACTTTACCAACGCCATCAACGACTATCTGACAGCGGACAGCGCCTGCGCGTTATATTACGATCTGGGCACCGTAGAAAACGGTCAGTCCGCTTCCTTAGTCAGCTACTACGGCGTTTATTCCAACCACACGGTAAGTCTGGAAAACCGTGTAGCGATCAATACCGTTGCACCGCTTCGTCTGGAACTGAACAGCGACAAGAGTGCGTATGTGCGTCAGAGCGAAGTGGGCATCGCGGATTTTGCCGTGACTGTCAGCGCGGAGAACTATAACAGCGAGACTTCCGGCGATCTGGAAAATGTGATCCTGGCCGTTCGCAGCACCACAGGACTTCGTTCTCTTGATGATAATGGCCAGGTCATGAGCGGATTTGAGTTTGACACCTACGATCCGATGACCATCCCCTATACGAAGATGGCAGAAGGTGCGACGATCACCAAGACACTGTATTTCCAGGCTCAGGAGCACGTCAACGCTACCTATGAGCGCATTACCATCGGTATGTATAAGGGTTCCGTAACCTCGGAGAATCTGTTGGGAGAGAAGACGGTTTATATCCTGCTCCCCGGCAGTGATGGAAATATTCCTAAGGTCAGCTTCGTGTCCATGACACCGACCACGATCTATTCTTCCGGTACTCGTCATCTGTATGTAGCAGTGACCAATGAGACGATTCTTTCTAATGCATTGGCACAGGGTACCTGTTTTGTCAAGGCATACAGTGCCGACGGCAAGACCATTCGGGATATCCCTTCCGATGCGATCACAGTTACAGACGGTATTGCAGACATCGCGATATCAAATGACATTTCTCTGGCCCTCGGCAGCTGGTATCTGCAACTGGAGTGGACGGATGACGCCGTAAGCAACGGCATCGTCTCCAGAGATTATCAGAAGCAGACGTCGTCCGTTCTGAATTTCGAAGTTTCGGACGACCCGAAATATAAAAACGAATCCTATGGCGTCCTGGCGGCCGTAAAATATTCGGACGGAAAAGGTTCTGCTCAGACCTATTACTATCGTCTGGAGAGTTTCAAGGATGAAGAAGCGTACAAGAAATTCGCCAACGCTGAGAAGCATGATTGGGTTGAGATCCTCTTGGTGTTCCGCGGAGAATTTACCGGAGATAACCGTTATCCCATAAAGGACCAGTACGGTGCAGTTGTTGGTTACCGTTACTATACGGCAGTCAGCAAAAAATCTGTAGATTCCGAAACGCTTGTAACCACGGTAGAAAATCCCATCACGATCAACAACTGCCTCGATTTTGAGGGTGGTACGATGTCCCTCTACTACGAGGACTATGAAAACGTCAGTCAGGACAGAGCCATGGAGTCCGCGATCCTGACAGAGTTTGACGGCGATCTCTACACCAGCGATGAACGCAGCTCTGTTTGGACAGGTAAGGCGGCTCTGAGCAAATTGGTTCAGGGACAGGATTTCGCATTGATCCAGTATGATCAAAACGGTGTCAGGAAGAGCACACCGGCCGAAGCCATTACACTGATCTGGCCGAACGTATTCAGTTATGCTCAGACGCTGGCGGGTATGGCATTTAAGTTGGCATACGGACAGTTTGGCGTAATGAAAAAGAGCGACGGAACGGAGATCGGCCGCACCATCGGCTTTGCGGCAAGTCTGAGCCTGAGTTTTATGAATTCTCCGGATCCGGAGGATGATACTGCCGTGCCGGATACATACTTCGGTCGAATGAAGGAGTTGTGGACGGACTGGAATGGAGCCAGCATCTATCAGTATGCGTATCGTGGCGATCGTTTCAATAAGTTGACCAATATCGACATGAACGACAGTACCACTGCCCACAATAACGCTCAGAAGGGCGTCGCGGCATCCGTCATGGTAAAGGATATCCTGTTCGGATGTGGCCAGGGCTTTGTAGGTCTGAACTTTACGGTAGCTGTTACAGTGAAAAACCTGATCGACGAGCTGCCGAAGGTGGAAGGCACCCTTTCCATCAATACCATTAACAACTGGTCCGTCGCTATGTCTGGTTCGTGTAAGTTTACGGACAACATGAGGATGGAGGCGAAGCTTAGCTTCAAGAGTTATGAAAATATCCCGATACCGGATGATTTCTACTTCTATATCGGCGGATTTAAACCCGGCCTGAATGTAGACGGCGGTGGCGTACTCTGGCTCACCGGAGGCGGTGGAGGTTTCTCAAACCTTTACGACACTATCTTCTGCACGAGCGGTTTGCCGCCTCTTAAACTCATCATTACTGCAAGTTTCAGTATCGTTCAGGTTCTGAACGGTACGGCAACGCTGACTGTGGGCCTGACCGGTATTGATCTGACCGCAAAAGATATTAAGGTCATGGATCAGATCGAAGTGATCAAAAAGATCCAGTTGGGACTGCAATGGTATCCGGATCTCAAACTTCAGGCTGGTATCTATGTCAGCATGTTTGAAAAGACCATCGAGGGTCAGGGGTATATTATCCTTTTGGGTAAGGATTATACGGACTGGTTCTTTGAGATGTTTGTCCGTGCTGCTTTGAAGGTTCCTGAATCCGTTCCTGCAGTGGGAGGAATGACGCTCGTTGGAGCGGACCTGGGTATCAGTACGGAAAAGATCTGGGGCTGCGTGAAAGCTCTCAGTATCAATATCGGCGTGTCCTATTACTGGGGTGAGGACGGCATAAACTTCGGCTCCGGCGGAGACAAAGCACAGCCTACCTACCCGAACCTCTTGCTCAGCGGCTATGATGGCGAATGTGAGGATTTCCCCATCGTCCATGACGATGAGAATAATCGGACTCTCTACGCACACTTCGGTACGAACTTCGAAGCACCCAGAGGAGCGCAAGTGATCTACGAAGGCGATCTGATCCTGATGGATGTGGCCGGCGTATGGTCGAACCTGGAAAAGACTTCTCATAAGTTCAATCTGGGCAAATACAATGCCGGAAACAATGAGGCAACGGTTGTTCAGTTAAACTATAAGGCAGAAAGTCTCGAAGAGGCAAAAACACTGGCGAAGAACTTTACTGTTAAAGACGAGCAGGATGGCGCATTCCCGCTCACCTTCTATAACGGTAATAATCCGGACACTGCCAATGCGAATATTACGTGGAACAGCGAGAGCGGGATGGCCGCATACGCGTTCACGGTAACGAACCAAAACCTGTTTGATAAGAACTGGTTTGTTTCTACAGGCACGACAGCCGCGGATATAGTTCTGTACAACGTTCTGCCCATGCCGGAGATCACCGATGTATCGGCATCCGGTTCCATTGCTGCAGGCGGCAGCGCAGATATCAGCTGGAACGGTACCGGCCTGGATGAATTGGATAGCATCAGTTTCTTCCTTTGCACCGATACAGATCCCAGTGTGGATGCCGGATATCCGCTTACCAGAGAATATGATACTACAGGCATCACTGACAGTAGCGTGATCCAAAGCGGTACAGCGACACTGAGTGTTCCTGCGGAGATCCCGAGCGGAGACTATTATCTGCGAGCGGTTTACTCCAAGGACGAGCAGCTTAACGGTGTCTTCTACAGCAGCAGTAAGGTTACGGTAACAAACACAAATACCCCTGCTGCAATCGGAACTCCCACCGTCAGCGCGGCGGGTGACCTGAAATACAAGGTTTCCATCCCGACAACGGCGGATGCCAATACCACCGGGTATATGGTATCTGTGTATAATACAGACGGAACGGAAACAGACATTACCGGTATGACCTTTGATAAGGCTGCAAACGGCGCGACCGTATTTGAGATCGGCGGCAGTTATATTGCCCCGGTAAAGACGGATGACAAAGATCCGAATTCGGCCGTTACGGGAACACAGACCTTCGGCCTTACGGGTGGAAAGAGTTACGTCATCAGCGTCACACCTTACAAATTGGCAGACGAAAATGGGGATGGTGAGCCGGATACCATCGTTTACGGAGCGGAAAAGCGGTCCTCCGCAACTCTGCTTCCGAAGGCGGTTGCACCTACGGCTTCCCTTACCTTTGACGGAAAGACTCTGACAGCCCTTTCGGACATGAAGAATGGCGGAACATTCCCGACATTTACAACGGATGCATTAAATATCAAGGCATCGTTCTCTGAAGCGGTTACCGGCGTATGGACGCTGGACAGCAGTGAGCTTTGGACACGTGCGGACAGCGATACTTCCGTTGTTTCAGGAACATTTAAAAACACAGCAAATACATTCCTCAATATTCCGGAGCTTAGCGACGGGGATCATACCCTGACTCTGACCGGAAAGGCAGCAGACGGAGACAGTTTCTCTTACAGCTATCATTTCACCGTGGATACCACGGCACCGCGTCTGATCCTTTCGTCGCCGTTAAACGGAAGTCCCTTCCATGCGGATGGAACTCTGACCCTGGCCGGCGTGACGGACGAAGATGCGAAACTCTTGATCAGCATTGACGGAGGTCTTCAGCAGAAGCTGAATGTTACGAGAAATGCGGACGGCGTATTTTCAGAAACGCTCAGCATTCCCGATTATGACAGTGCAGCCATTCACAGACTGAGTATTTATGCGGAAGATCTTAGCGGAAACCGCACGGAGCTTCGTGAGATCTCTGTGGTCCACCCGGCTCTCGGCGATCTGAACAATATCGTGCTCATGGTCGATGGCGCAGCTCCGGATAGCGGTTGCATCAGTACTGCATTTCCTGCGGAAAACGTAGCGCTGACCGTCACCGGTGTTACTTCAGGCGGCAAACGTTTTGCCATGGATCCGTCGCGTGTACACTGGAGAAGCTTTGCTGCTGATGGCAACATCACGGTTGAAGACGACAAACTGAGCTACACTGATTTCGCGAAGGGCTTTGTAGAAGCTATGGTAGAAGTATCTGCCGGCGCTTACCTGACCACTTCGTTGGCGCTCAATTCCGAGCTGCCCAGCGGCACGGTTTCCGTTTCAGCTACGCTGGGCGGGCACGTTACCGGTGGCGGAGAATACAATGTGGGAGACAGCGTAACATTGACCGCAACTGCGGAAGAAGACTATCGATTTGAGGGTTGGGAGCTGACCGGCGTTGACGGCTTAGATCTTACCGGCGCAACCCTGACTTTCACCATGCCGGACAATGCAGTTTCGGCAAAGGCTCGTTTCGTTACGACCATCGTTGTAGGCGATCTGAACGGAGACGGAACCCTGGATGAGGCGGATCTGACACTTCTGAAGGATTACCTGCTGGGTAAAGACGTGACACTGGCATACTCCGGCGATCTCAACGGAGACGGCAGCGTGAATACATTGGATCTGATTCACCTGTATAAATATCTGCTGAATAACACGGGAGATTCTTCAAATGTGATGACGAAGGCTCCAAGCCTTACGTTGTCCAAAGTGATCGCCGAGTCCGGTGAGGACGTGACGGTTCAGGTCGACCTTTCCGAGAATCCGGGTATCATGGCGATGCTGCTTAAGATCAGTTATGATCCTGCAGTGCTTACATTGACCGGATGTGAAGACGGTGAGCTGACCAAATGGGATCAGAACGGCGACACCGTTTTGTGGCTGGGAAAGACAGACAGCGGCTTTAACGGTACAGTGCTCAATCTGAAATTCCATGTTGCGGACAATGCAACTCCCGGCGATATTGCCGTTACGCTTACGAGCCAAAATGGCGACATAGGCAACTACAGCGAGGATGCTTTCGTACCTGCCATTACAGCCGGAGCAGTTCACATTCACGAATGGAACACGCCGACCTACACCTGGGCGAGTGACAACAGCACCGTGACAGCGAAAGCAGTCTGTGCGGGCGACGCTTCCCACGTGGAAGAGGAGGTAGCAACTACCGTCTATACCGTGACAGCGATGCCTACGGGTGATAAGAACGGTACCGGTACTTACACGGCAACGTTTAAGAATGCACGGTTCTCTGCTCAGACGAAGACGGTGGATATTCCGGCAACCGGTTTTGAGTATGAAGCACCGACCTATACCTGGGCGGATGATAACCGCACCGTGACAGCAAAGGTAGTTTGCACAAATGACGCTTCCCATACAGTGGAAGAGACGGTAAATACCGTTTATGATGTAACCGTAAAGGCAACTTGCGAAGAAGCGGGTACAGGCACTTACACGGCGACGTTTAAGAATGCAATGCTCTCTACGCAGGTGAAGACGGTAACCATTCCTGCGACAGACCATAACTACGGCGAGCCGACCTACATCTGGGCGGACGACAAGAGCGCTGTGACTGCAAAAGTAGTCTGCGCGAATGATGCCTCCCATGTGATCGAGGAGACCGTCGATACAACTTATGCTGTATCGGTATTACCTACGGTCGAAAAGGAAGGAACCGGCGTTTATACGGCAACATTTACCAATACCAGGTTCTCGACGCAGACGAAGACAGTGACCATTCCAGTAATGATCCGCGTTTATGGTGAGCCGACCTACACCTGGGCTGCCGACAACAGCACAGTGACTGCAAAGGCAGTCTGCAAGGATGATGCATCGGATGTGATCGAGGAGACCGTGAACACCACATATACGGTGACAACGTATCCGACAGATACAGAAGATGGTACAGGCACATATGCCGCATCATTTACCAATGCAATGTTCTCGACGCAGACGAAGACAGTGACCATTCCTGCAACGGGTCATAAGTACGGCACTCCTACTTATAGCTGGGCCGACGATAATAAGTCCGTAACTGCAAAAGTGGTTTGTCAGGATGATGCGTCCCATACGATCGAGGAGAAGGTAGATACAACTTACACTGTGATGACAGCTCCGGCTTGTGAAACCGATGGAGTAGGCATCTACAGAGCGAACTTTACAAATTCTATGTTCTCATCACAGTCGAAGACGGTTACACTTTTTGCAACCGGACATGACTGGGGCATCCCGACTTACACCTGGGCTGACGATAACAGTACCGTAACGGCCAGAGTAGTTTGCAAGAACGATGCTTCCCATGTGATCGAGGAAACAGTAAAAACTGCTTATGAAGTGACAGCATTCCCGACCGGTGACAGAGTCGGCACAGGCACTTACACGGCTACATTTACCCATGCTCAGTTCGCAGCGCAGGTAAAGACGGAAACGATTCCTGCTACGGAGCATACCTACGGCGTGCCCACCTATGAATGGAGTGAAGATAACAAATCCGTAACTGCAAAAGCAGTAAGCATGAATGATGAATCTGTTGTGATCGAAGAGACAGTGAACACCGAATACGCTGTGGAGACCGAAGCCACCTGCGAAAACGAAGGAAAGGGCGTTTACACGGCTAAATTCAGCAACAAGCTGTTCTCAACGCAGACGAAGGATGAAGTCATTCCGGCAACGGGACATTCCTGGGAAGCTCCGACCTACGTATGGTCTGAGGATAACAGCACCGTGACTGCTACGATAGTCTGCAAAAACGATCCTTCTCATGTAGTTGAGGAGAAGGTGAATACCGTTTACGAGGTAACAACACCTGCCGGAGATAACACAGAAGGCACAGGCACCTACACGGCGAACTTTACTAATTCGCAGTTCACTTCGCAGACGAAGACAGTGACCATTCCGGTATCGGAGATCGCAGCAGCGGAAAAGAGTACTAACGTTGTACCATATGTGATCCTGGCTATAGCCGGCGCGGCAATTTTGGCCGGAATCATCATCTTCCTCCTTCTGAGGAAGAAAAAGAAGTCGGGCGGAAAATAAGCGCCCGGGTAATTCCAAGAGGCATCCTATGAAAAGAAAGAGATTATTCTCCATTTTTCTGATGTTATGTTGTCTTTTGCTCATGCCGGCAGCTGCGCTGCCGGTTGGAGCGGAAGAAGAACCTGATCCCGGACATGCGGGCGCTTCAGCGCCCGTCCGGATCGCGTTTATTGACAGCGGTATCTCCACGAAGCATATTGACAGTTCCCGGGTTTTGCAGGGGACTAATTATATCTTTCCCGAATCGGATACCCAGGACCGGGTCGGACACGGCACAGCCACCGCTGGTTTGGTTTTGGGCGCAGAGGATCTGGGGGTCACCGGCATTTGCCCGGATGCCCTCGCTATCCCTCTGGTAGTGGTGGATACTTTTCCTTCCGGCGCGGTTAAGAACGGCGGACCCGATGCTTTGTGTAAAGCGATCTATGATGCAGTGGATCGTTACGGTTGCCGGGTCGTAAATATCAGCCTTTGCACGACGGAAGATTCGGCCGAACTTCGGGCGGCGGTCGATCATGCGGAAGCAAACGGTGCCATCCTGATCGCTGCAGTCGGAAATGACGGGGAAGACGGAAAAACCTATTATCCCGCAGCTTATGAAACGGTGGTCGCCGTCGGCTCCGCTGACGGAGGCGCGGTTGCGTCATTTTCCCAAAGCGGCGCAGATATCCTGGCGGAAGGCGTGAACCTGCTTACTGCTTCAAACCGCAATGCCTCTTCCCCGATAACGGTATCGGGGACATCCTATTCCTGCGCCCTGGTTTCCGGAATCTGTGCCCGGATGCTAACAAAGGACCCGAACCTGACACCTGAGGCTGTGCGAAAAGCTTTATTCTCGCAGGCGGATGATCTGCTGGAACCCGGGTTTGATCAAAGAAGCGGCTGGGGTGTTATCTCAGCGTTTCAGGGCAACCTGATCCTGGCACAGTTTGATCCGCTAACAGAGAACCTGCCGGAAGCAGCGAAGGCCGGCGATACCATGCCGAAGGGCTTGTGGATCGCATTGACCGTATCACTGATCGGAATGGCAGGAACGATGCTGATCGGAACACCGTCCAAAAAGACAAGGACGAAGATCAAACCGAGAAGAAAGGTTCGATAAAGGTCCGTAAGTAGTCGCTGCAGAAGGTAAGCTTACGAAGCCGCAAGGCGATACAATAGAATTGAAAGGTAGGACAAAAAAGAGTCTCGGTCTCCCCGCGGGGAGGAAAGAGGCTCTTTTTTGTTGCGTATGTTTTCACTTTTTCGGACCGCAAGGCTTTTCCGGAGCGACTATAATTGTGTGAGATCAGCTGAAAAGGAGAAAAAGATGAGCATATATGGTTATGTCCGTGTGTCCGCGACGGATCAAAATGAGGAACGGCAAATACTGGCAATGCATGCGCAGGGCGTGCCTGACAGGAACATCTACACGGACCAACGATCCGGAAAGGATTTCAACCGCCCGCAGTATCGGCGGATGGTGAAGCGGCTGAGACCGGGCGACCTGCTCTACGTCCTCAGCATCGACCGCCTGGGGCGAAACTATGACGAGATCCAGCGCCAGTGGCGGATCCTCACGAAGGACATCGGCATCGATGTGTGCGTGATCGACATGCCACTGCTCGACACGCGCCAGAGCAAAGACCTGCTGGGCACCTTCGTCGCCGACCTGGTCCTGCAGGTGCTTTCATTTGCCGCGCACAACGAACGGGACAATATCCGCAAACGCCAGGCCGAAGGCATCGCCGCCGCCCGTGCCCGCGGCGTCCACCTGGGCCGCCCGGCCCTTAAGCTCCTGCCGGATTTCGCAGAGATCGTCCACGCCTGGGAGCACAACGAGCTCAGCACCGAAGAAGCCGCCAAGCGGTGCAACATGAGCACGACCACATTCTACCGACGCTGGCGCGAAATGCGAGAGAAAAAGAGCGGAAAATAAAAAGACTTCAAAAGGTGTACCTTTTGAAATCACTTTTTCTCTCGTTTGTATAATCATTTTACAATGATATCCCATGGAAGTCAACAGTAAATTTGTTTGAAAAAATAAAAATTGTATAAATAATTCGACGAAAACGGCGCGAAATTCCAAATCGTTCATTTTTGGCATAAGGTACACGTTTTGAAAAATGGTGTGCATATACAATAAATGAATGGGAGGTAAGCCTATGAAACGAATACTAGGATTAATCAGTTTTACTTTATTGTTGGCAATGATGATGTCTGTGATAGTAAGCGCGGACAGCGAATCAGATGGGCCCGTAGTTGTAGAATTCAATTATGATGCCGCTGCTCACGATATGACGTTGTGGTATGGTAATGCGGACAAATATTTGGTTTCAAGAGCTGGGACACCGGCAGTTTTTTCAGTTGTAGCAACTGGTGATGGACCGCTCACTTATCAGTGGCAATCCAAGGGTAGTGAAGCAGATGCTGAATGGACCAACATCGCTACTACTGATGCCAATGGTGTTAATTCCGCCACTTTGGCTATACTTGATCCGAGAAAACTCCATTATTACCGTTGCATTATCACGGATATCAATGGAAAACAAGTGATTGCTCAGGACTCTAGGAATCGCGCGTTGATGGTGTGCCCGGGTTTTAGCATGCATCCTCAGAATACATATGCACCGATTGGAGAGACTGCACAGCTTGAGGTAGAACTGTTGGCCTCGGATGAATATGTAGAGGTAACGGATTGGAAGTTACAAGCTGTCAGATGGTTTTTCGATGTAATCGGACCGGGTAATTATGTTGACACTTCATCTGGCTCTCGTTTTTCTTATGAAGATGGAGGAAAACGATTGCTCGTGAAGGTTGATTCGGGAAATGTTTATGGAAAACCCGCAAAATGTGAAGCGTACTGGACATCGCCTTCTCGTGGATATTCACTTTGGGTTAGTTCGAATATAGGATATATTGAGGATAAACCATTCTCAATTGATTCTAGCCCTGAAAACGCCAATATTGTTATTGGTGGTCAGGCTGACTTTAGTGTAGATATATCAGGAGGGTTTCCTCCCTACACTTATCAGTGGCAGTCCCGAAAGGATCCTACAAGTGCATGGACGAATTCCGGAGTGACTGGAGCAGATACAGACACAATTTCGGTTAAAGCAACCGCTGGCCTTTCAGGCTATCAGTTCCGTTGTGTGGTGATGGACGATGCGGGAACGAAGTTATATTCAGACGCTGCAACATTGATGGCTCTTCCGAAAATCTCCAAACAACCCAAGGACACAACCGTGACGGTTGGAGATGTTGCCCAGTTCAAGGTAACGGCAATTGGTAAGGCAACACTGGAATACCAGTGGCAGTCGAGGAAAAATGCAGAAAGTGCGTGGTCAAATTCAGGACAAACGGGTTCGAAAACTGATACTCTTTCTGTCACAACTTCCGCAGGCCTTAATGGATATCAATTCCGGTGTGTTGTGACGGATGGAGCAGGGCAGATAATCGAATCAACTCCTGCAACCTTGACGATAAATCCGAAGATCAGTAGCCAGCCGACAGATGTGAGCGTCACATCTGGTTCTGTAGCAAAGTATACAGTTATAGCGGCAGGCAGATCGCCATTTACTTATCAGTGGCAGTCTAGGAAGAATGCCGAGAGTACATGGGCGAACTCCGGTCAGACCGGATCGAAGACAGCAACACTTTCAGTAACGGCTAGCCCGGGGATGGATGGATACCAGTTCCGTTGTTTGGTAACGGATGCAAACGGCCGGACAACATATTCGGATGAAGCTACTTTATCGATCCTCTTAAGCATTTCGGCAGAACCTACCGATGCGAGTGCTACCGTCGGATCTGTAGCGATGTTTACAGTGGGTGCGAAAGGAAAAGCGCCTCTTACCTATCAATGGCAGTTGCGTAAGGATGCTTCTGCTGATTGGGTGAATTCGACTTTGGATAGTGCAAGGAACTCGACACTGTCGGTAGCGGCAAGCATTGATTTTAGTGGTTACCAGTACAGGTGTGTAGTATCGGATGGAGGTGGACAAAGCATTTATTCGGAAGCGGCGACATTAACCATCATTCCGGCTATTACAGCTCAACCTGCAAATGCAAGTGTAACAGCAGGTTCGAATGCGACATTTACTGTATCTGTTTCCGGTAAGACCCCGTTCACCTATCAGTGGCAATCCAGAAAGAACGCGGATGCTACATGGGCGAATTCGGGATTGAGCAGTGCTAAAAGTGAGACGCTTTCGGTGACTGCAAGTAATGGTCTCGATGGATATCAATTCCGTTGTATTGTAACAGATGGAAATGGTCAGCAGGTTTGTTCGGATGCTGCTACAGTATCCATTATCCCGACGATAACCACTCAGCCGAAAAACGCGAGTGTGATCGTGGGAGCCACAGCGAAATTTACTGTGACTGCTTCGGGAAAGACACCATTGACCTATCAGTGGCAGTCCAGAAAGAACGCGGATGCAACTTGGGCGAATTCCGGACTGAGCAGCGCGAAGACGTCGACTCTGACGTTGACGCCCACAGCGGGATATGATGGTTATCAGTTCCGTTGTGTTGTTACAGGCGGAAATGGCTTGAAAACATATTCAAATGCGGCTACGATAACGATCCTTCCGAGTATCACTTCGCAACCGCAGAACGTGAGTGTAGCAGCAGGTTCTACGGCAACATTTACCGTGGCTGCTTCGGGTAAGACCCCGTTCACCTATCAGTGGCAGTCGAGAAAGAACGCGGATGCAACATGGGCGAATTCCGGGCTTGCTAGCGCGAAGTCGGCAACCCTGACACTGACACCTACAGCAGGATATGATGGATATCAGTTCCGCTGCGTATTGACAGATGCGAACGGCCAGAAGGTATATTCCGAAGCCGCAACGTTGTCGATCCTGTTGAACATTACTACGCAGCCGAAGGATGTTGGCGTAACCGTTGGTTCTACAGCGAAGTTTACAGTAGCTGCAACCGGTAAGGCAACATTGACATACCAGTGGCAGTCGAGAAAAAACGCGGACACAGCATGGGCGAATTCCGGTGTAACTGGAGCCAAGACCGCAACCATGTCCCTGACACCGACCGCGGGTTATCATGGATATCAGTTCCGTTGTGTAGTAACAGACGGAAACGGACAGAAAGTGTATTCTGATCCTGCGACACTGTCCATCATTCCGACGATCAGCACACAGCCGCAGAACGCAAGTGCAAAAGCTGGATCAACAGTTACTTTCACAGTATCGACAACGGGCAAGGCTCCGTTCACCTACCAGTGGCAGTCGAGAAAAGATTCCTCCAGTTCGTGGGCGAATTCCGGACTGAGTACCGCGAAGGAAGCAACACTTTCCGTAACGGCCAGCCCCGGAATGGCGGGATACCAGTTCCGTTGTGTCGTAACTGATAGTAACGGACAGAAGGCATATTCGAATGGCGCTGTCCTGTCAGTTCTTTTGAACATTACCTCTCAGCCGGCAAATGCGAGCACGAACGTTGGTTCTACGGCGAAGTTCACAGTGGCAGCAACAGGTAAGGCGACGCTGAGTTATCAGTGGCAGTCGAGAAAAGACTCCTCCAGTTCGTGGGCGAATTCCGGACTGAGTACCGCGAAGGAAGCGACACTTGTGGTAACAGCTAGCGCAGGTTTGGACGGATACCAGTTCCGCTGTGCTATAACCGATGGATATGGCAAGACAACGTATTCGAACGCAGCAACCCTGTCGGTAAACCTGAGCATTACCACACAGCCGCAAAATGCGAGCGCCGCAATCGGATCCACAGCGCAGTTCACCGTAGCCGCAGCTGGAAAGGCAACCCTGACGTACCAGTGGCAGTCGAGAAAAGACTCTAACAGTTCGTGGGCGAACTCAGGACTGAGCAGTGCAAAAAGCGCAACGCTTTCCGTAACAGCAAGCGCAGGCTTGGATGGATATCAGTTCAGATGCGTTGTAACAGATGGCAATGGTAAGAAGGTTTACTCGAATGCAGCAACGTTGACGATCCCTCTGGTAATTACGAAGCAACCGCAGAATGTAAAAGCGGAAGTTAATGCAGATGTTGTTTTTTCAGTGACAGCGACTGGCGTAGGTTCATTAAAGTATCAGTGGCAACTGGGAAGGAGCGCTCAGGACGCTTGGGTAGATATAGATAAGGCCTGGGCTAAAAAGGCAACCATCTCAATCGTAGCAGATGCAGATTTTAACGGAATCGATTTTCGATGCGTTGTTACAGATGGTAACGGAAAGAAGGTATATTCGAATCCGGCCAGATTAACTCTGAAGACCATTGCTGGAATAGTGGTTCCTTTTGGACAGTATACACTGCATGATCACTTAATTTCCTACGATGCATATTACACGGTTGATATCCTGGCATATACTGCAGACAGCAATTGGGTGGAGATGGAAGCAGTTGTAACAGTTTTGCAAAACAATTCAACCAATAGTCTGCGACCTCGGATGCGCTTCATAGATAAAAATGGAGAGATCGTGTACGAAGTTGGCATTAATCCGGATGTGAAAAATGCGGGCGAAGTTCAGTATATCACAGCAAGATTCAGACGCTCGATGATCAGTGGTGCTGTAAAGGCAGTAATCGTGGGAAGAAGTGCAGAATACAATTAACAATTCGATGGAACATTTCTGTAAGTAATTCAAACGAATAAGGAAGACCGCCGGGGGCTATCACGATCCCGGCGGTCTTCCTTTATATGTTTTACACTATGTTATCATACCCACTCTTTGTTTTTCTTCATGTATATCCCTTTCAGCACCTGTGCCAGGATGGTGTAGACGATCATCAGGCCGGCGAGCCAGAGGCCGAAGGAGGCGACCATGACGGGCAGGTCGAAGAGGTTCGATGCTGATCCGAACACCGTCCAAAAAGATAAAGACGAAGATCAAACCGAGAAGAATGGTTCGATAAATGTCCGTAAGAACACCCCGCAGAGGAAGATAAACTTACGAAGCCGCAAGGCGATACAATAGAATTGAAAGGTAGGACAAAAAAGAGTCTCGGCCTCCCCGCGGCTCTTTTTTGTTGCGTATATTTTCACTAGCAGAAAACAAAAAGAGATTTAAAAACGTGTACCTTATGTCAAAAATGAACAATTCGGAATTTCGCGCCCTTTCAACAGAAATATTTATACAAATTTAATAATTTAAAGTAAATTTACTGTTGACTTCCAAAGGATAACATTATAAAATGATAATACAAACAAGAAAAATAGAGATTTCATAAGATACACGTTTTGGAAGATTGATAGATATGTCTTTTGAGAATTGTAATAACGTGGATGTGCCATATTCAATTAAGAGAACACACGTATATATCGTGTGGAAGGAGGCAGACAATGAGTGGAGAACAATTATATTGTAAGGTTTGTGGAGCAAGGTTAACTGACCCCCAGTGTTTTTGTCCTAGTTGCGGAGCAAAGTTGGAGGAAAGCAATACGAAATCCAATCCAAATTCAAATGGAACGTCTCAGAATTCAAACGAATCAAACAACAACGCTAACGGATCTAATCAAAACTCAAATGGATCAAGTGGTAATACAATTGTAATTGTAATTCTGGTTATACTTGGGTTGGTTGCATTTGGACAATGTAGTTCTTCTAACGATCCGGACAATTGGGGCGCTGCTTATGATTGGGGACCCGATCATTATTGGGATACCAACAGTCATTCGGTAAAAGAGAAGACAAAATGTGTTGCAAGAGGTACACTCATAACCATGGCGGATGGTACTGAGAAAGCAATTGAAGATTTGAAGATAACCGATAAGATTCTTGCGTTTGACCATATGCTTGGGGAATATGTAGAGGCCGATCCGATAGCAGTTTACAATCATGGATATGCACTTTATCATGCCGTTGATTTGGAGTTTTCAGACGGAAAAACTCTATGCGTTATTGAAGGCCATACTCTGTTTGACCTTGATCTTATGAAGTATGTGGAGATAACGCCGGATAACTGCACTGATTATATCGGACATAGTTTTGTGAAGTATTCTGATAAAGAAACAGTTGATAGTTCAGTACTGATATCAGCAAATGCATACGATAAGTATGATGAAGCATGGGGAACATGGGGGTTTTCTAAGCTCTCCTGCGTTACAAATGGGATTCTTAGTATTCCTAATGCTGAAGGAACGTATAACTATTTCATGTACGATGATGATCTAAAATACAACGAGGAAGCGATGGCCTCCGATATTGAGAAATATGGACTTTATACCTATGAAGATTGGGCTGATTTAATCCCCTATAGTTTATTTGAAGGGTTCAATTTCCAATACTTCAAGGTTGCAATAGGAAAAGGCCTTGCGAATCATGAAACGTATATGGATTATATAGAGTTATTCTATGAACTCTCAAACGAGTATGAGTAGATAACTTGCAGTAATTAATTCAGAAGTATAAATTCAGAGAAAGGAGAATGATGTGCTAACTCACATCGGGATAAGATTATGAAGAAAAAAACTATAAAAATGGGGATGTTATCATTGGTGTTAGCGTGTTTATTGATTTGCCTTACGGGATGCCCATCCTCAAGCGGTACCAGTTCATCTTCGAAGAAAACCAGTAGTTCAACATCGAAAAGCAATACAAGTTCTAGTATAAACAATAACACTAGTTCAACATCGAAAAGTAATACAAGTTCTAGTATAAACAATAACACTGGTTCAGCATCGAATAAAGGCAAAGGTTCCTCGGGATCATTTACGAATGCATATGGAACGCCTACAACAAAATGTGCTCATGCTGGTTGTAACAATTACATAGCTTCATCTGGAGATACTAACTGTTGTACAACTCATTCACACAAATGTAAAGAGTGTGGAAAGTATATTGATGAGGACGCGACTTGGTGCATGAGTTGTATAAAAAAAGCACTTCAATGAATGGGAACCATAATATACTATGATGTTGGGATAGATGATAATACTAGCAATCGATAGTAAAAAGCATTGAGAATCAAAAGCAGGCGCATCATTATGATGCGCCTGCTTTATGCTATGAAGACATTATGCCTCTAAATCTATCATACCCACTCTTTGTTTTTCTTCATGTAGATCCCTTTCAGTACCTGGGCCAGGATGGTGTAGACCACCATCAGTCCGGCGAGCCAGAGGCCGAAGGAAGCGACCATGACGGGCAGGTCGAAGAGCTTCGCGATGGAGGTGAAGCCGATCAGCAGCGTAACGAGTACGACCAGGAGGGTCGAGATCGAAAGCTGCGTGGAAGCGCGATCCTGCAGGAAGGGAACCTTCGGTGTGCGGATCGTGTGGATGACGAAGGTCTGAGAGATGACGCCAAACATGAACCAGCCATTCTGGAAGAAACCGGCCTGGGACACATCGTTGAACTTGAATATGTACCACAGAACCAGGAAGCACAGGACGTCGAGGACGGTACTTAACAGACCGAAGATGACCATGAACTTCTTGATGCCGGGGATGTTCCACTTTTTGGGCTTTTGGATGCTCTCGTCCTCGACGTGGTCGAAAGGCATGCCCAGCTGCGCGAAATCGTTCAGGATGTTCTGCACCAGGATGTGGATGGGCAGCAGTGGAAGGAAGGGCAGGAAAATGCTCGCGATCAGGACGGAGAACATGTTACCGAAATTACCGCTGACGGACATTTTCAGGTATTTGGACATATTGGCAAATGTACGGCGGCCTTCGATGACGCCTTCATCCAGAACGTTCAGATCCTTCTCGAGGAGAATGATGTCTGCGACTTCCTTCGCGATGTCCACGGCGGTGTCGACGGAGATGCCGACGTCGGCCTGCTTCAGCGGCAGGCTGTCGTTGATGCCGTCACCCATGTAGCCGACCGTGTGGCCGTTGGTCTGGAAGGCCTTTACCACGCGCTGCTTCTGGTAGGGTGAAAGCTTCGAGTAAATGTGGCAGCGTTCGCAGGATTCGAGCAGTTCTTCGTCGGACATGGCCTCGACCTGCGCGCCGGTGAGCGTGTAGTCCGTGGGGATACCCAGGCGGCCGCAGATGTTGATGGCTACGCCCTCGGTGTCGCCGGTGAGAACCACCGTGCGCACGCCGTTCTGGTGCAGCTTCGCGATCGCGGACTCGGCGGAAGGCTTCGGCGGATCCAGGAAGCCGACGAAACCGATCAGCACCATGTTGCTCTCATCGTCCACGCCAAAATGGTCAATGTCATGGATCTGGTTCTTCTGCGCGACGGCGATTACGCGGATGCCTTCGAGGTTGTTCTCAGTGGCCAGTTTTTGCGCGCCTTCGACGAGTTCGGGGGTAATGGGTTTTACCTCGCCGTCGATCTCGATGAAGCCGCAGATGGAGAGGATCTCCTCCACGGCGCCCTTCGTCACGAGCTGGCGTTTGCCGCTCTTATCGCGGAGCACGACGCTCATGCGCCGGCGGCTGAAGTCGAACGGGATCTCGTCCTCGCGAATGTAGGTCTCCTTCAGATAGGAGAGGTCCTCTTTTTCCGCGCGGTTGATGATGGCCACGTCCATCAGGTTTTTGAGTCCGGTCTGGAAGTAACTGTTCAGGAAGGCGTGGCGCAGGATGCGCTTATCTTCTCGGCCCAGAACGTCCATATATTTCTCCAGGACGATCTCGTCCTGGGTCAGGGTACCGGTCTTATCGGTACACAGGATGTCCATTTCACCGAAGGTCTGGATGGCGCCGAGACGCTTTACGATGGTCTGTTTGCGTGACATATTGACCGCGCCCTTTGCCAGGGAGGAGGTCATGATGACGGGGAGCATCTCCGGCATCAGGCCCACGGCGATCGTGATGCCAAACATCAGGGACTCGAGCCAGCTTCCCTTCGTGATGAAGTTCGCGATGAAGATGATCGGAACCATCACGACCATGAATTTGATCAGCAGGGCGCTGATCGAATTGATGTTGCGTTCGAAGCTGCTTTTATCCTGATAGGTGTTGAGGCTTTTCGCCATGCTGCCTAAGTAGGTGCGGTTTCCGGTGGTCAGGATCACGGCCTTTGCGCTGCCGGACACGATGTTGCTGCCCATGAAGCCGATGTTGTCCAGCTCCGTGATCTCGGTTCCTTCGGGGTCCGGTCCGGCAAATTTCTCGACCGGCTGGCTTTCGCCCGTGAGCTGTGACATATCGGTGAACAGGTCCTTCGTCTCGATGAACCGAACGTCACCCGGAAGCATGTCGCCGGAGGCGAGTTTTACGACGTCGCCGGGAACGACTTCTTCGATGCTGACCTCCATGACGCTGCCGTTTCGGATCACGTCAATGCGGTTTGTGATCATGTTCTGGAGTTTCTGCGCCGCGCTGTTGGATTTTTCTTCCTGCACGAAGGAGATCACGCCGGAGACCGCGACCACGAACACCAGCATCAAAAAGGTGGCCCAGCTGGGTTTATCCGCAAGGATGACATCGGTGACCAGAGTCACGCCCGCCACGATCAGAAGCACGATGTTGAACGGATTGATGATGGCTGCCCGGACACGCTTAAACAGGCTGTTCGCATTGCCCGTGTCAATGATGTTCCGGCCGTATTCTTCCAGACGTTCGCTCGCTTCGACCTGGTTTAAACCTTCCGGGTCGGTGCTCAGCCGCTGATAAAGTTCTTCGTCGGTGATCTTCGCGATCTCCGCCAACTGTTGCTCGGTAGCTCTCTGTTTATCGATCGATTTTTCTGCCATAAGAAAGTCCTTTCGAATTCTTCAGAATAGTATAAGGGTATTATACTAGAGGCAGGGAGGGAAATCAATCGGATGGATGGTTGAAATGTGTGTTAAATGTAAGAAAAAAGTAAGTTGGATGAGGCTCTACGCAGCCTCGGCGCAGTTGACGCCCTAAGACCAAAATGATATAATTGGCTGTGGTGCCTGCGCGGGCGCCCGCGGGAGCGGGAATGCCGGCGAAGGGCCCCAGTCGTTATACATAGGAAAGGAACAGCAACATATGTCAGAGCAACAACGTGGCCTCAGCAGTGAGGAGGTCGCTCGGCTGCAAGCGCAGTACGGAAAAAATGAATTTACAAAAGGTAAGAAAAAAAGCATTTATCGCACCATATTGGAGCAGTTCACCAGCCCGTTGATCCTGCTGCTGATCGTGGCGTCCGTGATCTCATTCGTGACCGGAGAGGTCGTGGACGGTGCCATCATCATCTTCGTAGTGCTTCTGAATGCGGCCATCGGCACGGCCCAGGAGGTCAGCGCCGAGAAATCGGTCGACAAACTTCGGCAGATGAGCGTGGCCACGGCGGTAGTCATCCGTGACGGTAAGACGGTCGAGATCCCTTCGACCGAACTGGTGGTCGGCGACTACTGTATATTAGAGGCAGGACGCATTGTCCCGGCGGATATGCACCTGACGCAGACCGCGTCTCTGCAGATCAATGAGTCCGCCCTGACCGGCGAGAGCGTTGCGGCAGAAAAAGACGCGACGTTCGACAGCGACGAAAAGACGCCGCTGGGCGACCGCAAGGACTGCGCGTTCATGTCCACCCTGATCGAATACGGCCGCGGCGAGGGCGTGGTCACCGGCATCGGCGACCATACCGAGATCGGTAAGATCTCCCAGATGCTGAATAAGATCACAAAGGACGAAACGCCGCTGCAGAAGAACCTGAATAAGATCAGCATGGTGCTCGGCCTGGCCGGCATCGTTCTGTGCCTGCTCATGTTTTTCACCCAGCTGTTCTTGTATAAAGAGGATGTCATCCAGACCCTGATGATCTCCATCGCATTTGCCGTGGCAGTCATCCCCGAGGGCCTGGCGACCGTAGTCACCATCGTGCTGTCACTCGGCATCAAGAAGATGTCGGAGCGCAACGCCATCGTGAAGCAGATCCACGCCGTGGAGACGCTGGGCGCGGTCAATGTCATCTGTTCGGATAAAACGGGTACCCTGACGCAGAACCGTATGACGGTGGTGAAGTGGTTCTTCCGCAACACGACCATCGAGGCGGATCAGGCGAAGCGGGGCGATGCCCTGTTTGACCAACTGCTGCGTGGTTTCGTAGCCTGCAACGATGCGACCTACAACCTGAATGAAAAGAGCGGAACGGGTGATCCGACCGAGATCGCGTTCATCAAATACGCTCTGGAAAATGAATACAATTGCGACACCCTGCGCCGGGACATGAAGCGTGTCGACGAGATCCCGTTCGACAGCGACCGTAAGATGATGACGGTTCTGGATGCTACCTGCGATGCGGACGGCCGGGTGAAGGAGAGCACTTCCTTTACGAAAGGCGCGATCGACTCCATTATCGTGCGCTGCGACCGGATCCTGACGGATGAAGGCGTGCGCAAGATCAACAACCAGGACATCGTGACCATCACACGGACGGCCGAGTCGATGTCTTCCTCCGCGCTGCGTGTGCTCGCGCTCGCCTACCGCGAGGGTGATGAAAAACCGCAGGAGAAGGACATGATCTTCGTGGGTCTCGGGGCCATGATCGACCCGCCGAAGGAAGGCGTGCGTGAGACCATTGACCAGTGCCACAACGCGGGCATCGAGGTAGCCATGATCACCGGCGACCACAAGATCACCGCGTTCGCGATCGCGCAGGCGCTGAATATCGCGACGGACATTTCGCAGTGCATCTCCGGCGCGGAGATCGACGAAATGGATCCGGAGATCTTCAAAGAAAACATATTGAATTATCGCGTGTTTGCGCGCGTTTCACCGCAGCATAAGGTGCAGATCGTGCAGGCGTTCCGCTCGCACGATAAGATCGTTTCGATGACCGGTGACGGCGTCAACGACGCGCCTTCCCTGAAGGCGGCAAACATCGGCGTTTCCATGGGTATCGGCGGCACGGAGGTCGCGAAGGACGCGGCCGAAATGATCCTGGTCGATGATAACTTCATCACGATCAAAAACGCCGTCATGGAGGGCCGAAACCTCTTTAACAACATTAAGAAGTCCATCATTTTCCTGCTTCGTGCGAACTTCGGCGAGGTCGTGCTGATGGCCTCTGCGATCTTTGCGGGACTTACGGCGCCCATGACCACGATCCAGATCCTCTGGGTGAACCTGCTGACCGACACCGTGCCTTCGCTGGCGCTGGGCGTCGATAAGAGCACGGACGAAGTCATGAACGAGCAGCCCCGTGACGTAAAGAAGGGCTTGCTGAATAAGGGCGACTACCTGAGCATCCTGATCCAGGGTGCGATCTGCGGCCTGACCGCTCTGTTCGCATTCCTGCTTCCGGCCCTGTACGACAACGGCCTCAACGGCTTCATCGGCGCTATCAAGGACTCGGCGCAGGCGACCGAAGGCGCGGCCATGGACCTGATCCGCGAATGCCGCACCTACTGTTTTTCGACCTTGGTGTTCAATGAACTTCTGATGGTCTACGTCTGCAAGAACTTGCGGGCCCGCCGTCTGTTCTCGAAGGACATGTTCAACAACAAGATCCTGAATCTGTCCGTGATCATCGGCTTCGTGCTCCAGCTCGCCGTGTTGTTCGTTGCTCCGCTTCGTAACCTGCTGAAGCTGGCGCCGGTCGGTATCAAGGATGTATTCATCATGATCGTCATTGCCCTCGCAGGCATGATCCTGAACTTCATGATCTCGGTTTGGAAAGCCAGACTCGAGAGTCGGGAATAAAAAGGTATGATAATTTGATAGGACCCGGCGAAAAACGAGAGATCGTTTTTCGCCGGGCATTTTTTGGTTGGACTTCAACCTCTTGCGGTGGCTGTTGGGGCTGCCGGGGCGCTAGCGAAGCGAACAAAAGGGAAGAAAACAGGGAAATGTTCGCTTTTATGTTTTCAGAGCGTATTTTTTGCCGGGAGGTTCTTGACGCGAAAGGACTATCGTGGTAGTATAGACTATAAGAATAGTCCATGAGACTATCCTGGCAAACAAATATTGAGAAATATACGGGGAGAATGACCTATGAAACATAAGTGTGTGAATAAAGCAATGGCCTGCGTTCTGGCGATGGGGATGACATTTACCGGATGCGGGAAGAATTCGGAGCCGGCTAAAGAAATGACGGCAGGTGGCGTCGAAAACACGGGGGATCCCGTCGGAGTGATGCCCACGAAAGAATCCGAGATGGCGGAGGCGACTCAGGCAACGGCCCCGACAACATCTTCTGAGGAAAACAGATTTGATGTGTTAAAACCGATCGCAGAGCAGGACCTCTTTGAGCATGTTAAGGTGAGCCATGAACGGTTGTTGAAATGTGATATCATCGAGGATGAAGAAATGGAACCCCTAAGCTTCCGATTCTCTGTGATGGATAAATTCGGAAACGTCGAGTTTTCCTATACACCTAGCGTGGAAGGTAAATTGTTATTCGATACTGTTACGGAGGACGAAGGACTACTGCTTGTTGTGGGAGGAGATTCGGGCGATGGGGAATTTGAAGCCCGAATCGTAAAGCTGGGCAAAGACGGAAGTGTTCAGTTTGAAACACTGCTCGAAATATATGGAGTAAAGGGCCTCGGCTCATTCGATTATTGCTATGAAGCAGACGGGAATTACTATTTGTTCGGGACCATGAAACGTGTGAATACGGGCATAACGGATGTGTATGCTTTTCAGATCGGTTCGGACGGAACGAGCATTAACAGAAGAAAGATCAGCGGGGGGGATGATACCGAATTGATTCTCGCGGAACCTGGTGATGACGGTTTCCGCCTATTGGTTGAGACCTGCTCGTGCACGGGCGATTTTAAGGAGATCAATTTCTGGGCTGAAGAGATCAATGCGTCTGTCAACTTGGATAAAGACTTGAATATTCAGAAGATCACAAAAGAAGAGGCGCATGAAGCGCTACTGAAGGAGTCAATCAGTCTGATCGGGGAGAAAGCGGGAACCCCTGTATTTAGCAATGATCCGTTTTTACAGGCTTACGAGCTCAAAGATCCGACCCTATTCATCGACTATGGGGACCATTATCTCATCCGCGGCAAGAGGGAGATCGGAAGGATCTATCCCAAAGGATCGAATTATGAAGAGGCTTGGGATATAGTATACGAGACCGTTTACGCCGTTTATGATATGGATGGAAACATAGTGTTTAGGGAAGCGATCGATCCTTCTTTGGAGATTGAGAAGCCATTGTCCAGATGCTTACCCGGCAGATTGCCTGTGCGCAAGCATAATTCGGAAGCGTGGTATTGTGATAAGTTTGTGTTAGGTGAGGAGGCAGCGGACGCGCTAATGTCGAAAGGGGATGAAAGCCTGTCTGACAGTTCCTCTAAGTCGATCGATGTAACGCCCGAGGGTTTTTATGAACGTACCGGAGGGAGGTTGTTTATTGCTTCGAGATCCATCGGTAACGCCGGGTTTCACCCCGGTCTGTACTATGTGAATGGTACTGAAAAATGGTGTTCCACTTTGGGGAGTGTAGCCGTATATGATGTTAACGATGATGGTAAGGATGAAGTTTTACTTCTTTCCTATGGTCCGACCAGTGGCTTCTATACAGTTACATTGACATGCATTACGGATCACGATAGCATTTCTTTAACGCTCTACGGCCCCGAATGGGATTTCAATGCCGATGAAAACGGAAGGCTTCGCATAGGAGATGGTTATATAGACATTCTGGATTTGCTCGGGAAAAAAGAATTGCTGGTATATGAAGAAGTGATCTATGAAACCATTGACGGAGAAAAGAAGGAGTATCTGCGTGTTGTTGAGTATGGCTGGGTTGAGAGATACATTTTGAAGTGACAGCCGTAACGGGTTCAACAACGATAACCAGACTGGGGGGGCTCTATGAATTTTGCTCTGGCATTGGCCGGATAAAAGCAGGCATGGGGATGTCGTAAAGACATCCCCATGCCTGCTTTTATATTTCATCGGATATGGATTTATCATTTATAGCCTCGGCAAAGGCTCCAAGAATCCGCAATGCACGGTGTTGGTTTTCGGGCGACAGAGAGCGATATAGAAACAGCACGTCCTCATCTTCCGAGGCGTCCGAGTCCTTCGAACCATTCACGATGTAATCCGTGGAAACCATAAGCGCGGAGGAGAGTTTACGGAGCGTGGTCACGGTCATGTTTTTGCGCCCCTTTTCGATGTCCGCCAGGAACTGGACGGAGATGTCTGCCATCTCGGCGAGATGTTCTCGGGTCCATCCGTGCTGTTTGCGAAGCATAAGTATTCGGGTTCCGGTTTCTTCATAAGGATAGTTCATAAGTGGCCTCTCGGAGCAGGCTTGCTTGTGCCCGTCGTTGCGCCTGCAACACCGACGATGCTAATTGTCCATAATATTCCTATAGATATAATATAAAGCCAACTAAAGAAATAAAAAATCATCTAAAGACGTTGACAAAACGCAACTATAGTTATATAATTGTGTCAAATAGAAGAATATTTCTAAAAATTCTATAAAATTTCACGGTTTGCGCTAAACTGATGAAAAAATCAAAGACATTGGAGGCGAGTAGAATGGACGAAAATACACATTTTGATTTTTCAAATGATCGAGACATAGCGGATGAGGTGTTTGAGCAACACAGTACGAGTTACCCGCAGGATGCACAGCCCCAGGTTCCACAGGGAGAACCGATGTATTCGTCGGCACAGCCACAGCAGCATCAGCCGCTGTATCAGCAACAACAGGGTTACCAACAGCCGCAGGGGAATCCTCAGCAAGGTTATCAGCAGCCACAGGGATATCCTCAGCAAGGCTACCAGCAGCCGCAGGGATATCCCCAGCAACAGTATTATCCTCAGCAGCAAGGCTATCAGCAACCGCAGATGATGCGAAACGGTCAGATGGGTCAGACAAAGTTTTGTCAGAATTGCGGGGCCGTGATTCCAGCGGCGGCTGTTGTATGTACCAGTTGCGGATGCCAGACAGGGCAAATGAGTTCACCGAACATCGTTATTCAGAATTCGAATACGAACACGAATATGAATGTTGTAGGCGGTGGATATGGACGCCCGAGAGATAAATGGGTGGCATTTTTGCTTTGCTTTTTCCTTGGCTATTTTGGAGCTCATAAGTTTTATGAGGGAAAGACCGGAATGGGGATCTTATATATCTTTACGTTTGGTCTGTTTGGAATAGGTTGGTTCGTGGATTTCATTTCCTTGCTACTGAAACCGAATCCGTATTATGTATAACAATTTGAATTTTGTAATTGTAAAGGTCCGGAGTTCTTTGCGAGCTCCGGCCTTTTTAAGAATGATGCCTGAAATATATAATCTCAAAGCGAACAAAAGGTTGAAAGCAGGAATTTGTTCGCTTTTTGAGTTGCTTGCTTGAACTACTCTTACGCGCAAAAAGGTGAAAACAGGCAATATGCGCATAAGCAATCCCGGTGAAGGATGTAAACCTGCTCTAAAAAGACGAAAAGGGGATTTTACAATACCTTTCCGGGCCTTTGTGTGGTATATTGTTAGCAAGAGGATCTTAGACGCGGGCAGGCCTCGCGCCATACGGAGGACATGAATGAACGGCGTTCGTTTATTGAAATATGGTACAACCAATACATACCTCATAGAAGGCAGGGGCGGCTATCTGCTGCTGGACACCGGGTGGGCCGGGACGCTCCCTGCGTTTTACCGGGCACTGGGGGAAATGAAGGTCGCGGCGCAGGAGATCCGCTACGTGCTGGTGACACACTACCATCCGGATCATATGGGGATCGTGCAGGATGTCGTGAATACGGGCGCGCAGCTTGTGATCGTGGATGTGCAGAAGAATTATGTGCACGGGAGCGACGCGATCTTTGCGAAGGAGGCAAAAACGCCGTTTACGCCGGTCGATGAGAGCCGGGCGCAGGTCATCTCATGCGCGGAGAGTCGGGCGTTCCTGAAAGACTTTGGGATCGAGGGCGAGATCCTGCATTCGCCGGGACACAGCGACGACAGTATCTCGCTGTGGCTGGATCAGGGGGTGCTGTTTGTCGGTGACCTGAACCCGTTGTACGAGCGGGAAATGCACCTCGGGACGCAGATTGATGCGACCTGGGAAATGCTGCTCGCGAAGAAACCAAAGACGGTATACTATGGGCATGCGAAGCCTGCGGAGTTAGAAGCGGGCGAAGCCGCGGAAGCATCCGGAAGAACGAACCTCGAGTCGACAACCACGCAGGCAACAGATAAGACGGATCCGCGCCTGTACACCCTCGTGGGCAGGATCATGAAATACATCGACAAGGGAATGAACCTTCAGAAGATCGTGAAGAAGACCGGTGCTGATGCGACCTTCGTGGAGGATGTCGCGCGGATGTATCTGACGCACACGAACGTCGGCGTGCAGGGGATCCTGGACCGAATTGAGATCAAGGGAAAGTAAGGCATGGACAATATATATAAGAGATGTACGCTGTGTCCGCGAATGTGCGGCGTGGATCGAACGAAGACAGTGGGGGCGTGCGGCATGCCGGCGCAGCTTTATATAGGTAGAGTGGGGTTGCACCCGTGGGAAGAACCATGTATTTCGTATAAAAGTGGGGCTGGGACGGTGTTTTTCTCCGGATGCAACCTGCACTGTGTGTATTGCCAGAATCATGCGATCAGTAATGAACTGCGCGGGCGGGCCATCACGACGCAGGAACTGGCGGATGCGTTCCTTAAGCTGCAGGAACAGGGGGCGGACTGCATTGACCTGGTGACACCGACACACTATGCGCCGGACATTTTGCAAGCGTTGGATACGGTGCGGGGGAGGCTGACCATTCCGGTGGTGTACAACACCGGCGGGTATGAGGACGTGGAGACCATCCGCATGCTGGATGGTTACGTGGATGTCTATCTGCCGGACATTAAGTATTATGAGAGCGAGACAGCGCTGCGGTATTCGCACGCGGCCGACTATTTTGAGAAAGCGAGCGCGGCCGTGACCGAGATGGTGCGGCAGACGGGGAGCCCGGTCTATAACGGGGACGGGGGCATGGTGCGTGGGACGGTGATCCGCCACCTGGTTCTGCCCGGACATCGTAAGGAGTCGCTGCAGATCCTGGACTGGATCCGCGCTCGTTTTGAGCCGGAGCAGGTTCGAATCAGCCTGATGAGCCAATATACGCCTCTTCCGAGCCTACCGGAAGGCTTTCCGGAGCTGAAACGCCGCATCACGAGTTTTGAATACGAGAGCGTGGTCGACTACGCGGCGCAACTGGGGCTGGAGGGCTACATGCAGGAAAAAAGTTCCGCCCGGGAAACGTATATACCGGAGTTTTATGAGGGGAAATCCATCTAAAATCCGATTGACAGGGCAGAACCATCATGATAAAATCAATTATATCGTTGAAATATCTGAAAAAATGTACAAGGGGGGGTGAAACTGGACAGTCAATTCGCACGTCACTGTTTCTCGATAAATATCAATTTCAAGGAGAAACGAAATGAAAAAGAAAAGAGTGGCACTGTTGATGTGCTTTGTTCTTGTGTTGGGATGTTTGACAGGATGCTCAGAACCGAAACCGAGTTATCAGGGAACAGGGCGTTCCGTATCGGTTAATGGTTATCGAAGTGAAATGACTACAAAGAATGTACGGTTTTATGATGAACTCCATAATACTCTCTTTGTTCTGCCGGATGGTGAGTATGCATTGCCAAGTGGATTAGATACGTTAACACCAACTGTTTTAGATGCTTATGGTACGCCTCGTATTTTCAGAGTTAATACTCCGCTGAGCAACCTGCCTGAATGGTTTCAATTATTGCTCAGAGGAGCGGATACTGACAGAAGGCTCTATGATATATATGATAAACGATAAGATTATGGACGCATTGTCCAGCGCTATAAGGGACATCTAAGTATTAATGTGCGACAAAATGCCTCGGTGACTGTTTCGTCGGGGCATTTTGAATGCTGACAAGGAGATTTAGCCGATGAAAAAGTGGATTTTTGTATTTGGAGCCGGCATAGCCGTTATCAGCCTGCTGGTCGTCTTTTTTCTTACTCGCACAAGCAGGGAAGGTTTGTCTGTTGGAAAATACGATATAGCGGGAAACGACAAATACCCGAATGCATATATCGAAGTAACTGATAATACAATTCAGTTTTTTAATATAGATCTAAATGAGTACTATCAGGCAGAGCAGATGAGAGTTTATCGGATGGTTTTGGACAATGATCCGGGGTGGTATGGAACCGTTTCGGATGATGAACTTCGCAGTATGGCAGATCTGAATGCGGTATTTATTGAAAAGCCATATGATTATTCGCAAATCGATGCCAAGAAAATTGGAACTAATTTGATGGCTTATCTCATGTTGTATCATGATAATTTTTTGGGACTCGCAATTCATTACAACACTAAAACGAAGCATATTGATGTAATGAGGGATGGAGTAATACTATCTTTTGAGAAGGAAGAATAAGAATTCGCTATGATTACATGTGACAAATTAAGTCGAAAATTCAAAGATGCTTCGGGGGAACTATGGGCGGTGCGAGATGTTTCGCTGACGGTTCCGGACGGAACGTTTTTAAGCGTTGTCGGGCGATCGGGCAGTGGAAAATCCACGCTTCTGAAAATGCTTGGCGGACTGCTTATGCCGACAGAAGGCGAGGTTCGGATCGGTGAGACATCCTTATACGAGATGAAGGAGGACGAACGGTCGGATTATCGCTGCCATACGATTGGTTTTATATTTCAGGATTTCTTTCTGGAAGAACTGTACACGGTATATCAAAACTTAGAGATCGTAATGATGATCGCGAAGGTTCCGGATGCGGAACGAAAAGAGAGGATCGAACGGGCGCTCACACAGGTCGGGATGCTTCATAAGAAGGATTCGAAAGTGAAGGTTTTATCCGGTGGCGAAAAGCAAAGGGTATGCATTGCCAGGGCTATTGTGAATGAGCCGCAGGTCCTGTTTGCCGATGAACCATGCGGAAACCTGGACTATGAAAATGGCCAGACCATTATGCGACTACTTCGGGAGCAATGCGAACAGGGTAAGACGGTGATATTGATTACCCACAATCGTGAGGATGCCATGGCGACAGATCGGATCGTGACGTTGCAGGATGGAAGAATAGAGAGCGATGAAGACCAGAGACATTCTTAGGCTGATAACGAACGAAGCAAAATACGGAAAACGAGAGTGGGTATTATCCTATATGATGCAGACCTTGCTGATGGTCTGTGTCCTTATTTGTATGGCCTTTTTTACCCGACTTCCCAAAACGGGCGATATCTTGCTGCATGCTGCGTTTGATAGTGAAGAATTTGGATTTCAGTTATCAGGTTATACAAGGTCAGACCTGGATGAACTGACAAAAATGGGATTTGAAGACATTAATTTCGATATGAGAGAACCGGTCGGCTACCTGAAAAATCTGGAACATATCTGGTGGTACAAATTCCGTGCGGTTATTCAGGGAAATGATATATGGAACCGGGAGATAGATGGATATCTGATGATCCTCCTGTTCTGCCGCATCGTTTTTGCTGTGATCGGTATCCTCCTATGGGTCATTCTGCTCAATTCTGTTTCGAATTCCTTCCGCATTAAGCTTAAGGAGCGCGAGCGGTTCGTTCAGATGATGTATCGATTGGGGTGCACTAAAAGAACCATTTTTTTCTTGTACTATGTGTTCTTTGCGCTTCGGGCATTGTTGGTTTTTTCCACAGCAGTAGTGCTGTCCGGCATCACAATGCATCTGCTTAACGGATACATGGAAAACGTCATGTATCTGAAGGTAGATATGCCGATATTTCCCGGGGTTCTCATTGCTGTGATGGTATTGCTTCAATTGATGCTTATGAGACGGACAATGCGTAAGGCATGGAGGGAAAGCAATGAAGAGGATTGATCGAATTCGAACGGCTGCGAGGAACCTTCGAGCCGGAAAACGAAGTACGATCCACATGGTGATCGGCATCACAGTGGTCATGCTTTTTATTCTGGCTTACATTTTGGTGCTGCAGGTATTTAAGGGATACCAACGAAACAGTGAAGAAAAGAAGAGGGCATTGTGTTATCGTTTTCTGAATATAGAAGAAGGGACAGGACTGGATGAACTGATACAGAGAGCCGAAGAAGGCATGCGAAGGATCCATGACCCATCGGGTGTGCAAGCGACCATACTGACGAGCATTCAACCGGCTGGAAGTGCTGCGTCAAAAGAAACCATGACGTCTACCGACGATATGGATTATATGCAGTTCATTATGTACATGATGCGCAGAGGCGACTATTATACTGCGGGAAACATATCACTGAAGATAGATATGGCGACCTATGAGGCTGGGGCTTTTACCCATTGGAATCGACCGCGCTATAAAGATATCATGAATGCTAATTCTCTATTCCGGTTGGGGCTTTATGATCCGGATTTTGGGGTCTTTCCTGAGCGTATCTTCAGCGATGAGGATGAAACGTGGATCTACGGAAGTCTGCCTGAGGCTCCGGGCGATGTGGTATTGGACGAATACTTATTGGAGGTGTACAACATAGGGCCCATTTCAGAGGATTTGATCGGAAAAAACCTGACGATCTGTAATAAGCAGGCCGGGCGGGATATTCTTTCGGACTACCGAATCAGTGGGATCGTGAAAAACCGGGCATCGGATCTGCGCGAAAGTGATGAAGCTTATGATCTTCATTCGGAGCACATATACGTTTATTTGCGTGAAGAGGACAGGCAGCAGTTCGAGGTAGCGAATGGTACTCTGCGGTATTATTATCCCTCCTATGAAGCACTCACGACGAATATCGATAATATTGGCGCAATTATGATGGGGAGGGTGGAATGGACCGAGCTCGATGATGGCGCGGGCATGCTTTCCGATGTCACTTTGGAGGTGGCATCGTATCACTGGCTGTTGTCGCAGGCGGGACGTTTTCTGGTTTTGCTGGGTAGTGTTGCTATCCTCGCTGCACTAAGTGCCGCCGGCTATCTGCTGGCCTTTTATCGCAATCGAAGTCGGCGTTTCTATACCATGCTGGACGCGATCGGGATGAGAAAACAGGATCGTGTGCGGATCTGCCGGACAGAAATCTTTCTGATCCTGGGAATAGCTACACTCGCCACGGTGTATCTGTTGCTGTTGTTTTGGTTTATATTCCGCTATGTGATTCACAATGCTATGCATTTTACTCCTGCATTTCCGGCGTGGCCAATCCTCGTGACGCTTCTCTTGATTTGGGTGATCATATGGTTATTGTCACTTCCTTTTGCCAGATTTAAGCCGGTGGAGATCGGTGGAGTATGATGCTAACCGAGAGAATTCGTAAAACGTATTAGGACTTCCGCAGGGGCAAATAGGACTTGTGTTAGATAGTCCTACATGTTATAATGAGAGAAATAAATCGTGTATTACGTGCGAAGGAGGTATCATCAATGGGATTGTTTTCTAAGTTGTTCGGTGCTAAGGCCGAAAAAGAAGCTATGGACGTTTTGAAAAACATTACGCAGGCGGCTGTGGACGCGCAGAAGGAACAGAATGCGCAGGGTGCACAGACTGCACAGAACGTGAGCGCTGCTAGCAGCGCGAGTGCAGCACCTTCGTATGCAGCCGAGGAAGAACCTTCCGGTTTTTCGTGGGGTCCGACTATGCCGGCGCAGGAGAACCAGTATAATTTCCCCGGAACCTATGAGGAGTATTTCGACAGCATTTTCCTGAAGGAATACCCGCAGCTGCGTGTGGAGAAGGAAGTTTACGGGTACAATAAGAACCTGGCGTATACGTTCTACAACGGTGATAAGAAAGTGCTGGTTGTCGAAATCATTGGCCGAAAGAGCGCTCCTGAGAAGCGCCGCAATGACTGCCGTAAGAACGGCGTGGCTTACCTGCGTTATTATCACAACTACCATGGCTGGTGGAATGTGAAGCAGTACGTGATCGAGCGTACCAACAAAGCACTCGGTATCTGATCGGGTGCGAAGACGGCGCATCGGTAATGTGACCGCGCCGAAAGGAATGTGTTAAGATCGGAATAAAGAACGCTTAGCGCCCGCGGTGGGCCCGGCGTGGATGCACAGTAGGATTTCGCGGGCAATCCATCCACGTACGGTCCGGTACATTCAGGAATTTTCCTGAATTTAACTTCTTCTTGATTCCGTTTGAAGGGGAGTGGAAATTCCCCGAAAAAACCGCTGCAGGTATAGCGCCTGCGGCGTTTTTTTGGTACAATGGTCTTGTGATAAACAGTATGAATGAAGCAATACATTTACACGTTTTGGGAAGGACATCGCAATATGTCGATCATGGATAAACTCTCGCAAAAAGAAAGCTGGGAGCTCTTTTATGAATATAAGACGTCGCTCGTGTGTGCCGATCTGTTTCGGAAGCAGCTGCGGGAGTTTATGGACCGCGAGGCGTACCTGCCGGTGACGGACCGACTGGCGCGGGGCGAGGCGTGGCCGCTGCCGAAGCGTTCTGTCATAACGAAGATGAGCACGCAGAAAAAGCGGACGGTCTACACCTATCCGCCTGCGGAAAACATGGTGCTGAAACTGCTGACCTATCTGCTGCTGCGCAAGTATGACGACTGCTTCGCGCCGGGGCTGTTTTCGTTCCGCCCGGGGCGCAGCGCGAAGGACGCCATCCGCTACCTGCAGCGGGATCGGGACCTGTCGCAGATGTACTCCTATAAGGTGGACGTGAGCAACTATTTCAATTCGATCCCGGTGGAGCGGATTCTGTCGCGTGTGCGGCAGATCGCGGCCGATGATCCGAAACTCTGCGACTTTCTGGAGCAGTTGCTGCGCGAGCCGGACGCGCTCCTGGAGGACGGCCGGCACATCACGGAGCCGAAGGGCATCATGGCGGGCACGCCGATCGCGGCCTTTCTGGCCAATGTCTACCTCATGGATCTGGACGCGCTGTTTTACGAGAAGGGCGTCCTCTATGCGCGTTACTCCGACGATATCATCCTGTTTGCAAAAACGAAGGAAGAGGTCGAGGCGCACGCGGACTTCATTCGCCGATATCTCAATGAGCACGGCCTGAGCGTCAATCCCACGAAAGAATGCTTCCGGGATCCTGCGGACGGCTTTACATTCCTGGGATTTTTCGTGCGCGGGGAGGAGATAGACATTGCCCCGGTATCCGTGGAAAAACTGAAGGCGAAGATGCGCCGCAAGACACGGGCGCTTAAACGCTGGGCGAACCGCAACGAGCTCGAAGGCAGGACGGCCGCAAAGGCGTTTATCCGCGTATTCAACCGCAAACTGATGGAGAGTTCCGGGGATCATGACCTGACCTGGAGTTTCTGGTATTTCTCCGTGATCACCACGACGCAGGGACTGCAGGGGATCGATCGCTACGCACAGGATTGCGTGCGGTACCTGATCACCGGGAAGCGCACGAAAGCGCGCTATAACGCCCGATACGAAACGCTGAAGGAACTGGGCTATAAGAGTTTGGTGCACGCATATTATGAGGAGCGGGCAGATGAGTAAACGAAGCATGAGACCGAACCACAATTACAAAAAAACAAAGCTTGCGTGCTATCTTGGGTTTGTGACGCAGGCTATTTCGGCGAATTTTCTGCCGCTGCTTTTCCTTACGATGCACCGGTCGTATGGATTATCTTATGCGGATCTGGCTCTGATCCCGCTAGCTTTTTTCCTGACGCAGCTGGTCGTGGACCTGCTGTGCGCTAAGTTTGTAGACCGGATCGGTTATCGGATCTGCATCGTGATCTCGCAGATCCTGTCGGGCGTGGGACTGCTGGGACTGGCTTTTATTCCGGCTCTGAGCCCGCATCCGTTTTTCGGAATCCTGGCGTGCGTGATCACATATGCAATCGGAAGCGGGCTGCTCGAAGTTTTGGGAAGCCCGATCATCGAGGCCTGTCCGTTCGAGGATAAGGCCGGCATGATGAGTTTGCTGCATTCTTTCTTTTGTTGGGGCTGCGTGGGTACTATTCTGGGGTCGACGGTTTTTTTCCTGCTGTTCGGAACGGAGAACTGGCGCATCCTGGCATGTATATGGGCGGTCGTTCCGCTGTACAATATATATAATTTTGCGACCTGTCCCATCGAACCTATCGTCAGGGAAGGCGAAAGCATGACGATCGCCGATCTTCTGAAAACGAAGCTGTTCTGGATGTTTATCGTGCTCATGGTGTGCGCGGGAGCTTCGGAGATATCCATGTCGCAGTGGGCATCCGCATTTGCCGAATCCTCACTGGGCGTGAATAAAGCCGTGGGCGACCTGCTGGGACCCTGCGGGTTTGCAGTGCTCATGGGGCTGAGCCGCGTGTGGTATGCCAAATACGGGGAGCGTGTAGAACTGACGGGGTTCATGATCGCCTCGGGCGCGCTGTGTCTGGGCAGTTACCTGCTGGCGGCGCTGGCGAAATGGCCCGTCATGGGACTGGTTGGCTGTATGTTGTGCGGATTTTCGGTAGGGATCATGTGGCCGGGCTCCTTAAGCATTTCTTCGGCGCGGCTGCAAAAGGGCGGCACGGCCATGTTTGCGCTCCTGGCGCTGTCCGGCGATCTGGGCGGTGCAGTCGGTCCCGCGATCGTGGGCTATGTATCGAACCGGGCAGGGGAAAACATCCGTGCAGGCATCCTGGCGGGGATCTTTTTCCCCATTCTCCTGGCATTGACCGCCTGGTTCGTCCGAAGGGCAGCAACGACGAAACGGTCGGAAAAACATTCCGGAACCGACGTCTCCCGGAAAGACACATAAGAGAGTAAGTGTGATAATAACATTGTAAGTTTTCCCAATTCATGGTAAGATGTTCCATGTACGGCGCGACCGGCGCCGGAAACAAAGATGCCGGATCACCGGATCTTTGGAAGGGTAATAGAATACGGAGTACCAAGTCATGGTTTTTAATTCGATTTGTGAAGAGATGAAAGCGGATGCGTTAAACCTTCCGCCGGATCGGAACGTAAAGGTGTTCATGCGACATTCCGTTCGTTTCGACCACCCGGCGGACGGAGATTACTCAAAGCTGACGCTGACACCGGAGGGCATCGAGATCGCACGTGAGATCGGCAGAAGTTTAGACCGTCCCATAGGCAGACTCGAAGCCAGTCCTGTGGACCGCTGCCTGCAGACGGCACAGGAGATCGCTCGCGGCGCGGGGATCGAGGATCCTCAGGTGGTCGTGGACCAGGTCTATACGGGCGGCATGGGATCGGAGAAAGCGTGGTTTCAGAAGCAAATCGGATGGTATGAATATTTCTATTCTCTGGAGCGCGGAATCTTAGATAAGACCTGCGGAAATACACTGCTGGAGATGGCCGGCCCCGTTTTGGACCGCATCTTCCGAAATCAGGGGGAACCGGGAGAGCTGGACATCATCTGTTCGCATGATGCACATGTGGTTACGCTAGCGAGCGCTCTGTTTGGTTTCAAGACCGGACTTTTCGGTGAAGACTGGTGTCGCTATACCGAGGGCATTTTCTTCTACGGGACCCGTGAAGACTTCACGGCAGTCTGGCGCGGAGAGGTACGCCGCTTTAAAAATTGGAACATGAAAGGATATCGAAACATGGATGTAGTATGTTTGGACATGGAGGGCGTTTTAGTCCCCGAGATTTGGATCGCATTTGCTGAGGAATCCGGAATTCCGGAGCTTAAGAAGACCACGAGGGACGAACCCGATTATGATAAATTGATGAAGTGGAGGATCGGCGTTCTGAAGGAGCACGGTCTGGGCCTGAAGGAGATCCAGGACACGATCTCCCGGATCGATCCGCTGCCGGGCGCGAAGGAGTTTTTGGACGCGCTGCGCGCAGAGGCGCAGGTCATCATTATCAGTGATACATTTACCCAGTTTGCGATGCCGCTGATGAAGAAGCTGGGCTATCCGACGCTGTTCTGCAACACGCTCGAGGTGGCGGAAGACGGCGAGATCACGGGCTTCAAGATGCGCTGCCAGCAGTCGAAACTGACCACGGTCCGCGCCCTGCAGTCCATGGGCTTCGACACGATCGCGGCCGGCGACAGCTTCAACGATCTGGCCATGATCCGCGCGAGCCGCGCAGGCTTTTTGTTCCGCTCCACGGAGCAGATCAAGAAGGACAATCCGGACCTTCAGGCGTTTGAGGAGTTCGACGACTTCCTGGCTGCGATCCGGGCAGAACTGCGCTAAATAGCGGAAACATAATACGAAATGAAACGCTGTCGTTCCATCGAGGTGCGACGGCGTTATTTTGTTTGCGACAGGCTATGAAAGGCCACTGTTTTTGACGTTGCGGATTGACTTGCCTGTTCATCTGGTGGTATACTAAAGGCAACACACGGGGGTGTACATGTGCGATTACAATTCAATGATGGGAGGATGAGAAAGATGGCAATGAATTGTCCTAAATGCGGATCTGCGGTTCCAGATGGTGCGGGCTTTTGTACCGTTTGCGGAACGAAAGTCGAGGTAGCGAGCGGATTGAACGGAACCCCGTCTGCGCAGTCGATCTTAGCGTCGGTAGATCCGACGAGTAGTTTGAATGGGGGCGGCCCTGGTAGGGTCGAACACGTTAGTTACGTTTCCTCAACAGGAGCTACCGGGTTTGTCGACCCGTCGGAGCGGGCGATATGCTCTTTGAAGAACGGCTATGGACTGAACTTGGTAGCGGGCGAAGGATGGAAATCCGAGGATTCCGTTATTACCAATAAGAGACTGTACTACTATGGCGATCAGGGTGTGATCAGTAAGGTGAAGCAGGAAGAGATCGTAAACATAGAGGATATTACCGGAGTATCGATCACATATTTCCGGCCTTGGATATTCGTTATTCTGGGTGCCCTGCTCGCCGTTGCCGGTTTGATGCTCAAAGAGACGCTGCTTAAGTTGGTATTCCTTTTCTCTGGGATTTTTTTTGTTCTGCTTTTTGCAGTTCTCAGCAAGTCTTTCCTGAAGATCGAATATGCCGGTGGATCTATTCACTTCAGCGTAAAGAAGTATGGACTGAATAATGTCCGTATTTTTCAACGCTGCATTTTTACACAAAAAGACAAACTGAAATAATTCGGCCGCGGAGCCGAAGATATTAGTCGGGGGCTCATCGAAAGGTGAGCCTTCGCGCATGAGAAGCATTTTCCGTTGCGTGACGGTACCGAGTCTCGAAATAGGCTCATGCGTATTGACACACGGCGTCGTAAATGATAGAATATGAGCAGGAAAATGATTCATGGTCGAGCGGACATGGCCGGGGAGGAAACGCCGTGGTTCGGGACACCTAAGAAGTATCATGGGAGGTGTGTTCATATGAGTGAGAATACGGAACAAGAGAAGATGAATACAGAGAATACGGAGAGTAAAGAGAATAAGGAGAAGGATCCGAAGATCAAGGAACTGTATCTGATTGAGATCGAATCGAAGGGTATCCGGATCGCGAGCATCGTCAGCATCATTCTGGCGATCATCATGTTCATCCTGGAGATCGTACTTCAGGGTAAGCAGAATTTCGGCATGTATGCCTTAGTCGGATCATTCTGTACCGTAAGCTTTTACTACTACGGCCTTCGGACGAAGCGCCTGCCGTACACGCTTACAGGTCTGATCTGGGGCGCGCTCACCGTCTTCTTTATCGTGATGTACATTCTCGACATGGTGGATCACGGCGGAACACTGTAAGTTTCGGACTGACAGTCGCGCAGATGACTTATATATGACCGCCCGGACGGAGACCGGTGAAGGCTTCCGCCCGGGCGTTGTGTTTTTGAAAGAGAGGGGTTTTATGGAGATCGGGGCAATGATGACCTTTGAGGCGAACGGTTTAACGACCGTTTTGCGGTGTGTGGACGGTGAAACGTTCCGGAAAACATTTGCCGAAAAGCGGGCCGGGATGAAGCGTGGCTGCTTTTTGGCGCCGCCCGAGGACAATGATTACGATCAGCAGGAGAATTATCTGACGGACGATGGGGACGCGGGCTTTTCGATCACCGCTGACGGCTGGCTGGTGTCGCTGTTTTCGGTTCGCCCGGGGCGCGGTTTTGTCAAATGTGTCGCGCCGCTTTTGCGGGAGCGGGTCGTGCGTCTGGGCTGCATCTGCACGCGGGAACCGGGACGGGAGGCGAGAGAACCTCTGGTCGAGACCTATCAGAGGGAACTCGGCTTTCACGTGGCAGCGCGGACATTGGATGACCACGCAGTTATGTGCGAATACTACGGCGAGGAGTTTATCAGCCGGTTTATGAAGGATTTCGGAATCCCATATCACGTGTTTATGACGCGCAAAGAACCGCCTGCGCCTGCGCCGGTATTTGATGATTTTTTCGAAGCGGAAGCGTACGTTTTGTCACTGTGATGTGGCGGCGGCCACGTTGACAATGAAGGCCTTTCGTGCTAGAATAACCGGCGTATCACAAGGCTACGGTTCGTAGCGGAAAAGAGGCATCACTATGGCAGAAGAAAAAGTTAAACAAGTAATTTCAACGAGGTCGCTTACGATCATCGGGCTGATGACGGCGGTGTGCTGCGTGCTGGGTCCCATCTCGGTCCCGATCGGAGCGGTTCCGGTGTCGCTCGGTGTTCTGGCCGTCCTGCTGACCGTGTATGTGCTGGGCACGTTTAAGGGCACGGTGGCAACGCTTGTCTATATTTTGCTCGGAACGGTCGGACTTCCTGTTTTTTCAGGATATCAGGGCGGCTTGCAGAAGATTTCCGGTCCGACCGGCGGCTATATCATCGGCTTCATCTTTCTGGCGCTGATTGCGGGAGTATTCATTGACCGCTTCTCATATAAGAAATGTTTCATGCATGTAGTCGGCATGGTTTTGGGTCTGGCGGTCTGCTACCTGTTCGGCACAGTTTGGTTTGTATTCGTGACGAAGATGAACTTCATCGCGGCCCTCGGGGTGTGCGTCGTTCCTTTCCTTTTGTTCGATGCGCTGAAGATCGCGTTCTGCTTCACGATGGGTATCGGAATACGCAAAGCGTTGACGGCGGCGCATTTGGCGGATTACTATAAATGATACAAGGCACAGAGAAATCCGAAGTATCTTTTACAGAGGATTTAAGGACATACTATGACAATACGAAGAGCAATTGAAACGGATATTCCCCGCATCCTGGAACTGCTGGTCCAGGTAAATAATGTGCATCAGGTCCGGCGGCCGGACCTGTTTTTGGCGGATAAAACGAAGTACACCGCACAGCAGCTTCGCGATATCCTGAAGTCGGATGAGACGCCGGTCTTCATCGCGACGGATGATGCCGGGACCGTGCAGGGCTACGGATTCTGCGTGTTCCAGCCGCACATCGGGAACAACAACCAGCCGGACCACATCACGCTTTATATTGACGATATTTGCGTGGATCAGGAGGTCCGCGGGCAGCACATTGGCCGCGCGATCTATGAATACATCGCAGCTTTTGCACGTGAAAACGGCTGCTACAACATCACACTGAACGTGTGGGAGGGCAATGACGCGGCGCGTGCGTTTTACGAGAGTCTCGGAATGGGCGTGCAGAAGACGGGTATGGAGATGATCTTATGAAGATATACATCATTCGTCACGGGCAGACGCAGTACAACCTGCTCGGACGGCTGCAGGGGCGGCTGGATATCCCACTGAATGAGAACGGCTTGGCACTCGCGCATGTGGCCGGACAGGGGCTTAAAGACGTGCATTTTGATGCCGTGATCTCGAGCCCGCTGACGCGTGCGATGCAGACCGCGCAGATCGTTCTCGAAGAGAACCTTGCGACCGACTGCGAGATCGAGATCGACCCTGCGATCCAGGAGATCAATTTCGGCGTTTGGGAAGGCCTGACTTGCAAAGGTGAGGACTGCGAGGTTCCGAAGGAAGAATTCGGGCGGTTTATGTATGATACGTTTCAGTTCGTTCCGCCGGAGGGCGGCGAGACGGCACGCGAGGTCTGCGAGCGCACGGGGGCTTTCCTTAAGAAACTGATGGCGCGCGAGGATCTGCGCGATGCGAACGTTCTGCTTTCGACACATGGCTGCGCGACCCGTGGCCTGCTGAACTCTGTATATAAAGATCCGACTGATTTCTGGCATGGAAAGGTTCCGCCGAACTGCTCGGTCAATGTTGTGGAAGTCTACGAGGGACGTGCATTTCTGGTTGCTTCGGATGTGCTACCGGGGCAGCCGGTCGAGGACATCTACGCGCGCACACGTATGTTAATAGGAACGGATGCACTGCTTCGCCTTCGTGATGCGCGGGTGGCGGTGTTCGGCCTGGGCGGTGTCGGCGGCTATGCCGTTGAGGCACTGGCACGCGCGGGCGTCGGTACGCTTCATCTGGTGGATCATGACACCGTGAGCGCAACGAACCTGAACCGCCAGATATTGGCCACAACCGACTGGATCGGCAAGCCGAAGACCGAGGCGGCGCGCGAGAGAGTGAAGCAAATATCCCCGGATGTTCGCGTTTATACTTATGAGGAGTTCTTCCTTCCGGAGACAGAGGGGGATTTTCCGTTCGATCAGTTTGATTATATCGTGGACGCGATCGACACGGTGAGCGGGAAGCTGCGCCTGGCAGAAATCGCTAAAGAGCGCGGCATACCGATCATCAGCGCGATGGGCGCGGGCAATAAATTAAGCGCTCAGGGCTTTCGTGTGGCGGACATCAGTCAGACCCGGACTTGCCCGTTGGCGCGCGTCATGCGTCGCGAACTGAAAAAGCGCGGCATCGAGCACCTGAAGGTCGTGTATTCGGAAGAAACGGCGATGACGCCGCAGGATCCAAACGGGGGAAATGCCTCCGCCGAAGATGCGAAAAACACGTCTGGCAGCGGTAAGAAAACACGTGTAAAACAGGCACCGGGAAGCATTTCCTATGTTCCGGGAACCGTAGGCCTGATGATGGCCGGCGAGGTGATCCGGGATCTGGTCGGAGAAATCGAAAGCCTTAATTGAGGAATGGTTTCGAAACCTTCCGGGGACCCGGAAAATAATCCGAAAAAAATGCGAAAAAAGGTGTTGACAAACGAGGGCGGTTTTGATATGATTATCAATGCCGCTGATAAAAAGGCGACAAACGCTTGACAAACGAGTGAAACCGTTATATCATAGTTAGGCACTGCTTAAGGAGAGATATCGAAGCGGTCATAACGAGGCGGTCTTGAAAACCGTTTGTCCGAAAGGGCGCGTGGGTTCGAATCCCACTCTCTCCGCGATGTGCACCTCAGTGCACAGAATATTATATCTGCATCAACCGTTTGGAGAAGTACCCAAGAGGTTGAAGGGGCTCCCCTGGAAAGGGAGTAGGTCGTTAATAGCGGCGCGAGGGTTCAAATCCCTCCTTCTCCGCTCGTCTTTCTCCGGGCGATGGACATATGCAGGTACGTACCTTGACAATCAAATAGTATACTCCAACCTTGAAAATTCAAAGAGAATTAAAAGATTGAGAACAGCTTATTAATAAGCAACCTAAAAAACAGTAAAGACAGGAACGATAAACGCAGAGTTTGTCTGATGTCAGAAAAGATTAAACATGAGAGTTTGATCCTGGCTCAGGATGAACGCTGGCGGCGTGCTTAATACATGCAAGTCGAACGAGCAGAGATATTCGTATCGAAGCGAGTGGCGGACGGGTGAGTAACGCGTGGGAAACCTGCCCTATACCGGGGGATAACAGTTGGAAACGACTGCTAATACCGCATAAGCGCACGATGTCGCATGACATTGTGTGAAAAACTCCGGTGGTATAGGATGGTCCCGCGTCTGATTAGCTAGTTGGTGAGGTAACGGCCCACCAAGGCGACGATCAGTAGCCGACCTGAGAGGGTGACCGGCCACATTGGGACTGAGACACGGCCCAAACTCCTACGGGAGGCAGCAGTAGGGAATATTGGACAATGGGGGCAACCCTGATCCAGCGACGCCGCGTGAGTGAAGAAGTATTTCGGTATGTAAAGCTCTATCAGCAGGGAAGAAAATGACGGTACCTGACTAAGAAGCACCGGCTAAATACGTGCCAGCAGCCGCGGTAATACGTATGGTGCAAGCGTTATCCGGATTTACTGGGCGTAAAGGGAGCGCAGGCGGCCTGGCAAGCCAGAAGTGAAAACCCGGGGCTCAACCCCGCGGATTGCTTTTGGAACTGTTGGGCTAGAGTGTCGGAGGGGTAAGTGGAATTCCTAGTGTAGCGGTGAAATGCGTAGATATTAGGAGGAACACCAGTGGCGAAGGCGGCTTACTGGACGATAACTGACGCTGAGGCTCGAAGGCGTGGGGAGCAAACAGGATTAGATACCCTGGTAGTCCACGCGGTAAACGATGAATACTAGGTGTCGGGGAGCAAAGCTCTTCGGTGCCGCAGCAAACGCAATAAGTATTCCGCCTGGGGAGTACGTTCGCAAGAATGAAACTCAAAGGAATTGACGGGGACCCGCACAAGCGGTGGAGCATGTGGTTTAATTCGATGCAACGCGAAAAACCTTACCAAATCTTGACATCCCTCTAAAAACGTATGTAATGTATGAACCCTTCGGGGGAGAGGAGACAGGTGGTGCATGGTTGTCGTCAGCTCGTGTCGTGAGATGTTGGGTTAAGTCCCGCAACGAGCGCAACCCTTATTTTTAGTAGCCAGCGGTCCGGCCGGGCACTCTAGAAAGACTGCCAGGGTTAACCTGGAGGAAGGTGGGGATGACGTCAAATCATCATGCCCCTTATGATTTGGGCTACACACGTGCTACAATGGCGTAAACAAAGAGAAGCGATCCTGTGAGGGGGAGCAAATCTCAAAAATAACGTCTCAGTTCGGATTGTAGTCTGCAACTCGACTACATGAAGCTGGAATCGCTAGTAATCGCGAATCAGCATGTCGCGGTGAATACGTTCCCGGGTCTTGTACACACCGCCCGTCACACCATGGGAGTCGGAAACGCCCGAAGTCAGTGACCCAACCGCAAGGAGGGAGCTGCCGAAGGCGGGTTCGGTGACTGGGGTGAAGTCGTAACAAGGTAGCCGTATCGGAAGGTGCGGCTGGATCACCTCCTTTCTAAAGAGAAGAAGTAGAGAGTTTTGGAGTATACTGTCTGGTTGTCAAGGGAAGACGAAGAAGTAAAATATGGGCTTATAGCTCAGCCGGTTAGAGCGCACGCCTGATAAGCGTGAGGTCGGTGGTTCGAGTCCACTTAAGCCCATCAAATAACCTTTCCGGTGGCGATACGCTTTTGGGAAACACCCGTTCTCATTCCGAACACGACGGTTAAGCCATTAGCGGCCGATGGTACTATGCTGGTAACGGCATGGGAGAGCAGGTGGCTGCCGGGACTTTGGGGGCATAGCTCAGTTGGGAGAGCACCTGCCTTGCAAGCAGGGGGTCAAGGGTTCGAATCCCTTTGTCTCCACGTTGCAGGTCACGAAGTGACCTACAACAGGAGAAACTGTCCTCTGAACGAGGAGCGCAAGCGACGAGATCAGAACAGTTTCGACACGTGAAGGATATTAACAAGTCCCTCACACTTGCACCTTGAAAACTGCATATAGAAATTGAAATATTTTACGAGTAAAATATTTAAGACATCCGAGGCTGTAACGAAAGTTACAGACCAAAAAATTCAAAAGTTACACAAGTAACTCGAGAAACAAGCGCAGAAGAATAATTATTCTTCAATTGAACCGTGGCTTTGCTTTATAGCAAGGCAGCTTCGCACGCTAGCGAAGCCGTTCCCATAAAGGGAACCAAAAAGATCAAGCAAACAAGAGCGCAGGGTGGATGCCTTGGCACTAAGAGCCGATGAAAGACGTGATAAGCTGCGAAAAGCTTCGGGGAGGAGCAAATATCCCGCGATCCGAAGATCTCTGAATGGGGAAACCCGGCAGGCAAAAGCCTGTCATCCATACATGAATCCATAGTGTATGGAAGGGAACCCGCTGAACTGAAACATCTAAGTAGGCGGAGGAAGAGAAAGAAACATCGATTTCCAAAGTAGCGGCGAGCGAAATGGAAAGAGCCCAAACCGGACGGGAAACCGACCGGGGTTTAGGACTGCGTAAGGTATGATGAAGAGAGAGCAGAACGGTTTTGGGAAAGCCGACCGCAGAGGGTGAAAGTCCCGTACGCGAATCTCGACATCGCCGGCAGGATCCAAAGTACCGCGAGACACGTGGAACCTTGCGGGAAGACGGGGGGACCACCCCCCAAGGCTAAATACTACTTAGTGACCGATAGCGCATAGTACTGTGAAGGAAAGGTGAAAAGGACCCCGGGAGGGGAGTGAAAGAGAACCTGAAACCCTGTGTTTACAATCAG
>JAEEGH010000772.1_pt1 | contig 100094 bp, 67 predicted proteins | sample 9134181 | NCBI WGS metagenome assembly JAEEGH01 (sample SAMN16246544, study PRJNA631951) | gut metagenome | biome: gut microbiome; feature: rumen; material: DP-attached | host: Bos | place: Iran: Karaj | collected 2018-10
CTCTCACACGGGTGAGTGGGCGAGCGGGGTCGTAGAGGGAAGACTGAATGTCTTCCCGTGCCCCAGCGAGGGGAGCGAGTTCCCACTCGCGACGGAGCAGGTAGGTAGCCGCCGTTTTTAGTGGAAGCCTCCGCATCGAAAGATGTGGGGGCTTTCTTTGTATGGTAGTATTTTTCGGGTAAGGAAGTTTACCTTTGGGGGTGACGAGGCATACCTTGTGAGATATTTTTGCTTGCTTCTTTTTGTGATGTTGTGGAAAATCTGTATATTTGCAACGTTAAAGTAGAGAGCTATGGCTGCACATAATGATTTAGGGCACAAGGGTGAGGATATGGCTGCAAAGTATTTGCAGGAGCAGGGCTATTTCATCTTGGAACGGAACTGGATGAATAAAGGCCGTAAGGAGCTTGATATCATTGCAACAAAGGACGATATGATTGTGTTTGTGGAGGTTAAGACGCGTAAGGTGGGTTCTGTTACGACACCTATTTCTGCTGTGGATGACCGCAAGCAGCACCGTATCATTCTCGCTGCAGACTCTTACCTCAAGGCCAATCGCATAGACTTGAACTATCGTTTTGATGTGATTGGTATCATCTATAAAGACGAAGAAAGCCGGATAGACCATTATGAAGATGCTTTTAGGCCTCGTCCTAAGTTCTACAGGTGATGCATGATGTGCGATTTTGCCCTCTCTTTGGAAAGTTTGTCGCCTTTGATTTGCGTATCTTTAGGAAAATCACTATCTTTGTCGAATTAAATGACAAATAAGCAAACAACTGATGATAGACGACGAACAGCAGATTACTGACGACGGACAACTGACAACTGACGACGGACAACAGACGACAGAAGAAGAACTGCAGGCTACTGATGAAGGGCAACAGGCCCCTGAACGCGTGCAATGGACAGGTGATGGCATCACACATCACTTGAACCAGATGTATCAGAATTGGTTCCTGGATTATGCTTCCTATGTAATCTTGGAACGTGCTGTGCCGCACATTACTGATGGCTTCAAGCCTGTGCAGCGACGCATCATGCACTCCATGAAGCGCATGGATGATGGCAAGTACAACAAGGTGGCTAATATCGTTGGCCATACGATGCAGTTCCATCCTCATGGTGATGCGAGCATTAAGGATGCGCTGGTTCAGCTTGGTCAAAAGGACTTGCTTGTAGACTGTCAGGGTAACTGGGGCAACATCATCACGGGTGACGATGCTGCTGCTGGCCGTTACATTGAGGCTCGTTTGTCAAAGTTTGCGTTGGATGTTGTTTTTAACCCCAAGACGACAGAATGGAAGTGGAGCTATGATGGCAGAAACAAGGAGCCGGTTGCGCTGCCAGTTAAGTTCCCTCTGCTGCTCGCTCAAGGCGCAGAAGGTATTGCTGTAGGCTTGAATTGTAAGATACTTCCCCACAACCTTGTTGAGATTTGTGATGCAGCCGTCAGCTACCTTCACGGTGAGGAGTTCCATCTCTATCCTGACTTCCCAACAGGTGGAAGTATAGATGTCTCGAAGTATAATGATGGCCAGAGAGGTGGTTCTGTACGTGTTCGTGCAAAAATTGAGAAGCGAGATAATAAGACTCTGGCTATTACTGAGATACCTTATGGCAAGACAACGGGCACTGCTTCTAAGCCAAGCACCTTTATTGACAGTATTCTTAAAGCTAATGAGCGTGGCAAGATTAAGATTCGTAATGTTGAAGACCTAACTGCAGCAAGTGCTGAGATACTGATTCATTTGACGCCTGGAGCTTCAAGCGACAAAACTATAGACGCGCTGTATGCTTGTACAGATTGTGAGATAAGCATCTCGCCGAACTGTTGTGTCATTCAGGACAGGAAACCGCAGTTCCTTTCCGTAAGTGATGTGCTGCGTGCAAGCGTAGACAACACGCTGGCTTTGTTGAGACAGGAAAGGCTCATCCGTCGTGGTGAGCTGATGGAGAGCCTGCACTTTGCCACTCTTGAGCAAATCTTCATAGAAGAAAGAATCTATAAGGACAAAGAATTCGAGCAGGCAAAGACGATGGATGCAGCTTGCGAATGGATTGATGAGCGACTGACACCTTACTACCCAAAGATGGTGCGCGAGGTGACTAAGGACGACATCCTGAAGCTGATGGACATTAAGATGGCCCGCATCCTGAAGTTCAACAAGGACAAGGCCGAGCAGAACATTGCTGCCATCAAGAAAGAGATAAAGCAGATAGACCATGAGCTGAAGAACATGGTAGAGGTTACTTGCGACTGGTTCCGCTTCATCAAGGAGAAGTATGGCAAGGACCATCCACGTTTGACAGAGATACGCAACTTCGACACCATTGCTGCAGCAAAGGTTGTGGAAGCCAACGAGAAGCTCTACATCAACAGGGAGGATGGCTTCATTGGTACCTCGCTGAAGAAGGATGAGTTTGTCTCGAACTGCTCTGATATTGACGATGTTATCATCTTCTACCGCGACGGTACCTATAAGATTGTTCACATTGCAGAGAAGCTCTTCATTGGTGAGACGGAACGTAGCAACAAGGAGAAGAAGAAGGCTGAAGTCATCCATATTGCCGTCTTCCGCAAGAATGATGAGCGCACTATCTACAATGCGGTCTATCGTGATGGCAAGACTGGCATCAGCTACATCAAGCGCTTCAATGTGCCTTCTGTGATTCGTGAGAGGGAGTATGACCTGACACAAGGCAATAAGGGCTCTCGGGTGCTTTATCTCACTGCCAATCCAAATGGCGAGGCTGAAGTGGTGAAGGTTGCGCTCAAGCCTAATCCAAAGCTGAAGAAGGTCTTCTTCGACCAAGACTTCAGTGAGATTGCCATCAAGGGAAGAGGCAGTCGAGGCAATATCCTGACGAAGATTGAAGTGAGCAAGGTGACGCTGAAGAGTCATGGTAGCAGCACTTTGGGTGGTCGCAAGGTTTGGTTCGACACTGATATTAAGCGACTTAACTATGATGGACAGGGTAAGTATCTTGGCGAGTTCGATGGTGACGACCAGATACTGGTAATGCTTAAGGATGGCCGTTACTACCTGACAAACATCGACCTGAACAATCACTACGAGGACAACATCTTCCGCATTGAGAAGTACGATGAGAACAAGGTTTGGACCTGCATCTACTTCAACGAGGCACAGAACAATTATCTCTATATCAAGCGTTTTGTGCTTGAAGCCACTGTTCGCATGCAGAGCTTCATGAACGAGATGCCAGCCGAGAACCTGGTGCTCCTGACGGATACAGTCTATCCTCGTGTGCTTGTCACGATGGGTGGCACAGACAGCTTCCGCGAACCTCTTGAGATTGATGTCGAGGAGTTTGCACTTGTGAAAGGCTACAAGGCTATAGGCAAGCGCATCACGACGCTCCACATTGACAAGGTGGAAGAGCTTGAGCCACTGCGCTTCCCTGAACCAGCCCCCGAAGACGAGACTCCTGAGACTCCTGAGAATTCTGAGAATCCTGTGGACTCTGATGACTCCGAAACCTCCGATAACTCTGATGAGAAGAGTCAGCAGGAGGTGGCTGACGAGATGAATGGTCAGCTGAGCTTTGACTTCTAACAGACACCGTCATGAGGTACGTGGCACTACTCTTGCTTATGCTTCTTTCCGCTTCTGTAATGGCGGAAGAAGTTACCCTTGAGCCAGTGCCTGACAGAGCACCTACATCAAGGGCTTTCCTCTTGGGCTTTGGGCGGACCAACCAGCTCGATACTTATCTCTCGCCCATGGATTACAAGGGCATGCAGATAAGTTTCCTGGCCCAGAGTGAGCGGATGACTAAGCTTGCAAAGCGCCACATCTCCTTCCAGAGCACCTTTCATGGAGCTTTCACTTCTTCCGACAATCCTGCTGAGACAGCTAGCTACCTGGGTGCTCGTTTGGCTTATGATGCAGGTTGGCATTACCACTATTCGCCTTTGAAGAACCTCGATTTGAAGGGTGGTGCTTTGATTGGTACCGACCTGGGTTTCCTCTATAACGATAGGAACGGCAATAATCCAGCACAAGCCCATTTCAGCATCGACCTCTCGCTTTCTGCTGGAGCGGCTTATGCCTTTCGTCTTGGCAAACTTCCCATGAGAGCCAGTTACCAGGCTGACCTGCCGATGTTGGGCATCATGTTCTGTCCTGAGTTTGGCGAGAGCTATTATGAGATTTCGCAGCAAGGGGTAGGGCACGATATTATTTGTGCTCATCCAGGTAATGCGCTCAGCCTCAGGCAGATGCTGATGGTTGACTTTTGCCTTAAGCGTATTACCCTGAGGGCTGGTTATCTCTGCGACATCAGGCAAAGCAATGCCCGCAGCATCAAATATCATGACTACAGCCACAGCTTCATGTTTGGCATTGTCAGATACTTCAAGGAATTAAAAATTAAAAATTAAAAGTTAAAAAGAAAGAATTGAGACGCTTTCTGTTCATCATAACGGCTTTGTTTGCTCTGCTGACCTCTTGCCAGAAGAGTGACTTTGAGTACGATTCAACGCCTCAGGGTAACTTGGATGCGCTCTGGCAGCTCATTGACGAGCGCTATTGCTTCCTCACTTACAAGGAGAAGGAACTGGGCATCAGTTGGGCAGAGATTCATGCGAAGTACAGCAGCAAGCTCAATCCCAAGATGTCGCGTGTGCAGCTCTTTGAAGTGCTTTGCCAGATGGTTTCAGAGTTGAAGGACGGGCATGTGAACATCTCCACAAGTCTGGACTTGGGCAGGAACTGGTCGTGGAAGGAGGACTATCCTGAGAACCTCAACACTGAGCTTCGCCAAAAGTATCTTGGCACTGACTATCACATCGGCAGCGGCTTGAAGTACACCATCCTGCCCGATAACATTGCCTACGTCGTTTATGAGAGTTTCTCGAATGCCATAGGCGATGGTAACCTGAGCGACATGATTGCTCATCTGAGGTTGTGCAATGGCATGATACTTGACATCCGAGGCAATGGTGGCGGTGAGGTGACCAATGCTGAGAAACTGTCACGTCGCTTCACCAACGAGAAAGTGCTGGTTGGCTACATGTGTCACAAGACTGGAACGGGGCATGATGACTTCTCGCAACCAAGGGCTGAATACATTGAGCCGAGTCAGTCTATCCGTTGGCAAAAGCCTGTTGTTTTGCTTGTCAACAGGAGTTGTTACAGTGCTGCCAATACCTTTGTTCGCAACATGAAGGAGATGCCTCTCGTCACCATCATGGGCGACCAGACTGGTGGCGGCTCTGGTATGCCGTTCAGCAGCGAGTTGCCTATTGGTTGGAGTGTTCGTTTTAGCGCCAGTCCCAGCTTTGATGCCCGTATGCAGCACATTGAGTTTGGCATAGAACCTGATGTTGAAGCCTCTTTGGACGAAGCCCTTGCAGCAGATGGCAAAGACTCCATGATTGAGGCGGCAAGAGCATTATTGGCTGATTGACAAATGTTACTAGAATAATCTTTTTGCTGACACATTGAATTTCTGGGATGCGATTTCTGTGCCCTCAAGATTCACGCCCCGTACCCCACCACAGGATTTTTGGAGAAATACAGCTTCTTGTAACAACTTGATTGCGAGACAACTATGTTTTTGCGGAAATTGAGCCTTGTGTCAAAAGCGACATTTAGACCAGTAAAAGCGACAAAAACAACACGGAGTTTTGCTTCCTAAAGCATGTCGAGTGGACCAATTCGACGTGTGAAGTTGGTAAAATCGACGTGTCGATTTATAAAACTTCACGTGTGAACTTTTCAAACTTCACGTGTGAAGTCTGGAGATTCAACATTTTGAACCGAAATTTACGCTATTTTGCTTCGGTTTTGTTCTCAAAACTGTTTGACAAAAAGAAAGCGTTTGTCATAGAATCCTGACATTTCGTCAAATCAGGATTCGTGTCCTGCTTGTACATTTATGTTGTGCCTTAGTTATACATTAGTTTGACAATTAGTGGAAGAACTTCTGTTTTCCTTATTTTTTTATGATGGCTTATTTCTTTATTTTGAGTTTAATTGTTTTGAATTTTGAATTATTATCCGTAACTTTGCAGCAGAAACATAATAAGTCATTAACCAATAAATCCACAAACCATGAAGTGTAGAAACTTTTTTGTAGCCTCTCTGCTTATGATGACAGCCTTGCAGACGGCCTTTGCGCAGAAGATGAGGGTCAATCTGGCTAACGGCGAGACCTTCGTGTACAAAGTATCGCAGGTGGAGAGCGTCATCTTCGACGACGGCACCGCTTCCCCAGAGTATGTTGACCTCGGCTTGCCCTCTGGCACGCTTTGGGCTACTTTCAACGTCGGAGCCACTTGCCCGGAAGATTATGGCGACTATTTTGCCTGGGGCGAGACACGACCAAAGAGTTCCTATTCGGAAGGCAATTACACAGTCTCTGTTGGCAATGCAAAAGAACTGCCGGCAGGGAATGATGCTGCTACCGTTAACTGGGGCAGCGAGTGGAGGATGCCGAGTTATACTCAGGCTATGGAGTTGATAGACGACAAGTACACCACTAAAGAAAAGAGGACAATAGATGGTGTCGATGGAATAAAGGTGACGAGCAAGATAAACGGCAAGAGTATTTTCCTGCCTTTTGCTGGTTGGAAGTATAACGAGACCTTAAGAGGTGAAGGCGAACGCTCTTTGTTCTGGACGCGTTCAATCGACCATGATAATAGTGATAATGCCTTCTACTGCCAATTATGGTCGCCGGGCGGGAACGTATATTCCTACTATCGTTATAGTGGCAATAGCATCCGTCCTGTGTCCTCTGCAGAGACCAACCCCATCCTTGTTACGAGTATCGAGCTGAGCGAGACAATAGTCACCCTCAATATAGCTGAGACAGCATCCCTCATCGCTACCGTAATCCCAGAATATGCAGAAAACAAGGCAGTGACTTGGGAGAGCAGCGACGAGAGCGTTGCCAGAGTTTCGGACCAAGGCATAGTGCTTGCTGCCAACTCTGGCACCTGCACCATCACCTGCCGTGCTACCGATGGCAGCGGCGTGAAGGCTGAGTGCCAGGTAACAGTGGAGGTTCCCGATGCATACGAGTATGTTGACCTCGGCCTGCCTTCAGGCACACTCTGGGCAACCTGCAACGTTGGAGCGAACTCTCCCGAAGAGTACGGCGACTACTTCGCCTGGGGCGAGACACAGCCCAAGAGGGACTACAACTGGAGCAGCTATCAGTGGATGACCGAAGGGCAGGCAAACTGGCAATGGATTAACAAATACACCTTTGCCGACAATCAGAAGGTAGGCTGCTGGTACGATGGCGATACCTTCATTGGCGACAACCAGAAGGAACTGTTGCCTGCCGATGACGCTGCAACTGCCAATTGGGGCAAAAACTGGCAAATGCCAAGCATAGAGCAGTGCGAGGAACTGATGAACGAAGCGAATACCACGACCACGTGGACCACACAGAATGGTGTTGCCGGACTGATGATTACGAGCAGAACGAACGGCAACAGCATCTTCCTGCCCGCCGTTGGTGCCAAGAGCGGAACAAACCATACTGACTCAGGCACTAAAGCTCAGTACTGGTCACGCACGCTCTATACAAACTTCAGCGACTACGGCTTCAGTATGTTCGCCAGTCAGAACTCTTTCTCCAAGACTGGCATCAGCCGCTATTATGGCCATTGTATCCGTCCTGTACGCGTGTATAAAGAGCATGGTTGTGTTGACCTCGGCCTGCCTTCAGGCACTCTTTGGGCAACCTGCAACGTGGGCGCCAACAGCCCTGAAGAAGTAGGCGACTACTTCGCCTGGGGCGAGACAGAACCGAAAGATAACTATACAGAAGATAATTACACCTTCTCCATTGGCGATGCAGCAGAACTGCCGGAAAAGAACGATGCAGCAACCATCAACTGGGGCAGCAAGTGGAGGATGCCGAGCCTAGAACAAATCGAAGAACTCTGTAAGAACACCACGGCAGAATGGACGACGCAGAACGGTGTCTCAGTCCTAAAAGTCACGAGCAAGACGAATGGCAAGAGCATCTTCCTGCCAACAACAGGAAGATGGGGGAATGGAAGCATTTATCTCAAAGCAACAAGTGTTGAGTATTGGTCGCGCACTCAATCTATATACGATGATAACAAAGCAAATTATATGTTGATGAAAATCGGTAACTATAATAATAACTGGTCATCGGCATATAATTATAGCGAAAGCTCCTATTATGGCCACACCGTCCGTGCCGTTCGGAAGTGAATAAGAGGCAAAATGTGAATCAATGGAGAACCCTATATACGCTCACGATACGCTGGAGTTTGTCCAGGTGGCTGCCGAATATTGTGCCCTGCTGGAGAGGACAACAGACGACGGACAACTGACAACTGAGGATTTGGTGGGCACTTTGCTCAAGCTCTTGCCGCTACTTTATATGAAAGTTCAGCTTCTCCCTGAGGTTGATACGGAAGGCGCTTTTGTGCCTGATGACCAGGTGACAGAGGAGGACTATAACTTTGTCCGCGACAATGTCTATCGCCTTCTGCATGAGCATGATGAATATGAACTGCTTGTCTGGGATGAGGACATGCAGACGGAGGAGAGTCGCTGGTGCTCAGTGAGTGAGGGTTTGGCAGATATCTATCAGGCACTCAGGAACTTCGTGGCTGTCTATCAGCAGAGGTTGGAACCTTGCATGCTGGACGCCATTTGGCAGCTTCGAGACAACTTCGAGCTCTACTGGGGGCAGACTCTGCTTGACACATTAAGGCAGCTGCACAGGATTCGCTATACAATAAAGGATGCACAGGATACTCAGCAAGATTGACAAGGAACAGATAGCCGACTTGCCCAGAGTGCTCTTCTCGGGCAGAATAGAGGTGATAGTCAGCGAAAGTGCTGCTGCGAGGGCTGTGAAGTTCCTCATGAAGCAACCTCTGCTGGGGTTTGACACAGAGACACGGCCTTCGTTCAAAAAGGGATTGCTGTACAAGGTGTCGCTCCTGCAAGTGTGTGGTGGCGATGTGTGCTTCCTCTTCAGGCTCAATAGGATTGACCTGCCAGATTGTCTCGTCAAGTTGCTCAGTGACAGACGGATAAAGAAGATAGGTCTCTCGTGGCATGATGACCTGCATGGCCTCCTGGCTCGCAAACAGTTCAAGCCTGGCACGTTCATCGACCTACAGGACATTGCAGCCCAGATGGGCATCGAAGACAAGAGCCTCCAGAAGCTCTATGCCAACATCTTGGGCGGTAAGATAAGCAAAGGTCAGCAACTCTCGAACTGGGAGGCAGACTGCCTCTCAGAGGCTCAGATGCAATATGCAGCAACAGATGCCTGGGCATGCATTCAGCTCTACAATGAGATGATGCGAATGCAGGAAGAAGGGTACGAACTAGTGAAGAATGAAGAAATGAAAGAATGAAGAAATGAAGACAATCATACTAAGAAAGGGTAAGGAGGAAAGCCTTGGGCGCTTTCATCCCTGGATATTCTCGGGTGCCATTCATCATACAGAAGGAGGCACTCTGGAGGAAGGTGACATCGTTGAGGTGCTGTCTTCCGATGGGCGTTTCCTTGCCATAGGACATTGGCAGATAGGCAGCATTGCAGTGCGTGTCTTGACTTTCAAACGTCAGCCCATCAATCAGGCCTTCTGGCAGAAACGTCTTGCAGCAGCACTTGATGTGCGAAAGACCATTGGAGTGGTTGGCAGAGCAGATAATGATATTTTCCGTCTGGTTCATGGTGAAGGAGACAACCTGCCTGGCCTGGTGATAGACATCTATGCCGGGACAGCTGTCATGCAGGCACATAGTGTTGGCATGCATGTCTGCCGAATGGAGTTGGCTCAAGCTCTAAAGCAGGTCATGGGCGAGAGTCTGAAGGCTATCTACTACAAGAGCGAGACAACCCTTCCCTTCAAAGCTCAGCTTGGTCAGGAGGATGGTTTCCTCCTTGGAGAGAGTCATGATGATATTGCTCGCGAGAATGGACTTAAGTTCCACATTGACTGGCTGAAAGGTCAGAAGACGGGCTTCTTCGTGGACCAGAGAGACAACCGTGCTCTGGTGGAGCATTATGCCAAAGGACGCAAGGTGCTCAACATGTTCTGCTACACTGGTGGCTTCTCAGTTTATGCCATGAGGGGTGGGGCAGAGCTGGTCCACTCTGTGGATAGCAGCGCAAAGGCCGTTGAACTCGTGGATGCCAATATGGAGTTGAACTTTCCTGGTGACACCCGTCATAAAGCATTTGCGGAAGATGCCTTCAAGTTCATGGAGCAAGACCTACCCCCAACCCCTCCCGTAATGGAGGGGAGGCCCTCCCCCTCACGGGGGAGCGGGGAGAGGGTCTATGACCTCATCATTCTTGACCCACCTGCTTTTGCCAAGCACAAAGATGCCCTCCGTAATGCCCTGAGAGGCTACACAAAGCTCAACTGCAAGGCATTCGAGATGATACAGCCAGGCGGCATCCTCTTCACCTTCAGCTGCTCACAAGCAGTCAACAAGGACCAGTTCCGCATGGCTGTCTTCACTGCTGCAGCCATGGCAAAGAGGAAGGTTCGCATCCTGCATCAGCTGCATCAGCCAGCCGACCATCCCATCAACATCTATCACCCCGAAGGTGAGTACCTGAAAGGACTGGTGCTGTATGTGGAGTAGATGAAAAATGAAAGAATGAAAAATGAAAGAATGAGATAAATTGTAAATCGTCAAATAGTAAATATCATGTCGAACATCAAATTCCGTCTTACTTTACTCAATTTCCTTGAGTTTGCCGTGTGGGGAGCCTACCTCATCAGCATGGGACTTTATCTTGGCAGTGAAGGCCTTGGCTCCAACATCGGCTGGTTCTATTCCGTTCAAGGCTTTGTCAGCCTTTGTATGCCTGCATTGATGGGCATTGTGGCCGACAAATGGATTCAGGCACAACGTCTGCTTGCCCTTAGTCATTTCCTCGCAGGCCTCTTCATGATTGCCTGCTGCTTCTATGGCTTGCAGGCTGCTGGACATGTGGAATTCGGCACTCTCTTTACACTCTACACCATGAGTGTTGCCTTCTTCATGCCAACCATCGCACTCACCAACTCTGTGGCTTACAATGCTTTAGAGAAGGAGGGTATGGACACCGTGAAGGCTTTCCCACCCATCAGAGTTTGGGGCACAGTAGGCTTCATCTGCTCGATGTGGGCAGTCAACCTGCTTGGCTTCAAGTCCACACCTTACCAGTTTGCCCTTTCAGGCGGTTTGAGTCTGCTGATGGCCCTCTATTCGCTGACCATGCCAGCTTGTCCCACGAACCAGAGCGGAGAGAAGAAGTCGCTGGTTGATGCTCTTGGCCTTCGTGCCTTTGCCCTCTTCAAGGACTATCGCATGGCACTCTTCTTCATCTTCTCCATGCTGCTTGGTTCTTGCCTGCAGATAACAAACGGCTATGCCACCAGCTATCTTGAGGCTTGGGGAGCTTTGCCACAATATGCAGACAGTCTGATGGTGAAGTATAGCGTCATAGTCACCTCCATCTCACAGATGAGTGAAACGCTTTGCATCCTGCTCATTCCTTTCTGCCTGAGTCGTTTTGGCATTAAGAAAGTGATGCTCATGGCAATGCTTGCCTGGACATTGCGTTTTGGCTTCTTTGCCATTGGCAATCCAGGCCCTGGCTTCACCTTCATCATACTTTCGATGATAGTCTATGGTGTAGCCTTCGACTTCTTCAACATCAGCGGCAGCCTCTTTGTAGATAAGGAAACAGACCTCAGCGTCCGTAACTCAGCACAAGGCCTCTTCATGATGATGACAAACGGCTTTGGAGCCACGATAGGCATGCTTTGCGCTCAGTTGGTGGTCAATCATTATGTCTTCGACCTTCCCCAGGGCAGCGATGTCCTTACGGGCTGGCAGACCTGCTGGTACATCTTTGCAGCCTATGCCCTTGTCGTTGCAATACTCTTTGCAATACTGTTCAGATACAAGCACGTGAGGAGTGAAGAATGAAAAAATGAAAGAATGAAGGAATGAAAGAGGAACGCTTCTTTTACGCACCTGAACTGGCAGAGCAGGAAGTCTCCCCTTCACGGGGAGATTTAGAGGGGTCTGAGGCCAATCATGCTCTTCGTGTCTTGCGGCTTGGGGTAGGGGACGAGATAAGGCTGATGGATGGCAAAGGCACCTTCTATCGTGCCACCATCACCACAGCCACTGGTCACCGCTTGCTCTATCAGATTGATGAAGCAGAGCCTCAGCAACCTGCTTGGCAAGGGCATCTGCACTTGGCAATGGCGCCAACAAAATTGATGGACCGCGTGGAGTGGTTTGCAGAGAAAGCCACAGAGATAGGCTTTGATGAGCTGACCTTCCTGGATACGCAATTCTCTGAGCGCAAAGTGGTTAAGGAGGAACGCATTGACAAAATCCTCATCTCAGCAGTCAAACAGAGCCATAAAGCATGGCGACCCCAACTGAATGGTTTGACTCGCTTCAAGGACTTCATCATGCAGGAACGTGAGGGGGATAAGTTCATCTGCCATTGCCAGACCCTCTCCCCGCTCCCCCGTGAGGGGGAGAGCCTCCCCTCCATCACGGATGTGGATGGAGAAACGATGCCCCTCCTCTTTGACGTCCTTCGTCCTGGCGTGCCAAGCACTGTCTTGATAGGTCCAGAAGGCGACTTTAGCATAGAGGAAGTCAGGCTGGCAATGGAGCACGGTTACAAGAGTGTCACCCTTGGCCGCAGCCGCCTCCGCACAGAAACAGCAGCACTGGTGGCAGTCCACATGATGCAACTGAAGAACGCCCTCTGAGGATAAGTTTAACTGGAACCACAATAAAGAAACTATATACTTTGCTCGTTCGTACCTTTGACTATCTCTTAGGTACTTCCGCTCGGAAATACCCAAATAAATTTGGTGTTTTTCTCACTTATTCGTAACTTTGCATGCAAATAATAAGAAAGTAAGAAAATAGGATAAAAAGATGAAGAAGTTTATTATTGCCATCGTTTGTTTGCTCCTGGTTGGGCTGGGGGCTTATTGGTTTTTCCACCGTGACACGGACAGGGCACGTGATGTGGTGCCCGAGGATGCTACGTCAGCCATCATGTTTCAGCCTGCGGAATTCATTGAGGGACTTGGGCTGGACCTGCATGACATCCTCAAACTCGCTTCCAGCTATGGTGACCTGGAGGGTGCCATTGACCTGACGAAGCCTGTCTATGCCTTCACCTCCGAGAAGGGTTTGTCTGGCATCAGTCTGAATGTGAAGGATGCAAAGAAGCTGCTTGAGAGTGCCTCTTCGTTTGGCTTTGCAAATGAGCAGAAGGAGGGTCTCAACTGGGTGGCAAACGACAACACTATTGCTTGCTTTGACGAAGACAAGTTGCTGATTCTGAATGCTCCTGTGACTGAGCAGAATGCGCTCCGCAGTGAAATGGAGAAGCTGATGAGTCAGAGCCGTCAGGATGTCCCTGCTCTCAGTGACATGAAGCAGGACGGCTTCCTGCGCCTCAATACCACGCTTGACAAGCTGCCCCAGGATGTCAACTTCAACTTGCCAGCCAACGTCAAGCTCTCTGATGTGCGCCTGAATGCTGCCCTTGGCATTGGCAAGAAGGACATTACGCTGTCGGCATCCTTGCAGAGTCCTGAACCTCTGATGGCCAATGTGATGCAACCCATCAAGGGCAACCTCTCCGGCATGGGACCTTCTGCACCAGTCTTCTGGCTCTGCACCAGCATGAAGGGCGAGAACCTGCTGGAGCTACTCAGGAGTCAGCCTCAGTTGCGTACTGCTCTGCTTGGGCTGAATATGGCTGTGGATGTTGACATGATGCTGAAAGCCATTGACGGAGACATTTCCATTGTGGTGCCCAAACTGGACCTGAAGAATCCCGATGTCCTGCTCATGGCAACACTCAGCAACACGGAGTTCCTGGGGAATGCTGACGACTGGGACAATGTCACCAAGATAAGCCCATCGGACTTCATTGCAGCCTACGAAGGCACTCAGACCTACTTTGGCGTGAAGAACGGGCTGCTCTATGTGGCTACAAGTCAGCAGATGGCCAGCCAAGCCGCTCTGCAGACCGTTGGTGCCATGGACATCCCCAGCGGCAAGTTCCTGTATGCTTCGCTCAATGCAGGCCAAATCATCAAGTCCTACCCAGGGCTGACGATGATGCTCAGTGTCATGCCACAAGTCCGTGATGCTGTGGAAGCCATTGATGGCGTCACCATTTCAGCAGATGCTCAGCAGAACTTCGAGCTGAGCCTGAAGACAAAGAAGCCCGTCAAAGACATCATCTCAAATCTTGTGAAACTGTTGACGGGCAAATAGCATAATGAACAGCATTTCTCTTAATAATACTTTGCCCAATGTCTTCCTGCAGAGGACAGACATCCAGAGCGACATCTGGCGGCAGCAAGTCAGCCTGGAGAAGGGCCAGACCTACCTTGTGGAGGCCAGCAGCGGCACAGGCAAAAGCTCCCTCTGCAGCTTCATTATTGGCTACAGGAAGGACTATGACGGCAAGATTCTCTTTGACGGAAAGGACAGCCGTGAGTTCAGCACAAAGGACTGGACAGAGCTCCGGCAAAGGCACATCAGCATGCTCTTCCAGGAGTTGCGGCTCTTCCCCGAGTTGACAGCCCTGGAGAATGTCGAGATAAAGAACAGCCTGACTGGATTCAAGGGCAGAAAGGAGATAGAGGGGTGGTTTGAAGCACTTGGCATTGCCGACAAGATGCAGTCTCCCGTGCGCCTCCTCAGTTTTGGCCAGCAGCAGAGGGTGGCCATGATACGTGCCCTGGTTCAACCCTTTGACTTCCTGCTTGCAGATGAACCCATCTCCCACCTTGACGAGACAAACTCCCAAGTGATGGCCGACATCATGATGGAGGAAGCACATCGCCAGGGGGCAGGCATTGTCATAACCAGCATCGGCAAGCACATGGACCTGCCCTACGATAAGATATTGAAACTATGAGTTAAAGAAGTTAAAGAAGTTAAAGAAGTTAAAGGAGTTAAAGACGATACCACAAGGCCCCAAAACTATTGTCCTTTACTCCCAAGCGAACAAAGTGAGCGATAACTCCATTAACTCCCTTAACTCCCCATTATAAGAAACTATGAGACTTGTTTGGAAACTCCTTCGCAGGCACATCAGTCCAGCCCAGCTGGCAGGCTTCTTCTTTGCCAACCTGTTGGGCATGCTCATTGTCCTGCTCGCGCTTCAGTTCTATAAAGACGTGAAGCCCATCTTCAGTGAGGAAGACGGCTTCATCCGTCCTGACTACCTCATCCTGAGCAAACGCATCTCCACACTCAATACCATTGGCCTGGGCTCCGTCAACACCTTCTCCGAAAGGGACATGAAGGACCTGGAGTCGCAACCCTTTGCAAAGCGTGTGGGTGCCTTTACAGCCAGCCAGTACAAGGTCTCGTGCAGCATGGGCATTGACGGTGTGGCGCAAATAGGCACAGAGATGTTCTTCGAGAGTGTGCCAGATGCCTTTGTTGATGTTGACCTGCAGAAGTGGCACTTCAGCGAGGGTGATGACTATGTGCCCATCATCTTGCCAAAGACCTACCTGGCCATCTATAACTTCGGCTTTGCGCAGAGCCAGAACCTGCCCAAGCTCTCGGAAGGTGTGGTGGGAATGGTGGAGATGACCATCTCCATGCGTGGCAATGGGCTGAATGAATACATCAAAGGCCGTGTGATAGGCTTCTCAACAAGACTCAACACGATACTTGCCCCAGAGAGTTTCATTCGCTGGAGCAATGCCCGTTATGCACCTGAGGAACAGGCAGAGCCCTCCCGTATCATCCTGGAAGTTAGCAATCCAGCAGATGATGCCATTGTGAACTACATCAACGAGAAAGGCTATGAGATGGAGGATGACAAACTGGATGCAGGACGTATGACATTCTTCCTCAGGCTTGTCTCTGGCATTGTGATGCTGGTTGGCTTGCTCATCAGCTTGCTCAGTTTCTACATCCTGATGCTCTCCATCTATCTGCTCGTAGAGAAGAACACGGAAAAGATGCGAACCCTCCTGCTCATCGGCTACAGCCCAGCACAGGTGGCATTGCCGTATCAGTTGCTCACTATCGGCATGAATGCAGCAGTGTTGTTGCTGGCAATAGGAGGACTTGTGGTGGTACGTGTGATTTATATGAACAGGCTGTGGAGTGTGTTCCCGAAGATGAGTGACAGCAGCATTTGGCCAGCCATCACTTTGGGCATTGTGCTCTTTGCAGTTGTCAGTCTTGTGAATGTTTTAATCATCCGTCATCGCATCAATCTGATATGGAAGAACTGAAGAAGCTATACAGAGAAGCAACCGGACTGGATATTGCTGGTGTTGAGGCTATTCCTGGAGCAGGAAGCAACCGCAAGTACTATCGCCTGAAGGGGAGTGATGGCAGCACACTGATAGGAGCTGTTGGTACAAGCCGTGACGAGAATCATGCTTTCTGTTATTTGGCAAAGCATTTTGCCGAGGCAGGACTGCCTGTTCCTCAAGTCATTGCAGAGAGTAAGGATGGCTTGCGGTACCTCCAGAGCGACCTTGGCAACCAAAGCCTCTTTGATGCCCTGAAAGGTGGACGTGAAGCAGGTGGACGCTACAATGCACACGAAAAGGAACTCCTGAGTCGAACCATTGCAGCACTGCCAGCCATGCAGATACGTGGTGCCCTTGGACTTGACTTCACCCAATGTTATCCGCAGGAAGCTCTTGATGAGACAAACGTCCTGTTCGACCTCAATTACTTCAAGTATTGCTTCCTCAAGGCTACAGGTCTGGATTTCCACGAACTGAAACTCGAAGCATCTTTCCAGTTGATGGCACGCGACATTGTGAGCATTCCTAGTGGTGCCTTCATGTATCGTGACTTCCAAGCCCGCAATGTCATGCTCGACAGCCAGGAGAATCCTTATTTCATAGACTTCCAGGGCGGCAGGAAAGGTCCTGTTCAGTATGATGTGGCAAGCTTCCTTTGGCAAGCCTCGGCACGCTATCCGAAAAAGCTACGCCAAGAACTCATCAAGGTCTATCTGCAAAGTCTGAAGCAATATCAAGAGGTCAACGAGAAACAATTCCGCCAAGGATTACAGCTTTGCGTGCTCTTCCGGCTGCTTCAGGTGCTGGGTGCTTATGGCTTCCGTGGCTACTTCGAGCGCAAGAAACATTTCCTTGAAAGCATCCCTCCTGCAATGGAAAGCCTTCGCGACTTACTTGCAGAAGGTGGATGTCCATATCCTTATCTGAATGAGGTACTTACTGAACTTGTGTCAATGCCTCAGTTTAAGCCAGAGAAGAAGGAAAACACCAGGCGTTCAGATGGTTTCAAGACAACAGAAACCAATCCATATCCTACACATCCGCAGGACGGACCAGCCACCTTCTCACGTTATGACGCACAAGGTCCCTTGGTGGTTCGCGTTTTCAGTTTCTCCTATAAGAAGGGCATCCCTGAGGATACAAGTGGCAATGGCGGAGGATATGTTTTTGATTGCCGCAGCACACACAACCCTGGACGTTATGAACCCTACAAGCAATTGACGGGACTTGACGAGCCAGTCATCCGTTTCCTTGAGGATGATGGAGAGATTCTGACCTTCTTGGAGAGTGTTTACAAGTTGGCAGATGCACATGTCACGCGTTATATCCAGCGAGGCTTCACCAGCCTGATGTTCAGCTTTGGCTGCACTGGCGGCCAGCATCGCAGTGTCTATAGTGCCCAGCATCTAGCCGAGCACATCCATAAGAAGTTTGGCATTGAGGTACACATCTGCCACCGAGAGCAAGGCATAGAGCAAGTGCTGACACCAGCCCGCTGCATGGTCTTTGCTGCAGGTCTTGGAACAAGGCTCAAGCCCCTCACGGACACCATGCCAAAAGCCCTTGTCCCTGTTGCCGAGAAGCCATTGCTTGAACATCTGCTCGACAAGCTGAAGGCATCCGGCTTCAATGATGTCGTCATCAATGTACATCATTTTGCCGACATGATAGAGGACTGGTGCCAGCAGCATCCTATGGGCATGCATATCTGGTTCTCTGATGAGCGTGAGCAACTGCTCGAGACCGGTGGAGGCATCAAGCATGCCGTGCCTCTCCTTCGTGATGCAGGAGAAGGCTTCCTTATCCACAATGTTGATATTCTGAGCAATGCTGACCTGCGTGCCTTGGCAGAGGCAGGAAAGGGTAGGGCAGCAACATTGCTGGTCAGCGAACGTGCTACCCAGCGCTACCTCCTCTTTGATGATGAGATGCGCCTTGTGGGATGGACAAACATCGCCACGGGTGAAGTCAGAAGCCCTTATCCAGGCCTCGACCCCAAGCTCTATCATAAGTATGCCTTTGCAGGCATCCATTATATGAACCCACTTCTGTTCCGGTATTTCGACGACTGGGGCGACAAGTTCAGTATCATTGACTTCTACCTCAGTGTCTGCGACAAAGAGCCTATCTATGGCTACATTCAGCCAGGACTCAAGCTTCTGGATGTTGGAAAACTCAATACCCTGAAAGAAGCCGAAGAGTTCGTCAAGGCATAATCTTCCGTTAGGCTTTTCCAATACGTTACGTTAAGTTCGCCAATTCGGCGTGTATAGTTTGGTGACTTCGCTCGCTTATTCGTGTTATGACTATCGTTGAAGTTACTCCTGTTCGACAATTAAAAGAAAAACTTTGTTTTTCCTTTTGTATTGTTCCTGCTTATTCGTACCTTTGCAATCGCAAATGAAGATTCAGAAACTGCTGGGCATCTTTGCACGGCATCCTGGCGTGAAAGCCCTTGCTGCAGAACTGCAAAAGGGGACGAATAAGACGATACAACTTTCCGGACTGCAGGGAAGTTGTGCTCCTCTTGTGTTCGCTTCGCTGGCAGAGAGGGCTCCGCAGGTGCTGAATGTGCCTTATGTCTTTGTGCTCGATGAAGAGGAAGAGGCTGGCTATTTCTATCACGACTTGACGCGACTCTTGGGCGACGACGAGGTGCTCTTCTTCCCAAGCAGCTACAAGCGAGCCATCAAGTTCGGCCAACGCAATGCCGGACAGGAAATCCTCAGAACGGAAGTGCTCTCCAGACTCTCTGCAGGAAGTTTGCCTCTCTTCATCGTGACGCACCCCCAAGCTCTCTCCGAACTTGTTATAACGAAACAGAAACTCAGCGAGCAGACTTTGAGCCTGAGCGTAGGGGAGAGGGTGGATATCATGTTCGTGCAGGAGACGTTGCTCAGCTTCGGCTTCGACAGGACGGATTACGTCTATGAGCCTGGGCAGTTTGCCGTTCGTGGCAGCATCATCGACGTCTATTCCTTCTCGCACGAGCTGCCATACCGCATCGACTTCTTTGGCGATGAGGTGGACAGCATCCGCACCTTCGAGGTACACAACCAGCTCAGCCGTGACCGGCAGAAGAGTATTTCGCTGATTGGAAGACAACAGACGACAGACGACAGACGACAGACGGAAAGTTTTCTCTCGTTCCTGCCCGAGGATGCTGTGCTCATCACGAAAGACCTCCTGTTCCTCTGCGAAACAGTAGAAAAGACTTATGGCGAAGGCTTCAGTCAGTCTGCCATCACGACGCAACAGGAAGAGGCTTCCGAAGACCTCTCGGCAAAGCAAGTGCTCGTCGAACCAGAAGCGTTCAAGAAGCAGATTGTCGGCTTCCGTCGCATCGAGTTGAAAAGCCTCCCTCCTCGGGAGGGTGGAAGGGGGCTTTCCTTCCATACCCACCCTCAACCCATCTTCCATAAGAACTTCGACCTGCTCATCTCTGCTTTCCAGAAGCTGCAGGAAGGCGGCACAGACCTCTATATCCTGGCTGACAGCCAGAAGCAGACGGACCGCCTGGAAAGCATCTTCCACGATAAGGAGACAGGCATACAGTTCACTCCTGTTGACCAAGCCCTGCATGCGGGCTTCATCGACGACGACCTGAATGTCGCCATCCTGACAGACCATCAGATTTTCGACCGCTTCCATCGTTACAACCTCCGCAGCGATAAAGCTACAGGAGGCAAAGTTGCGCTGACGCTCAAGGAGTTGCAGCAGTTCCAGATAGGCGATTATGTGGTCCATATCGATTATGGCGTAGGGCGTTTCGGAGGCTTGGTCACGATGCAGAATGGCGACCAGATGCAGGAAGTCATCAAGATAACTTATTCCGGAAACGATAACGTCTATGTCTCCATCCATTCTCTGCATAAAGTCTCCAAATACAAAGGTCGTGAAGGCGAGCCGCCTCGCATCAGCCGCCTTGGCACTGGTGCATGGGAACGCATGAAGGAAAGGACGAAGAAGAAGATTAAGGACATCGCTCGCGACCTCATCCTGCTCTACTCGCGTCGTCGAGAGGAAAAAGGATTTGCCTTCAGCCACGATAGCTTCATGCAACATGAGCTCGAGGCAAGTTTCCTCTATGAAGATACGCCCGACCAACTCAAAGCCACCCAAGACGTTAAATCCGATATGGAACGTCAAAGGCCGATGGACAGGCTTGTCTGTGGCGACGTTGGTTTCGGCAAGACGGAAGTGGCAGTCAGGGCTGTTTTCAAGGCATGCGTGGACAACAAGCAGGTCGCAGTTCTTGTGCCGACTACCGTTCTGGCTTATCAGCATTTCCAAACCTTCCGAAGTCGCCTGAAAGACTTTCCCGTCAAGATAGAATACCTGACGCGTGCCCGTACACCTCAACAAACGAAACAGGTGCTCGAAGGCCTGAAAGACGGTACCGTCAACATCATTATCGGTACGCATAAGCTCATCGGCAAGACCGTCAAATTCAAGGACTTGGGTCTCCTCATTATCGACGAGGAACAGAAGTTTGGCGTCTCAACAAAAGAGAAGCTTCGACAGCTGAAGACAAATGTCGATACCCTAACCCTGACAGCCACACCAATACCTCGCACCTTGCAGTTCTCGCTGATGGGAGCAAGGGATTTGAGCGTCATCCAAACGCCTCCTCCAAACCGTTATCCCATCCAGACGCAACTTTGCCAGTTCAGTGCCGAAGTCATTGCCGAAGCCATCGAGTTCGAAATGAGCCGTAGCGGACAGGTGTTCTTCGTCAACAATCGCATCAGCCAACTGCCCGAACTTGCAGAACTGGTTCGCAAACATGTGCCTGATTGCCGTGTGGCTGTGGCTTACGGCAAGATGCCGCCAGAGGAACTGGAGAAGATTATGGTCGATTTCATGAATTATGATTACGACGTGCTCATCTCCACAACTATCATCGAGAGCGGCTTGGACATCCCCAATGCCAACACCATCATCATCAACGGAGCCCACAACTTCGGTCTCTCCGACCTTCACCAAATGCGAGGCAGGGTAGGGCGCTCAAACAAGAAGGCATTCTGCTACCTTCTTGCGCCACCGCTTTCTGTACTCAATATTGATGCAAGACGTCGTCTGCAAGCCATCGAGAACTTCAGCGACCTTGGCAGCGGCATACATATCGCCATGCAAGACCTCGACATTCGTGGTGCTGGCAACTTGCTCGGAGCAGAACAAAGTGGCTTCATTGCCGACCTTGGTTATGAGACCTATCAGAAGATTCTCTCCCAAGCCGTTACAGAACTTCGCAACGATGAGTTCCACGAACTCTATGCAGAAGAGGTTCGCGATGGCAACATCGTCGAAAGTACTGAGGTTGTGGATGATTGTCAGCTGGATAGCAACCTGCCCATGTACTTCAGCGAAGATTATGTTCCGACGTCAAGCGAACGAATGCTTCTTTACCGAGAACTTGATGCCATGGAGAGAGACGAGGATGTGGAACAGTTCAGGCAACGGCTTGTTGACCGCTTCGGACCTCTTCCGCCAGAAGCAGACGACTTGCTGAAAGTCGTGACGCTTCGACGGCTTGGCAAGCATTTCGGTTGCGAACGCTTTGTCCTGAAGCAAAGCCCGAAGGCTGCAGGAAAAGCCAAAGCAGGACACGCAAGGCTCTTCTTCGGACCTGATGCAGACAATCCCTTCTACAATGGACGCGTCTTCGGGCAGGTTGTGGAATTTGCAAAGGCTAATGCTTATCGATGCCACTTCAAGCTCGACAAAGGTAAGATGAGTCTCCTCATCGACGACGTCAAAACCATCTCCGAAGCCGTCGATATTATGAAACAGATAAACAATTTAAGCTATGCTAACGCATCTGACCATTAATAACTACGTACTCATTGAGTCGCTCGACATTGACTTTCAGCCTGGCTTCTCCGTCATGACAGGCGAAACCGGTGCAGGTAAGTCCATCATCCTTGGTGCTTTAGGTCTGCTGATGGGCGGACGAGCAGATACGGGTGCCATTATGCCTGGAGCTGCTAAATGTACTGTAGAAGGCATCTTCAACATCGAAGGCTACGATATGCAAAGCCTCTTCGATGAGAACGAACTGGATTACGAACCATCGGAGTGCATCCTTCGCAGGGAGGTTTCGTCGAATGGCAAGAGCAGAGCTTTCGTCAACGACAGTCCGGTCAGTGCTTCAGTGCTTCGTCAAATTGCCCTTCGCTTGCTTGACATCCACTCGCAACATAGCAACCTGTTGCTCGAGAATTCTGCTTTCCAATTGGGCATCGTAGATACTGTTGCAGGGCATCAGGATTTAATGAACCAGTATCGTGACTCGTACACACGAATCGTTGAGGCGCGTCGAAAGCTTAAGGAACTCGAGGAGAACCTGGCAAAGCGACAGAATGACGAGGATTATTTGCGCTATCAGTTGGAACAACTTGATGAGTTTAAACCTCAACCAGGTGAAGATGATGAGCTAAAGGAGTTGCAGAGCACACTGTCTCATGCCGAAGACATCAAGATTGCGCTCTCAGGAATTGATGTGTTGCTTAATGGTGATGATAGCGAAAGTGGCGTGGGAGCCATTGATGCTCTACGTCGTGCAAGCCAAACGATGCAGCAGATTGCTAAGGTTTATCCTTCGATAGAAGACTATCAGCAGCGCCTCGAAAGTGTTGTGATAGAGGTCAAGGATATTGCTGGCGACATTGAAAGTCTTGCAGAAGATATAGAATATAATCCCGCTCGCCTTCAGGAAGTTACAGAACGACTGGATACGCTCTTCTCGCTCGAACAGAAGCATCATGTCGGTTCGGCTGAGGAGCTTATTGCCCTTGCCGAGGATATTCGTTCGCAACTCTCTCTGCTTACCAATTCCGAGGATAATATTAAGGAACTTCGACAGCAGATACAGACAGAAACAGAACAGGCAAAGAAGCTTGCCGAGAAACTTTCGACGGGTCGTCAAAAAGCAGCAAAACAAGTGGAGAAGCTCGTTGCAGAAGCACTTGTGGCGATGGATATGCCTGCTGCCAAGTTCAGTGCAGACGTGACGAAATCGGAAGAACTGCAGCCTTCAGGTATGGATAACGTAACTTTCCTCTTCTCGGCCAATAAGAATATGAATACCAGACCTTTAGCCGATGTGGCAAGTGGCGGCGAGATGTCGAGGGTGATGCTTGCGCTAAAGGCTCTTACAAGCAAGAAGATGCATCTGCCAACCATTATCTTCGACGAAATCGATACTGGCGTGAGCGGCAAAGTTGCAAGTTCGATGGCACAGATTATGGCACAGATGAGCGACGGAACAGGTCAGCAAGTTCTTGCCATCACACACCTTCCACAGATTGCTGCAAAGGGTGTTGCGCATTATTGCGTCTATAAACAAGATACAGGAAATCGTCCCCTGACGCACATCAAACAACTGGACCAAGAAGGTCGAATCACGGAACTTGCTCATATGCTTAGCGGCAATACCGTTACGGAAGCAGCCAAAGAGAATGCACGACAACTATTGCAAGGAAAATGATTGAAAAGGTAAAAGCATATATTGCCAAAGAGATTGGGCTTGAACCTCATGCCACAGTCTTTGTCGCGCTAAGTGGAGGTGCCGATTCTACTGCGCTCCTGCTCATTATGAAGGAACTTGGTTACAAGCTCCATGCTTTGCATTGCAACTTCCATTTGCGTGGTGAGGAGTCGAATCGCGACCAGAATTTTGTGGAGGAACTTTGCAAGCAGAATGATGTGCCTTTGTCTGTCCGTCATTTCGAAACAGAAGCGTATGCAAAACAGCATGGCATGAGCATAGAAATGGCGGCTCGCGACCTTCGATATGGCTGGTTTAGGGAGGAGTTGGAACAATTCGGAATCCAAAATTCACAACTCAAAACTGATTGGCTTGAGGCTTTTGTTGCTGTAGCTCATCATCGCGACGACCAAGCTGAGACGTTGATTCTCAACTTGTTAAGAGGAACCGGATTGCGTGGTATGGCAGGAATGCAGCCTAAGAACGACGGCATTATTCGTCCGTTGCTTTGCTTGAGCCGTGAAGAGATTCTGGCTTACCTGAAGTCTCGAGGGCAGTCGTATGTCACGGACAGCACAAACTCTGAACGCACTTACCTGAGGAACCGTATTCGTCTGGATGTCATTCCTTTACTTCAGGAAATCAATCCTGCTGCGGTCGAGCATCTTTGTCTTGCTCAGGATAACGTTCGAGACAGCCTTCCTTATTATATTAAAGGTGTAAAGTCGGCATTTGGGGAGCTCGGAATTACGGAAGAGTGTTTCCCTCTTTCTGCTCTCAACTCCTCTTGTTCGACGTTGTTGCACGAATGGCTTTCTGATAAAGGCTTTAATGGTTCCCAAGAGGAAGAGATGCTTTTGGCAGCCAAGAGTGAGGTGGGAAAGATGTGGACTTCGAAGACTCATAAAGTTCTTCGAGATAGAGAGGTTTTGATACAAACTGAAATTCACAATTCAAAAGCCAAAGTTTTGCCGAAACTCCGTCAGGAGATGGTGTCTTGCATTGGCGAGACAGGCCCGAATGTTGCCTATTTTGATGCCGATTTGATCACAAAGCCAATTGAGATTCGGCTGGTTCGTGAAGGTGATTCGTTTGTTCCCTTCGGTATGAAAGGCAGGAAGTTGGTAAGCGATTACCTTACCGACGTCAAGTTGAATCGTTTCGAGAAGGCTGAGACGTTTGTAGCCACTCAAGGCGAAGACATCATCTGGCTTGTCGGCCATCGTAGCGACAACCGTTACAGGGTTACGGACGCGACAAAGCGTATCCTCAAACTAAGCGTGGATAATTGCTAAAGTTAACGTGGATAATTGCTGAACTTAACACGTTAACTTGCCCAACTTAACGTGCCACGTTTGCAAAGATGGCGTGTTAAGTTGGGCAAGATGGCGTGCCACGTTTTTCTACCAAACGTCTTCGGGTGTTTCGGGATTGTCGTAAACCTCCTTCGGACAGTATTCCAGGTAGTCCATATAGAACTCCTTGTCTTCGGAATCGAGAACGGACTTCACCTTCATGTAGTATGTCTTGTCTGGATCCATTGTCTGCCGGACGATGATGTATCGGAGGTTGCTGTTACGATTGCGTTCGATGTCTGAAGCGGTTCCGTCGGCACAAACACTCTTTGCACCTTTCATGACGCCGTTATTGCGGAGACGTTTGTCGACCTCAGAATCGTAGTCATCATCGCCGGTATCAGGTTCGTAGCCCACGTTCATGCTGCCAATTCCTTTTGTGAGGTTAACGGGAATGCCTGCTGCTGGCAGGCTTCTGGGATTGTCTCCGAAGTAGAACTGCTGAATGCCTCGGTCGCCGTTCGGCAAGACTTTGTATCGGAACTCGTAGGTGGTGCGTCGTGGTACAGGCGGCAGTTTGATTGTGATTTCGAAGCGTCCCTTCGCTTTCATCTCGTCGCTGTGGAGGTTGCACCAGTTGTATCTGTATGCATTCAGATAGATGAATGATGTTCTGTCGTTCATCTGCATGTTTTCGAAGTAGTTGTAGATGTGTGTGGGCAGGATGAAGACATCTTGATTCTTTTCGTCGCTCGACATTTTTAGTCGTATGTCGCTGCTCATGGCTTCGGGGAAGAGTGTCATTCCGTCGAAGCGCAGACGTTGCTTGGCCATGCAGTCGCGCACTTTGTCGTTGTATGAGAGCGGTGCGTCGATTGGATAGATGCAGCAGTTGATGATGTCGGTCAGGACAGCCTTTTGTGGGTCTCTGTCTACGAAACACCCCACTTTGTCTGCGTCGCAACTTAATTCGTGCAGGATGCTGTTTCTTTCCTTGTCGAGGTTTGCGAAGCGATTCAAATAGATGCCGTTGCTCTCCTTGCTTTCATATATTTTCAGCAGTCGTCGCTTGCCCATCGTGGTATATAGTTCATACATGGGAATGGTGTAGCGTAGTGGATTGTTGGCATTATAACCGAACTCGTTCCGGTGGAAGACGAGTCTGTCAGACGAAGCGCGGAAGGGTAGAATGTGGTATGTTGTCCATTGATAGAGCAGGTTCTCTTCGTTCGAGTAGTTCTCGTCAGTCACGAAGATGTCGTCGTCGGAGTACAGATGATTCTCGAGTATCCATTGCATCAATTGTGGTAATAGTGTGGAAGAGGGAGTTGTTGGGTCGAGCCCTTGTTCTCGCCAGAAGTTGTCTGTCTCGGCAAAGATGGTAAATCCGTACATGCGATGTCGTGGCGTCCAGTTATCTCCGTTTGGGAAGTGTCCGTCAATGTATGTTGAGTTTGGGTCTTTGTCTGGTATGATTCCTCGCAGATACAGGTTTTCATATACCTCGTCACGTATTTTCGATAGTGTGTCCATCAATCCGCATGCCTGAACGAGTTTCGCCATCATGAGGAATCCCTCTTTCTCGTTGTCGAGGATATCCTGCAAGTACATTGATGCGGTAATGTCTTTAGGTGCAATGACTTGGCTTACCTGATGTATCACGCCGTTTGTGGCAAGTATGTCGCGTTCGGTGAGACTTACGGGACTAGTGTTGTTGATGTATATCGTGTCGACACCTTCATATCGTATCGAGAGCTTTCGCTCGTTCATGTTGCTCAAGGGAAACTCGTTGCCTGTCTCTTGCGGGAAGTCATTGACAGTCAATGCATCCTCGTAATCGCCTGAATCAATGATTGAGTTCCATACAATCACTCTGCGGATGGAGTCGCGCTTGTGTTCGTTTGCAAAAGCGTCCCACGAGGGTTCGCTCAGCAGGTCGGGTTCTTCTTCGCATAGCTTCTGCAGATATTCGTCGATGGCTTCATTTGTGGGAGCAAACACCGTGTAGTGTCCTCTTGCCGAGAGCAATTGCCCTACGGTGCTCTTACTTCGTGACGAGATGGGCGTAACCTTCAGGAGTTCCACGTATGCATTGTAGGCTTTGTGTTTCTCGAGATAAGTCATTACGCAATCAGATGTGAAGACATACCTGGCAGAGGTGTCTATGCTTTCGGTGCAGCTCCATAATGGGAGTATGGCTAAAATGATGATAAGCAGTTTGCCAAATAGGCATTTCATAGTGTGTTGTTGTTAGTTTCGCTTGCAAATTTACAAAAAAACTCTTAACACTACATCTTAAACTCTAAACTTTTTTGTACCTTTGCACGCGAAATATAAATAAAAGTATGCAAAGCATAAGAAATATAGCAATTATTGCACATGTCGACCACGGCAAAACGACACTTGTAGACAAAATGTTGCTGGCGGGAAATCTTTTTCGCGAGAACCAGCAGACTGGCGAGCTTATGCTCGACAATAATGAGCTCGAAAGAGAGCGTGGCATCACCATTCTTTCCAAGAACGTCAGCATTAACTACAAGGACACGAAGATAAACATCATCGATACTCCGGGTCACAGCGACTTCGGTGGCGAGGTGGAGCGTGTGCTCAACATGGCCGACGGATGCTTGTTGCTCGTCGATGCCTTCGAAGGTCCGATGCCGCAGACGCGTTTCGTACTGCAGAAAGCCCTGCAGATTGGCTTGAAGCCTGTCGTTGTCATCAACAAGGTGGATAAGCCAAACTGCCGCCCCGAGGAGGTTTACGAGATGGTGTTCGACTTGATGTGCGACCTCGATGCAACTGAGGAGCAGCTCGATTTTCCTGTCATTTACGGCTCTGCAAAGCAAGGTTGGATGGCTGAGGACTGGCAGACGCCAACTCAGGACATCACCTATCTGCTGGACTGCATTCTGAAGTATATCCCCGAACCTCAAGTTCTGGAAGGCACCCCGCAGATGCTCATCACGAGCCTCGATTATAGCAACTATACGGGTCGAATTGCGGTGGGGCGCATACATCGTGGCACGCTTCGGGAGGGCATGAACATTACGATTGCCCATCGTAACGGCCAGATGGAAAAGACGAAGATTAAGGAGCTCCACACCTTCACGGGTATGGGCCGACAGAAGGCTTCGGAGGTCAGCTCGGGCGACATCTGTGCGATTGTAGGCCTGGAGCGCTTCGAGATAGGCGACACGCTTTGCGACTTCGAGAATCCCGAGCCTCTGCCACCCATCAGTATCGACGAGCCGACGATGTCCATGCTCTTTACCATCAACGATTCGCCCTTCTTCGGCAAGGAAGGCAAGTATTGCACGAGCCGTCACATCGGAGAACGTCTGGAGCGTGAACTCGAGAAGAATCTCGCTCTGCGAGTTGATGTGCCCGAAGGCTATACAGACCGTTGGATTGTGTCGGGTAGGGGCGTCTTGCACCTGTCCGTTCTCATCGAAACTATGCGTCGCGAAGGTTACGAACTTCAGGTCGGCCAGCCGCAAGTCATATATAAGGAAATAGATGGCGTGAAGTGCGAACCCATCGAGGAGATGACGATTAACGTGCCCGAGGAGTTCTCGTCGAAGATGATTGATATGGTAACGCGCCGCAAGGGCGAAATGACAAGCATGGAGAGCCAGGGAGAGCGCGTCAACATCGAGTTCCTCATCCCTTCTCGCGGCATTATTGGCCTGCGCACAAACATGCTCACGGCCAGTCAGGGCGAGGCCATCATCGCCCATCGCTTCAAGGAATATCAGCCTTATAAGGGCGACATAAACCGACGCGTAAACGGCTCCCTCATTGCCCTGGAGAGCGGTAACGCCTACGCCTATGCCATCGACCATTTGCAGGACCGCGGACGCTTCTTCATCGAGCCTCAGGACCAAGTCTATGCAGGTCAGGTTGTTGGCGAACATGTTCACGAGAATGACATTGTCATCAATGTCTGCAAGGCCAAGCAACTGACGAACGTGCGTGCTAGCGGCACAGACGAAAAGGCGCACATCATCCCAGCCACAATCTTCTCGCTCGAGGAGGCTTTGGAGTACATCAAAGCCGACGAATATGTGGAGGTTACGCCCAAGAGCATGCGCATGCGAAAGGTTATCCTCGACCACCTGGAGAGGAAGAGAGCGAATAAGGAGTAAAGTAAAAAATGAAAGAATGAAAAAGTTTTTCTTTATTTCTTATTTTCTAATTCTCTCATTTTCAACGGCTTCGGCGCAATTCTCTTGGGTTGCGAAAGACAATCTTGGCCGCGCTTTGCCCACCGCCGAAGAGTGTCCGCTCAAGACGGACAAGCCGCGAACCGTAGGCATCTTTTACATCACTTGGCACACCCAAAATCTCCACAACGGACAGCCCTACACCTACGATGTGACGAAGTTGCTCGAGGAGAATCCCATGCGTTCGAAGGGTGAACCCGATTTTCCTTATGCCACTTATCATTGGGGCGAACCCGAATACGGATACTTCCTCAGTCAGGACAAATATGTCTGCTTCCACGACCTCTCGATGCTGGCCGATGCGGGAGTTGACGTGCTCATCTTGGACGTCACAAATGCCGTTTGCTATTGGGACGAATGGGAAGTCCTGTTCTCGACGATGCAGGAAATGAAAGCCCTCGGAAACAAGGTGCCGAAGTTCTGCTTCTGGGCCTTCAACGGCAACGTCATCGACGTCGTTCAGAGCCTCTACGAACGTTTCTACAAGACGCCTCGCTACCAAGATTGCTGGTTCTATTGGGATGAAAAACCATTGCTACTTTACAATGCCACTCCCTCTGTTGATGCCACTCCGAATGGCGGGCAAAAGGGCAAGACGGACTACAGCGACGAGGTAAAAGCATTCTTCACCCTTCGCAATATGTGGTGGGGCTACAAGAGTTGGGCTGGTGCACCTTATGTGGGAGGTGAGGACAAATGGAGTTTCGGCTACGAACTGAACGACAAGAATGTGGCAGCTCTCAAGCCCGAAGAGTTGTGCTCCAAGCATCAAGGACGCCTCGAAGAGATGGCTGTCACGCCTGCACAACACCCCATCAGCATTACCGGAAAGAGTTGGCGACGCGAAACTTTGGAGCCCGAGCTTGATGGAAAAGACATGCCGACAAAGGCTTTTGTGCCATGGTTGGGAAAAGAAAGGGAGAATCCAACGCAGTACGGCATCTATTTTCAGGACCGTTGGGACGAAGCGCTTCAAGTTGACCCCGACTTCATCTATTTGAACGACTGGAACGAGTGGACTGCGGGCAAGTACAGGAACGGCAAAGACCCGTCTGGGCAAGCCGAGATGCACATCAATTTCCTCGGTAGAAATGAGAATCCGTTCTACTTCGTGGACCAGTATAATGCCGAGTTCAACCGCACCATCGCCCCCATGAAAGGCGGCTGGACGGACAACTACTACATGCAGATGGTCCAAAACATCCGCCGCTATAAAGGTGTGGCGCCCATGCCCGTGCATCGCGGTTATCAGCACATCGTGCTCGACGGAAAGCTCGACGAATGGCAGCCAGACAGCAGCTTCCTCGACACTCGTGGAGATGTCCTTCATCGCGACCACAATGGCTACGGAGACCTGCACTACACTGACAATACAGGACGTAATGATATAACACGTTGCCTAGTTGCGGTTGACAAGAAGAACGTCTATTTTGCAGCCGAGACGGCCCAGTCGCTTACACCCAGCACAGGCAGGAATTGGATGTTGCTCTACATCGACACCGACGAGGATGGGAAATATGACATCGGAATCCAAGATTTAAGACTGGTAAGTCCGAAATTCGAAAAAGACTGGGATGTTGCAGTAGGGGAGAAGTGCGTCGAAGTGGCCATTCCCCGCAAGTTGCTCGGCAAGACAGGAAAACGTCTCAGCCTGTCCTTCAAGTGGGCCGACAATCCCAGCTATCCGGGCGACATCATCTCAGTCTCCACCACCGGCGACACCGCGCCCAACCGCCGCTTCGCCTACCGCTTCGTCTGGAAGAAATAGACAAAATGGCAAGGCAAACTTATGGCTGTTTTTGAGGTGGTAAAATTTGAATTTTAAAGGCTCGTTTTAAGGCGTCGTAGAGTGCAAGTTTTTGCCTCGGAGTGTCGTTATGTTGGCGGTATTTGAGGCGATTCTGGGGCAAATTAGAGGGGTTTTTCGGGGATTCTGGTTTTTGTATCATGACCGACAATTTCTTCAAGCAAGAAAAGTCGTTCCCTACATTTCCACAAAGTTCACAAATTCCACAAATTCCACAACGGGTTTTGAGAGAAGTGCATTTTCTCACCTCCCAACACCCGTTATGAGCGTTCATCGAATTCGTGCTGAAAATCGCGTCAATTGGTGTACTGAAATTTGGCAGTGCAGGAAAAACGCCGTACCTTTGCAGTGGATTTGAGAGGCGACCCTTCGGCTGCAGACAAGGGCAACGCGGTACAGCTAAATGCCAACGAAGCACGTCGAAGTGCGCAATTCGACACGTTAAGGTGCGCAACACGCCACGCCACGTTCACCTCTCGAAAACCGGATAATAAAATAATTAACTGGGAGTAAAAATAAAAACGAGAGTAGATGACCTTCTTTTTTGCTTTGCAATAAACCTTTTCGAGGGAGGGTTGTCTAAAAAGGTGATTAAAAGACAACAGACAACAGATATGCATAGGTTTTATTCTTTCTTGATCGCAAGTTTTCTTATCATCACATTCTCTTTTGCTGAGGACGTGACGCAGTTTGTCAATCCTTTCGTGGGCACCACGACGCTTTGGACGCCCGAGGAACTGGGTTTCGTACCCAAGCCGGGCGAACGGCAATGGGGCGCTGAAGCCTTCCCGGGAGCCGCTCTGCCGAACGCGATGGTGCAACTGACGCCCGTCACGGCCTATCGCTCGGGTTCGGGCTATCAGTACGAGGACAGCCTGATTTACGGCTTCGCTCACACGAGCAAGGGACATTGGAATCTGCTTCATCTCCCCATACTGCCCGTCACGGACGAGGGTAAGCCCACGCCTCAGAGCTATGCTTCGCCTTACGGTCACGACAACGAAGAAGCCCATCCCGGATACTATCAGGTCTTCCTGAAAAGGTATAATGTGAATGTGGAATTGACGACCACGCTGCGTTGTGGCTATCATCGCTACACTTTCCGCAAGGGCGACCACAGAGGAGTGCTTATCGACATTGCCCGCTCGAACAACAATCCGCGCAGATGGGAACTGAAGCAGGCTGGCAAGAATGCGTTCGAGGGATTCCAGGACGGCGAAGGGCGCATCTATTTCTATGCCGAGCTGTCGGAAGAGATTGAGAGCGTGACGGAAGAGGGCAGACCAAGCAGGGAAGAAGGCGGCTGGATGAGGAACGACGGCAGGGGCAGGAACTTTAGACGTCCCGTCGGAATGGTGAAACTGAAGAATCCGAAGGGCTCGAAACCTGTGGAACTCAAGATCGGCTTCTCGTTCGTCAGCGTCAAGAACGCCAGGGAAAACCTCGAGGCAGAACTGGCAGGCAAGAACTTCGAAGCCGTTCGCAAGGATGCCGGCAAGACGTGGAACAACATCCTCAGCCACATCAAGGTAGAGGGCGGCACAGAAGCCGACAAGCGGATGCTCTATTCGACCTTCTACAAGACGTTCCTCTTCCCACATCTCCGGACGGATGTGAATGGCGAAAGTGCCGTCGAGGGCACATCAGGCCAGAAGCTCGGCTTCAACTACTACACCAACCCATCATTCTGGGACACCTATCGCAACAAACTCATTCTCCTGGGCATGGTAACGCCCGATGTTGCCCGCGACATCATTCGCAGCTGCATCGTCAGGGGTGAGGCGCGAGGCGGCTATATGCCCACATTCTTCCACGGAGACCACGCCAGCACCTTTGTGGCAGGCTCGTGGCTGAGAGGCATCAAGGACTTCGACCTCAAACGTGCCTATGCACTCATGCTGAAGAACGCTACGGTGCCGGGAAGAGGAGGCCGTCCGTATCTCGACGAATACCTGGAGCGCGGCTGGATTTCGGAGAAAGATACCGTCAATGTGCTGACCGGCAACGAATATAAAGGCGCTGTCACCAAGACCCTGGAGTTCGCCTACGACGACTATGCAACAGCCCTTGTTGCTCGCGAACTTGGCGACAAGGAGAACGAGCAGTTGCTTCTGAAACATTCGCAGAACTACAAGACCCTCTTCGACCCTTCGACGGGCTTTTGGCGCGGCAAGGTCTTGCGTAATGGGGAAGGCGTTTGGATAGAGGATTTCCGTCCGAACTACCCGTATTATCAGTATCAATATCGCGAGGCAGATGCTTGGAACTCGCTCTTCTTCGCGCCTCATGACCCCACGGGAATGGTGGCGCTCTATCCATCGAAGCAGGCTGTGGAGCAGAAACTCGACTCGCTCTTTACCGTGAAGAATGGCGGCTATCCCGCCTTCAACTGCACGGGCTATCTCGGACTCTATTGTCACGGCAACCAGCCCGGTCACAGCATCCCCTTCACCTACTATTTTGTGGACAAGCAGGAAAAGGCCCAGCACGTGCTGAACACCTTGATGCACAAGTACTACGGCATGGGGAAAGAAGGCTTGGCCTATGCGGGAATGGACGATGCGGGCGAGATGTCGAGCTGGTTTGTGCTTAACGCAATAGGCATCTACACCTATTCGCCGGCAGATCCCGAGTACATCGTAACGGTTCCGCTCTTCGACAAAGTGCACTTTACCCTCGGGAATGGCAAGTCGTTCGACATCGTCAAAGAGGGTAGTGGCGAGAAGATAAAGCGCATTACCATCGGCGGAACCCCGCTACAAGGCTGGTTCGTCAAGCATTCTGACTTGGCTGAGGGGAAGGAGCTGCGGGTAGAAACTTATTAAGCATTAGGCAACCTACCAGCGCACTTGCAATCGTGCCGCAAAGGATGCCCAGCTTGGCGTCGTTCAGCAGGTCAGCATGTTCGGCAGAGGGATAGCTCAAAGCCGCCATGAACATGCTTACAGTAAAGCCTATTCCGCAAAGCATACAGATGCTCGCAAACGACTTCCAGTTGGCATTTTCGGGCATTTGCATGAGGCCCAACTTGATGCCGAGCCACGAGAAACTCAGTACGCCGCAGAATTTGCCGATTAGCAAACCGAGGAATACTGCCAAACCCACACCAGAGAAGAGGCTCATCAGACTCATTCCTGCAAGATTAACGCCCGCATTCGCAAAGGCAAAGAGCGGGATGATTTGGTAGTTGACAGGCATTTTCAGTACGTCCTCCATGTCCTGCAAAGGACTTACAAGATGGTCAGAAGATGACTCGACGCTCTTCAGCAAAGCAATTTCCTCGTCGCTCAACACGACGGGTTTGTTGCGGTCCGCACGCGTAACGACAGTCGAGGGGAAATGGTCGAGCTGATGACGGATGCGTTCGATGTAGAACTTCGTGCCCCTCGGAATGTTGGCTGGAATGCAGAATGCCAGAACAACGCCTGCGATGGTAGCATGAATGCCGCTTCCAAGCATGAAATACCAAAGAACGAGGCCCGTATTGAGATAGAAGGCTTTCGTGCGGATGCCTCGCCAATTACCGACGCAAAGCACGGCAACCGTCAGCGCCGAAGCAAGCAGATACCAAAGGTTGAGGTTCTCGGTATAGCGGATTGCAATGACGATGATGCCGCCCAAATCGTCCGCTACGGCAAGGGCTGCAAGGAATATCTTCAAACCAATAGGACAACGCTTGCTGAAAATACTCAGGCACCCCAGCGAAAAGGCAATATCCGTTGCCATCGGAATCGCCATTCCTCGCTCCATGGCGGGGTCTTTCGGACAAACCAGAAAGAATACTATCACGGGCAGAATCATGCCTCCGCAAGCTCCAATGACCGGAGCAAGGGCTTTCTTTATGCTCGACAACTCTCCGCAAAGCACTTCTCGCTTTATCTCGAGACCTACACTCAGGAAAAAGATGGCCATCAGGAAGTCGTTGATGAAGGCTCCCAAATGCAGGGCATGCCCGTTATGGCTGAATAGATTGAAGCCGCCAATGCTCAGACTTACAGGCAGTTCCCAGAACTTCCGATAGAGGTCGCCCCAAGGCCCATTTGCTATGATGAGGGCAGCAATGGTGGCTATTACGAGAAGTACGCTACTGCTAACGTACTTGCGAAGCATGCTTATAAACGGATAATTGTTTTCCATAATGGCTTGTTTGTATGAAACGCCTGCAAAGTTACGAATATTTTTTCATTTATCATTTTTATTTTTTCATTTTTATTTCGTACCTTTGCAAATGGTAAGTCGTAAATGATTAAATGGTAAATGATATGATGAGACGAATCATAACTCTTGTGGCACTCTTTTGTGCTATATTCCTCGCTAAAGCAGACGGTTTGACAATCCGAGACCTCACAAATGGCGTATATTCCCAGAGAGGAATTTACGGCGTGACACCACTCCTGGATGGCGAAACTTACAGTCAAATTTCCAGGGACGGCAAGCAGATTGTCGCCCACAGTTTCCGAACGGGAGAGGAGACGGGCGTGCTCTTCGATGTGAACAACATCAAGAACCGCGTCAAGATAGACCGAATAGACGGCTATCAGATGAGCCCAGACGAGAAGAACATACTCATTCAAACCGAGACGAAGGGCATCTACCGTCACAGCAAAACGGCTGAATATTATATATATAATGTGAAGAACCGCACACTCGCTCATCTCAGCGAAGGCGGTCCTCAAGAACAACCCCTTTGGAGCAGGGACGGAACGATGGTGGCTTTTGTGCGCGATGGCAACCTTTTCCTCGTCAAGCTTCTCTTTAACAATAGCGAAAGCCAAATCACGAAGGACGGCGAGTTCAACAAGATTATTAACGGCAAGCCGGATTGGGTGAACGAAGAGGAGTTCTCGTTTGCACGCGCTTTCGATTTCAACGCAGACAATACGATGATTGCTTGGATTCGTTACGACGAGACGGAGGTGCCGATGTTCAGCTTCCCCTGGTACAAGGGTTTGAGCCCCGAAAAGAAGGATTATGCCGGGTATCCTGGTTCCTACGACTACAAATATCCCATAGCCGGAGCCAAGAATAGTGTCGTGAGCGTTCATTGTTTCGACATCAAGAGTCGTGCCATTCGCAAGATGCAACTCCCCATCCCTTCGGATGGATATGTGCCTCGCATCTTCTTTACCGACGACCCGGAGAAATTACTCATCCTTACCCTCAATCGTCATCAGAACCAACTCGACATCTATCTGGCAAATCCACGCAGCACTGAATGCCGAGTCATCGTTCGCGAACAGGCAGAATGTTATGTACCAGAAGAGACATTGAAGGCCTTCAGAGTCATTCCTTCAGGCTTTGTACTTTTGAGTGAACGAAGCGGCTATAAACATCTCTATCTCTATGACTTAAACGGAACACTCAGAAGACAACTGACGAGCGGTTCGTATGAGGTGAAGTCGCTTTACGGCTACGACGCCAAGACGGGCAATACTTACTTTGCAAGCAATCAGGAAAGTCCCCTTCGGCAGAGCATCTACAAGAGTGATTCGAAAGGAAAAGTGACGCGACTCAGCACCTCTTCTACGGGTTGGAACAGCGCCATCTTCTCAACCGGTTTGCGATACTACATGAATACCTGGAGCGACCTCAACACGCCTTCTGTTACGACACTTTGTGATGCTTCGGGCAAGACGCTCAAGACGCTCGAAGACAACGCTGCTCTTCGTCAAAAACTTGCAGGCTTGAAACTTGGCGAGCGCAAGTTCTTCACGTTCACGACTGGCGACGGAATCCAATTAAACGGTTTTATGGTTTTGCCTGCAGATTTCAATCCTAACAAGAAGTATCCCGTCGTTATGCATCAATACTCAGGTCCTGGCTCTCAGCAAGTTGTAGATAGCTGGAGCGCAGGCAATATGGGAGGCTGCCTTTATGAACAATACCTTGCACAAGAAGGTTTCATCAGCGTTTGTGTGGATGGTAGAGGAACAGGCGGACGTGGTCGCGACTTTGAGCAATGTACTTATCTGAAACTCGGACAATTAGAAAGTCACGACCAGGTTGAAGCTGCCATTTGGCTTGGCCAGCAAAGTTATGTCGATAAGGAAAAGATTGCCATTTGGGGTTGGAGCTACGGAGGTTTCAACACCTTGATGAGCATGAGCGAAGGTCGTCCCGTCTTTGCTTGTGGTGTGGCAGTTGCGGCTCCCACGAGTTGGCGCTATTACGACAGCGTTTATACGGAGCGCTTCATGCGTACGCCTAACGAGAACGGCAATGGATATGATGTTTGTCCCATCAGTAGAGCATCAAAACTGAGCGGCAAACTGCTTCTCATTCACGGTTTAGCGGATGATAATGTCCATTTCCGTAATGCCGCGGAATATACTGAAGCCCTCGTTCAGGCGGATAAAGACTTCCGCGAACTGACCTATACAAACCGCAATCACAGCATTTACGGAGGCAACACGCGCAATCATCTTTTCCGTCAGATTACGAAGCACTTCAAGGAGATGCTCGATTAACGTTCGGACATATTACAAACAATAAAGCCCCCTGAAAATTCAGAGGGCTTTTATTTTGCGGAATTGATTTTTTAGAGGTCGTGATGGAGCAGACGATACTGTGCCATTTCCTCGTACTTCGTGCCGGGCTTGCCGTAGTTGGCAAAGGGATAAATGCTGATGCCGCCACGGGGAACGAAGATGCCTGTCACTTCGATGTACTTAGGTTCCATCAAGCGGATGAGGTCTTTCATGATGATGTTGACACAATCCTCGTGAAAGCTGCCGTGATTGCGGAATGAGAAGAGGTAAAGCTTGAGGCTCTTGCTCTCCACCATTCGCTTGTCGGGCAGGTAACTTATCCTTATCTCTGCAAAGTCGGGCTGGCCTGTAATGGGGCATAAAGCTGTGAACTCAGGGCAGTTGAAACGTACCCAATAGTCGTTCTCGGGATGTTTATTCTCGAATGCCTCTAAGACCTCAGGCGCATAGTCCTGCTTGTATTCTGTTTTCTTGCCAAGGGCTTTTAAGCCTTCCTTTTCTCTGTTTTCCATATTATCAGACTTTACTTTCTAAGTATTTTTTGAGACCTTCGCGACGAAGCTTGCATGAAGGACAATGTCCGCAGCCGTCGCCTACGATGCCGTTATAGCAGGTAAGGGTTCGATAGCGGATAGTATTGAGCACACCAAGTTCGTCTGCCAAAGCCCAGGTCTGTTGCTTGTCGAGCCACATCAAGGGTGTGTGCAGACGGAACTGCTCGTCCATTGCAAGGTTGAGCGTCGTGTTCAGACTCTTGATGAAACCATCTCGGCAATCAGGATAACCGCTGAAGTCAGCTTGTCCAACGCCCGTTATGATGTCGTAGATGCCATGATTGCGGGCATAGATGGCAGCAACAGAGATGAAGAAGAGGTTCCTGCCAGGCACGAATGTCGTGGGGTAGGGGTCGCTTTCCTTTTTCTCTGCTTCAATGTCGAGACTTGGGTTAGTCAAGCTGCACGAGGGGCTGAGTTGCGAGATGAAGCTGATGTCCATGCATTCCCAGGAAACACCAGCCTCATCGCACAATTGTTTGGCAATCTCTACCTCTACTATGTGCCTCTGCCCATAGCGGAAACTAAGGGCTCGCACTTTATCGAAATGCTTAAGAGCCCAATAGAGGCAAGTTGTGGAGTCTTGTCCGCCAGAAAGAACTACGAGAGCACTTGTCATTTGTCGCCAATAGCTTTCTGATATTCGTCCCAAAGAGCATCGGTCGTGTTCTCGGGCTTGTCGCCAAGAATGTGCTTCATGGCTTTGTCCCAAGACCAAGGCTTGAGTTCTACGGCACTGCGATTGAACTTACGGATGAAGTCCTTGTCCTTGTTGAGCTGCAACCAGTAAAGGAAATAACCAGTCACACGATAACCCTTACGCCAAGAGTCGCCACGCGTGCGATCCTTGCTGCTGAAGTCTTGGTCGAAGCAACCACAAGCCACGCGAACTGCGTCGGCAAGACCTTCGATAAAGAGCCAGTACTCACTCTTGTTATCGTAGCTGCCACAACCTTCAGGGGAAAGCTGATAGGCATGGGTAAGCTCGTGATAGAGGACGCCGCGAGTCTCGTAGTCGAGGCGCAAAGTATCGTTTCCAGCGAAGCAACGCTCAATCCAATTTGTGCTGTAACGGATACCAACATAATCACCGCTTCCGTACTTCTCGCTGATGCCGTTATAGTCCTTAATGGTATAGACGATGCGCTTCAGGCGAGGTACATTCGGGTCTTTCGGTCCCCAATAAAGGGTCTGCAGGACACGCAAGGCATTCTCCTGAATGTAAGGAGCAGGATTAGGGATGATGTTGTGGTAAATCTTGGAGCCTTCCGAGAAAGGTGCTTCGTCGTGGAATTCTACATCACCAGGATTGTATCCCTTCCACTTCTTCTCCACCTTAATTGGAGCATGATACTTAGTTGCTTTGTAGATTGCCTGTGCCTGACTGCCAATAGCAAAGGCAGCAGCAATGATGAGTGTGAGTGTACGTTTCATATTTAGTTAAGAGTTATGAGTTTAATCGGTTGCAAAGGTACGGAAAAAAGTTGAAAGAAGAGAGTTTAGGGTTTAGAGTTTATGCTTATTTAAGAATTATGCCAGATTTATTTCAGGTTGACTATGTGCAGACATCTCGGCAGAGTTGCGTTCGGCAGAGAGGGCACGTTCGTGGTCTTCAAGTTGAACGGAGAGTCGGGCAATTAGCATCATTGTTTCGCTGCGTTGCTTGGTTAAGGTCTGCTGCTTTGCTGCAATACTTTCCTGAATGTCAGGCGACTGCGTGCTGCAACGTCCGTCTTCTGTATCGAGTGCTATGAGGCGACTGTTCAGGTCTTCGACCTTTGCCTGACACAAGAGCATGTCTTTATTTATCTGCTTTAGGCTGCTTCGAATCTTGCTCCAATCCTTTCCGTCGGCAAAGACATCGTCGAGTTCGCTCAGTTGGACAGGCGGATGCTGCAGGTTGAAAGCATGCATCCAAAGGTCGAGCCTCTCGCTAAGTTCCTTCTGTTCGCCTTCCAACCTTGCAATATGTTCCAAATAATAGTCGTGACGACCTTGCATCATATCGTTATCGTGACGAATGCTGTCCGACAGTTTTCGCTCTCCCTCAAAACGTTCTTGGGCGTCTCTTAGATTCTGAAGGTGTTTCTGATGAAGGCTTTTGGCATTCATATCAGGAATCATTTGCTGGTAAGCCTTAATGTTCTCTGCCTTTCGTCCTTCCAGGTCTTCTGTACGCTTTTGGGTGACAGACAGGGTTCGGTTGAGCGATTGCAGCAATGCTTTCATTCCCTCAAGGTTAGCATTCTCCACATCAAGAGTTGCTTGCTTCTTTGCAATATCTTCTACTGTGTCGAACCAATCTGTGATGAGCTTCTGTATTTGCTCGTACAGCTGCTCGGGATTCTTCTGCCAGATGGAATACCAGTCCTTGATGGTAACCGTTTGCATCATGTTCTCATAGAGGCGAGTGAACTGTTTGTTGATGCTTTCGAGTCGTTGACCTATTTGTTCTACCTCGCGGCTGAGCACTTGTAGACCAGTATTGAGTTCGCTCAAACGGACATTCACTTCACTTTTCTTCTGCTCAAGTTTCTGCAGTTCTTCGCTTATCTTGGCGATGCTGCTTTGGTGGAAGGTAAAAGTCTCGAGCTCTTTCTCTGCAAGTTCTGCATCTCTGCTGACATTCTCAATGAATTGACGGATTAAGGCTGTCCTTGCGTCGAGGTTCGTACTTTCAGAGCATTCGACGAAGGTGGGGTCGAGTTGTGAGTAGAGTTTCCATTCCAGTACATCCTCGTTCTGGCGGATTCGGATGGCGTTGAGCGCTTCCTCTTCAGCACTAAGCTGGCCTTGTGCCGTTGCCAATTCAGCTTGCATTTCCGAGAGTTGCTGAGCTTTGGCATTTGCTTCCGAGGCTAGCATCTCGTAATCGGTTTTCATCTCGCCGATGAGCTTGCTTTGGTCGAGTATTGTATCGCTGTGATAGGGGTGATGTGTCGCACCACAAACTGAGCAGCTGACGCCTTCTTTGAGGTCAGCTCGCAGCTGAATGATGTCCTGGCCTTTGCTCAGCAGATAGGTGTATTCCTTTTCCTTGCAAAGCCTTTGCGCTTTTCCGGCTTCTTCTTCCAGTTCGTGAACACCTTCTTCCAGATGTTGAATATGCAGACGAAGCGCAGTAACTCGGCGACTCTTCTCTTCGATGCTCTCATATCCTGTGCTTATGCGCTTCCAAAGGGAAAGGGCAGAGTGCAACATTTGCCTGCGGCCTTTCAGCATCAGGGCTCTTTCCTGAAGCATCAAGCCGTCTTGACCTTGAATGTACGAGCGGTGCATACTCAACTCTGCCTCAGCTGTTTCACTTTGAGAAACGAGGTCCTGGAATTGCGAGAAAGTTCTGCTCAGCAACTCATTCTCTTCGTTCTGACGTTTTATGGCTTGCTGGCGTCGCTGCTGAAACTCGGTCCTGCGCTTGTCTCTGTCTTCCAAGTGCTTTAGTTGCAAGAGGACAGCTTCTCCATGGCGAAGCATATTTTCGTGAATTTCCATGCTTTGCCGTTTGCTGCGAAGTTGTTCCAAGGCGTTTTGCAGCGTCCCGGTCTCCCTCTCTTTTTCTGTTATCAGGGAAGAGAGTGCCTTTGCATCCTCCTTTATCTTATTATTATAGTCTGTCAGGAAAGCCATTTCAGCATCGAGAGCCTCGTTGTTTCCAGTCAGCTCATGAGCGTTGCAGACATGATCGAAAACATCATGCAGGCTTGTTGAGGCGTTTTTGTACTGCTCGCTTGCTTGCTGCTGCCGCTTCTCCTGCTCAGTCATCTTCTGCCTGTTCTCGTCAGCTTCTCGCTCCAAAATGCTCAGTCCTCGCTTGTCCCTGCCAATCTGTTCCTTCACTACAGCGAGCTTCTGATAGACGCCATGAATGCCTTCGAAGAGGTCGTAACGTTCCAGCATGCTCGAGTCCTTTGCCATCACGGCTTTTTGCTTGTTGAGCTCGAAGAGATGTTTCTTCTCTCGTTCCAAAGCCATGCTTGTCTCTTGGTAACGTCTAAGCCATTGTTGTTGAGCCTTAAGGCGTTCCAGGTTCTCTTCCAAGCCGGCCAACTTTGTCTCGGCCAACTTCTTGGCATCCTTCACACGTTGCAGTTGCGTAGAGTTCAGGATGCGGCTGTCGCGTCTGGGATGCGGAACAGAGGTATCTTCGATGATAAAGTTTATTCCCCCTTCAATAGGGCTTTTCGAAGCATCTTGGCTTTGACTTTCTTGCTCCAAAGGCTTCGGCCCTTCCTTGTCTTTCCTCTTGAAGAAATTCATTATACTGTCATATTTGCGCATGCAAAAGTACGAAAAAATCCCCTATTATGTATGTATTTCGCCATATTATTTGGCGTTTCGCTTGCTTATTCGTATCTTTGCTCTCTCAAATGCAGCTAAAATATGAACAATCAGAGATACGACTTGCTGGATGGGTTGAGAGGCGTGGCAGCCTTGATGGTGTTGTTCTACCACGTGTTCAACGACTCGAAGAGCTTCTTCGTTTGGCCTACACCAGTCAGCGAGTTCTTCCACAGTTTCTTGGCCGTCGATTTCTTCTTCATTCTTTCAGGCTTCGTGATGGGTTATGCCTACGATAAAAGAGGACTGACGCTCAGGGATTTCCTGAAGCGAAGACTGATTCGTCTTCACCCGATGGTGGTGATGGGCGTGCTGATTGGAGTTGTGGCTTTCGTAGTGCAAGGCATGACGAAATGGGACGGCACACAAGTCTCTATCGAGGCTTTGATGATTGTTACGTTGTTGGGACTCTTCATGATACCTTCCCCCTCAAGTGTTGAGGTTCGTGGCAACACGGAAATTTTCCCTCTGAATGGCCCTCAATGGTCGCTTTTCTTTGAATATATCGGCAGTCTGCTTTATGGAGTGCTGCTTCAGAAGCTATCCACCAAATGGCTTAGGGTGTGGGTTGCATGCAGCATTGTTTCCGTCGCAGGCTTTGCCCTACTGACCGAAGATGGAGGCATCGCGTATGGTTGGTCTTCCGAGCCCATGAACTTCTGTGGTGGAGCACTCCGAATGCTTTATGCATATCCTATGGGATTGCTGATGGCACGTGTCTTCCGTCAGCGACAACCCAAGGCTCTGCACCACCCAATGTTCCTTATTTGCAGCCTTGCATTAGTCGTGCTTCTTGGACTTCCCTGGCTGGGTGACAAAGATGTTGAGACGATATACCAACTCGTATGCATCTTTTCCTTTTTTCCCACCATTATATGGTTTGCTGCGAGGGGTGTACTGACGGGCAGAAGCCAAAAGGTTGTCTCTTTCCTAGGCAGGTTGTCCTATCCGTTATATGTCGTTCATTTCCCCCTGATATACCTATATATATCATGGGTAGGTCGTGACGGACATCCCTACGAAGGGTACTCTCAGCCTTGGATTCCTGCATTGGTTACCATCGTAGCATCAGTCTTCATCGCCACCTTGTGCTTGCTCTTCTACGATGAGCCTTTGCGAAAGAAACTGACGAAGCGTGCTTAGTTTGCAATTTAGGCGTGCTTAGTTTGCAATTTAGGCGTGCTTAGTTTGCAATTTAGGCGTGCTTAGTTTGCCAATTCGACGTGCTTAGTTTGCCAATTCGACGTGTCATCTTTTCCGACTTCACCTGTGCATGCTGCGAAAAAGACTAAACAAGCCCTAATTCTTAATTCTTAATTCTTAATTCTTAATTTTATTTTGTATCTTTGCACCCGCAATATAATAAATGAAATCACAGTAATTTGGAATTGATATTATGGCGCAGAAACCAAGTATACCAAAGGGTACACGCGACTTCGGACCGCAGGAAATGTCGCGTCGTAACTACATTTTCAACACGATTCGCGAAGTCTATTCACTCTATGGATTCGAGCAAATCGAGACTCCTGCAATGGAAAACCTCTCAACCCTGATGGGCAAGTATGGCGAAGAAGGCGATAAACTGCTCTTCAAGATACTGAACAGCGGCGACTTCCTGCGCGGCATCTCTACGGAAGACCTTGCAAATGGCGCTACAGGCCACCTTGCCGCTCAGCTCTGCGAAAAGGGCCTCAGGTATGATTTGACTGTTCCCTTTGCCCGTTATGTCGTGCAACATCGCGAGGAACTGGCTTTGCCTTTCCGTCGTTATCAGATTCAACCCGTTTGGCGAGCCGACCGTCCGCAGAAAGGACGCTACCGCGAGTTCTATCAATGTGATGCCGATGTGGTGGGAAGCGACTCGTTGCTCTGCGAGGTGGAACTGATGCAAATCGTTGATGAGGTGTTCCGTCGTTTCGGAATCCGCGTTTGCATCAAGATAAACAACCGCAAGATTCTCTCCGGCATAGCTGAGATGATTGGCGAAGCCGACAAGATAGTGGACATCACGGTGGCTATTGACAAGCTCGACAAGATTGGGCTCGACGCCGTGAACGAAGAACTTCGCGAGGACGGCATCAGCGAGGAAGCCATTCAGAAACTGCAGCCCATCATCAACCTCAGCGGCTCGAACTCAGAGAAGATACAGACGATGCGCGAGGCTTTGGCTGGCAGCGAGGTCGGACAGAAAGGCATAGACGAGGTGGAATACGTGCTCTCGAAACTCACAAACCTACACTCTCAACTGGAACTCGACCTGACGCTTGCACGCGGTCTAAACTATTACACGGGCTGTATCTTTGAGGTAAAAGCTCTGGATGTCGAGATAGGAAGCATCACGGGAGGCGGTCGCTACGATAACTTAACTGGCATCTTCGGTATGCCCGGCTTGAGTGGAGTGGGGATTAGCTTTGGTGCGGACCGCATCTACGACGTCCTCAATCAGCTGAACCTCTACCCGGAAGCCGTCACGACGGCAACTCAGGTGCTCTTCATCAACTTTGGCGAGAAGGAAACCGACTATTCGCTTCCCATCATCTCACAGCTTCGCGGACAAGGCATCCGCTGCGAAATCTATCCCGATGCCAGCAAGATGAAGAAGCAGATGCAGTATGCCAACCAGAAAGGCATTCCCTTCGTCGTCATGACTGGTGAGACGGAAATGCAGGCAGGAAAGGTGATGCTCAAGAACATGACAAGTGGCGAGCAGAAACTCGTTGCGCCAGAAGACATCGCAGCATCCATCAACTCTTAACTTTTAACTCTTAACTCTTAACTAAAGAAATGCCGGCAGCACTCTACCTCATACCCGTAACGCTTGGCGAAACCTCGATAGAACAGGTCTTGCCCCCTTACAATCATGAGGTCATCATGGGCATTCGGCACTTTGTCGTCGAGAATATTCGTTCGGCACGACGTTTCCTCAGGCAGACCGACAAAGCCTTTCCCATCGACGATTGCACATTCTTCGAGATGGGTAAGCACGCCGATGAGAAGCACTTCAGCCAGTATCTGCAACCGCTTCGCGAGGGAAAACCAGTCGGAGTCATCAGCGAAGCAGGTTGCCCAGCAGTAGCCGACCCAGGAGCAGATATTGTTAGGATTGCTCAGCGGGAAGGCTTGCGAGTCGTTCCGCTTGTTGGTCCGAACAGCATGATAATGGCTGTGATGAGTAGTGGACTGGGCGGACAGAACTTCGCCTTCAATGGATATCTCCCTGTTGACGCTTCGGATCGGGCGAAACGACTGAAAGCCCTCGAGTCAAGAGCGTGGACAGAAGGACAGACTCAACTTTTCATAGAGACGCCTTACCGCAACGAAAAGATGTTCCAAGCACTCGTCAGCACCCTTCGTCCGCAGACACGCCTCTGCATAGCTGCTGGCATCACGACTGCCGACGAATATATCCGTACCCTCCCAATCTCGGAATGGAAGAAAACGAAACTGCCCGACCTGAGCAAGATTCCAGCCATTTTCCTAATTAACAAGTAAATGAAGTACTCTATTATAGTGCCCGTATATAATCGTCCGGATGAGGTCGATGAACTGCTCGAAAGCCTGACAGAGCAAACTTTCATGGATATGGAGGTTGTCATCGTTGAGGATGGCTCGACCAAACCCTGCGAAAGTGTTGTCCACAAGTATGCCGGCAAGCTCCAGCTCCGCTATTACACAAAGGAGAACAACGGGCCTGGACCGACCAGGAACTTTGCTGCGGAACGTAGCCAGGGCGAGTTCCTCATCTTCCTCGACAGCGATTGCGTCCTGCCTCCCGACTTTCTGAAAGAGGTCGAGGCTGAGCTAAACAGGCAGGAATGCGATGCTTGGGGCGGTCCAGACCGTGCTCACGAGAGCTTCACGTCTGTTCAAAAAGCCATCAGCTACAGCATGACTTCGTTCATTACGACTGGCGGCATTCGTGGCGGAAAGAAGCAAATGGACAAGAAGTTCTACCCGCGTTCCTTCAATCTGGGCATTCGTCGCAGCCTCTACCGACAGTTAGGCGGCTTCTCTTCCATGCGATTCGGTGAAGATATCGACTTGAGCCTGCGCATCTACAAGAGTGGAGCGAGTTGTCGTCTCTTCCCAGAAGCATGGGTTTGGCACAAGCGCAGAACCGACTTCAAGAAGTTCTTCAAGCAAGTTCACAACTCTGGCATTGCCCGCATCAACTTGATGAAAAGGCATCCGGGCAGTCTGAAACTTGTGCATCTCTTGCCAGCCGTGTTCACGATTGGCGTTTTCCTTTGCCTGTTGCTATTCCTCGTTGGCCTGGTCTTCACGGGTCTCGGGTTATACGTCGGTTTCTTCGGGGGCACCGGCTGTAACATGGGACTCATCGTTGCCTTTATAGGAGCGGCAATTATGCTCTTGGCTTTGCTTCCCTTGCTGCTTTTCTCGCTACTCGTTTTCGTGGATAGTTCCATTCGGAACCACAGCATAAAGATAGGTTTCCTCTCGATTTGGGCAAGTTTCATCCAGTTAATCGGCTACGGAACAGGTTTCATCCGTGCTTGGTGGCTGCGGTGCTTTTGCGGAAGGAACGAGGATCTGCAGGCGTTTAAAGAAAACTTTTATGAATAGAAGACAACGGACGACGGACAACAGAAAAGAGACTTTCAGGCAACAGAAAATGTGATATAGAGATGAAGGCGATAAAGAATTGGGCTCCTGAAGACAGGCCTCGCGAGCGTTTGCTTGCCAATGGCGCTGCTACTCTCAGTACGGCTGAGTTGCTGGCAATCCTTATTGGAAGTGGTGTGCCTGGCAAATCGGCAGTCGATATCATGCGTACCATTCTTTCTGACTACGGAGACAGCCTTATGTCTCTTGCCAAAGCTTCCGTTCAGGAGTTGATGCGCTATGAGGGTATCGGTGAAGCAAAGGCGGTGACGATAGTTGCTGCCTGTCAACTGGCCAACCAGCGCCTTAAGGAGGATTTGCCGAAGCGTATGCGCATCAGCAGTTCAGCCGATACATTCGAATACTTCAAACACAAAATGCAGGACTTGCCGATAGAGGAATGCCACCTTCTTCTGCTCGACCAAGGCATGGCTGTCAAGGGCTCGGCACTGCTCAGCAGAGGCGGCATTGCAGGTGCTTCTGTCGATGTCCGCTGCCTGTTGCGCGAAGCGATTCTAGGGCAGGCCGTTGCCGTCGTGCTTTGTCACAATCATCCAAGCGGCCGAACTAATCCAAGTCGGGAAGACGACAACCTGACCAAGAAAGCCGCCGAAGCCTGCCAAGCAGTTGGCATTCGCCTCGTGGATCATGTCATCTTTGCAGGGAACGACTATTACAGTTATCAAGAAAACGGAAAGATATGAATAGTAAATCGATGGAAGTCAACTCCGAACTGGAGATGCAAGAGCGGGTGATAGAGGTGCTCAAGACCGTCTTCGACCCCGAGATACCTGTCAATATATACGACCTCGGGCTCATCTATCGTGTTGAGCTAAACGAAGACAACACCGAATTGAGCGTCGATATGACGCTGACGGCACCCAATTGCCCTGCGGCTGACTTCATTGTCGAGGACGTGCGACAAAAGCTCGAGACCATTACAGGCTTAGAAAAGGTGGAGGTCAACCTCGTCTTCGAACCCGAGTGGGACAAGGACATGATGAGCGAAGAAGCAAAAATGGAGCTTGGATTCCTGTGAAAAGTTGAAAAGGTGAAAAAGTAAAGAACACAGAGCGATGAAGAACATTTATTTTATATGCGATGCCCATCTGGGGAGCCTTGCAATCAGGCATCGTCGCCAACAGGAGAGACGCTTGGTGCGCTTCCTCGATGAGATTAAAGGGAAGGCAGGCGCCATCTATATGCTTGGCGATATGTTCGACTTCTGGTTCGAATATCAGAGTGTTGTACCAAAAGGCTTTACTCGCTTCCTCGGAAAGGTTAGCGAACTGACCGATATGGGCATTGAGGTGCATTACTTTACCGGTAATCACGATATCTGGTGCCTCAACTATCTGGAGAGGGAATGTGGTGTTATTCTGCATCGAAGCGCACTGACTGTTGAGATAGGCGACCAGACGTTCTATCTTGCTCATGGCGATGGTCTTGGCGATAGTGATTGGAAGTTTCATTTCCTTAGAAACATCTTCCACAATAAGTTCTGCCAATGGGCATTCCGTTGGCTGCATCCTGCCTTGGGTATGCGTTTTGGCCTCAATTGGGCAAAGCACAGCCGCATGAAGCATAACGCCGAGGCACCTTATCAGGGAGAGGACAAGGAGCCGTTGGTTCTCTTTGCAAAGCAATATCTGAAGGAGCATCCAGAGGTTGATTTCTTCATCTTCGGGCATCGTCACATTGAGCTCGACCTTGCTCTCAGTCACCAGACTCGTCTCATAATTCTTGGCGACTGGATTACGCAGTTCACCTATGCCGTTTATGATGGGGAAGGACTTTACCTTGAGAGTTATACTGAAGGTGAAGCGCCTTTGTAATATATATATATATATATAAGGTAAGAAAGAATATGAAAAAGATTCTTGTTACTTTCGTCTGGGTGCTCGTCTATAGCCTTAATGTTGCGGCAGCCGGTGAGATTAAGCAAGTGCCTTTTACTGATGTGCAAGTGAAGGATTTGTTTTGGAAACAACGCCTTGATGTGATGCGCAACACGACGATTCGCTATGCTTTCCAGAAGTGTACGGATGCCGGTCAGCTTCGCAACTTTGAGTATGCTGGCAAGATTGTGAGCGGCAAAGCTAAAGTGGGCGACCTTACTTTCCAGTCAGGCAATCCGTATGACGATGCGGAGGTATATAAGGTGTTGGAGGGCGCTTCGTATGTGCTGACGACACAGGCCAATGCCAGCCTCGAAGAGTATTGCGATGGGGTTATTGACCTTATCTGTTCTGCTCAGGAACCTGACGGCTACATTCAGACAAACTTCACCATCCACAACCTTCTGCATCCTTGGTACAACGGTGAGAAGTGGACGAGCGACTGGAACCTTTCCCACGAGACATTCAATGTGGCGGAACTTGTCGAGGCGGCAATTGCCTACTATCAGGCTACTGGCAAGGACAAGCTGTTGAACTGTGCCAAGAAGGCTGCGGACAATATGCTGTGCGTCTTCAACGAGGACGGCATCAAGATGGCTCCTGGTCATGCGGTTGTCGAGATGGCTCTCGTTCGCCTCTACGAGTTGACGCGAGACGAGCGATACCTGCAGGGCTGCAAGTTCTTTCTCGATTGTCGAGGCATCCGCAAGTTCGACCCATCGAGCGGTGACCAGCGCGTGAACGGTAAGTATTGGCAAGACCATTTGCCTGCTGTTGAGCAACGCTCTGCCGAAGGCCATGCAGTTCGTGCAATGTACTTCTATAGTGGTATGGCGGATTGGGTGCGTTACTCTGGCGATGAGGCTTACGAGACGGCAGTAAAGGCCATTTGGGACAACATTGCAAGCAAGAAGTTCTATATCACCGGAGGCTTCGGTGCTCGCGACAACAACGAGGCTTTCGGCGAGGATTATGAGCTACCGAATGCATCGGCCTATTGTGAGACCTGTGCTTCGGTGGCAGGCAGCATGTTCAACCTGCGCATGTTCCGCCTGCATGGTGAGGGCAAGTACATTGATATGCTCGAACGTGCATTATATAATACGGTATTGGACGGCTATGGCATTGCGGGCAAGACATTCTATTATCCCAACCGCTTGGCTACGAGCGAAAGGGGAGATCCTCGTCCGGAATGGTTCGGCACAAGTTGCTGCCCCACAAACCTCTGCCGACTCATCCCTTCTGTTCCTGGCTACATCTATGCCACCGACGATGATGCCCTCTATTGGAACCTCTTTGTGGCAAGTACGGCAACGGCAACTGTTGGCGATGCCGCATTTGGTATTACCGTTACCGGCTCTTATCCTTTCAGGGGCGACATGAAGCTGACATTCAATAGTGTTGAGGGGCAAGGTGCAGGGAGCAAGACATTGAAGGTTCGCATCCCTGGTTGGGCTGTAAACAAGCCTGCCCAGAGCGACCTCTATTCCTATGTGAACCCGACAACGACGCCTGTTGTCATCAAGCTGAACGGCGAAGAGGTCAGCTATACTGTACAGGACGGATATGCTCTTTTACACAATGACTGGAAGGCTGGCGACGAAGTAAGTATATCGCTTCCGATGGATGTGCATCAGGTTGTCTCTAACGAGAATTTGAAGACCAACAAAGGTCTCTGTTCCTACGAGCGCGGGCCTATTGTCTATTGTGCTGAGGGCGTTGACAATGGTGGCAAGCTCGACAATCTCTTTATTCCTGAAGGAGCATCGGGTGTTGCTGGCAATGCACCTTCTACACTGACGTCTCTTTTCAAGGGCGGAATGCTACAGCTTCGCATGAACGGCAAGTCCTGTTCACAAAGCGGTAACCAGAGCGAGGCCGACCTTGTCGTGTCTGACAAGGTGATTCGTTTGATTCCATACTTTGCCCGTGCCCATCGTGCTGCTTCGTCCATGTTGGTGTGGATTCCTACGGATGCCAGCAAGATGCAGCAGCCTATGGATTTCCTTGATGAAGTGAAGATATGCAACAGCGCAAGCGAACAATCTCATCACCTGCAGGGCAGCAACATGCGTACGGGAAGCGACCTCGGTTGGCGTGATGCTCCGAACGGATGGATCAGCTACGAGATGAAGGTTGACCCTCTTCGCCCCACCGACCTTGTCCTGAAGCTGTGGGGCAGCGATGGAGGCAACCGCCGTTTCAATATCTATTGCGACGGAACGGTCTTCTCTTATGAACATGTTGACAACTTCTCTCCCAACGAGTATTACTTCATGCGGCATCCTATTCCCTTTGACCTCACGAAGGACAAAGATAAGGTGACGATAAAGATGCAATCCACCAATGCTGACAATATTGTCGGCGGCCTGTTTGGCGTCTATACGGCTCTCTCGGAAGGTGTGCCCGAGGGCTCTGCGACGGTCGATTATATGTGGACGACGAAGACTGCTTCACGCTCGAGTCATCGCTATTCGAGCAATGGCGGCAGCGGCACTTTCCGCAACCGCACTTGGCTCGACGGCTCGGGCACAACAGGGCAGAGCTGGATGATGAAGGTCAACAAGACACATCGCAATTATCTGATGATATTATACTGGGGCGACGAGGGCAATGCACGCAACTTCGACATCATGTGCGACGATGTGTTTGTAGCTTCCGAAAGTCTCCTCCACAACGAACCAGGGCGTTTCATTATGCGTTGCTATCCCATCCCCGAGGAAGGAACAAGCGGCAAGGAAAGCGTCCGCATCCACCTCACCTCCCCGACAGGAACCTTGACCGGCGGCATCTTCTACGCCTATATGCTGTCGCTGAATGATGGAACAGGAATAAATAACATGGATGTTAACCCTAATATAAATAAAAGCATTTATAACCTCCTCGGACAGCAATTGCATGCGCCTCAATCGGGCATCAGCATTGTCAACGGGAAGAAGATTGCCTTTTGATTAAAAACGATACGCGTGTCGTTGGCAAAATCCACATGTGAAAATTGCAAAATTCACATGTGATGTTTGCTAACATCACGTGTCGGGTTTTGCAATAAGAGCTAAATCGCCGAATTTCATGCTTTTATTGTTTTTTCTGCTTGTCAGTCTTTGTCGGTATTCATTATTTAATTATATTTGCATCAACTATTGATTATTTTAAAGCTTTTTTACATGAATAAAACATTATTTCAATCATTTCTGTTGAGTGCATTGATGTTGCTTAATGCTCCTGCTTATGCATATCAGTATGTAGAATGGTCTTCCCTTCCTACTTTCAGAGTTCTTGAATGGTGCACAACGAGCGAAGAGACTGATGCCGATGTGCCGACGGATGAGTATAATTCCCTGATGGAACAGGCTGAAGCTCTGGCTGCCGACGACGAAGCCGTGGCTGTAGGCAAGCTGCGCAAAGCCATCGAATGGGCAAAGGAGAACAACGACGAGAGCCGGTTGCAAGCTGCCATCGACCAGTTCCTGGCCGACAATGCTGACCTGGAGAAAGACGAGACCGCAAAGGTCGGTACCACATTGGCCGATTGGAATGTCGGCTCAGGGAACAATAGCCAAAAGGCTACCTACTCCCACAATGGCATCACCTTGATTGAACACTTTGGCGAAACTCGCGTTGGCATCATGCTCTCGCAAGAGGTCAGTGTGGAGCCTGGCACATACAACATCGAACTTTATGCCACTTCCCACAACGCTTGGAACGGCCAATATATGCCCGTGAGCACTGACAATCCTGCTCCTAGCCTTCAGACAGATGCCGATGATGTGGCTTACGTCTTTGGCTCTTCCTCAGTAGATGAAAAACAAACATGGATAACGGCCCGTCGCAACAGCGGTATGCTTAGCTTCGAGCCAGAGACCTATGCCGTCAATGGTGTGCGGATACTCGACGGTAAGCTCCTCATGGGTCTTGCGCTTGCTCGGGCAGGGCAGACGGAATGGCACACTATTCAAATCAAGAACCTCAAGTGGATTACGACTGCCAGGCAGGCATACGCTGCTCTACAAGACCAACTCTATTCTCTTTTTACCGAGGGAATAATGCTATACCAAGTATACCAAGAAGAGAACAAGACCAACGGCTTGGATATATTCCTCCCTTATCTCGAAAAAGCAAAGCTTGCATTGTACAGCAACTGGTACAACGTCCCGGAATTAGAGGCGATTGTTGACGAACTAAGGGAAGCCATCGCTGAATTCAAGGAGGCCAATTACGACATCGACTTTGCTGCTGGCGAATACTACATCCTCGACGGAGAGAGCAGACTGATGATAGCTGCCGGCAATGAATGGGGCACTCACGGCATCGTGAACGAGCAGGGTCTTGACCTTATTCTTACTCCCAACACAACGAATCGCAGCGTTTCCATCAACAGCCGCGTCACCAATGGCGGATACCAACAATATCTTGGCAGCAACCTCTACATGGACAGCGACGAGTACGGATGGTTCTTCGATAGTCATGGTTCCGCTTTCTACATCACCAATGGTCAAGGGGGATATCTTAACATAGACGTCAACAACAACCTCGTCTTGGGCAATACGCCCCACGAATGGATTATCGTTCCGAAAGATGAGTTGATGCAGGAGCGCATGAAAGCATTAGAGTCAGCTACGCAGAACAGTCCCGTGGATGCTACCTTCCTGCTGCAGAACCCCACCTTCAACCGCAACGACATGCGTACTGAAGCTTGGGAAGTTGGCGGCAACTGCACCGACAAGACGTTGGGCGGACCATTATATGAAAATGAAGAGAACTATTGCGCTGAATCCTACCACTCGACATTTACCATCAGCCAGACCATCGCAGATGCTCCTGCCGGCATATATCAGTTGAAGGCACAAGGCTTCTATCGTCAGGAAGATGGCGTTACAGAAGATGCTCCCAAGTTCTTCATTGGCAGCGAAACGGCAGAACTGCCTGCCATTGCAGGTTCGGAGAACAGTATGGCCGATGCCGGCGCATCGTTCTATATGGGGCGCTACGCAATCGAACCCATTACATTCGTTTACGACGGCAAGGGCGGTCTGACTGTCGGCATCGAGGGAACAGCAACGCACCAATGGGTTGCCTTCGACAACTTCCAGCTCTCTTATCTCGGCGAAGCAGAAACACCTCAAGAGCATGAATATGTCGACCTCGGCTTGCCCAGCGGCACGCTTTGGGCGACATGTAATGTGGGTGCCAACAGTCCCGAGGAATATGGCGACTACTTCGCTTGGGGTGAGACAGAGCCGAAGGAAGACTATAGCTGGTACACCTATAAGTACTGCGAAGGTTCTGCATCTACATTGACAAAGTACTGCAATGAAAGCGAGGATGGCTTCAATGGTTTTACGGATAACCTGACAGAACTTTTGCCCGAGGATGATGCTGCGACAGTCAACTGGGGTCCCAACTGGCGGATGCCGAACAATGACCAAATAAATGAGTTACGCAATAACACTACATCAGAGTGGACAACAATTAATGGTGTTAAAGGGCGCAAGATAACAAGCAACAGCAATGGAAACAGTATTTTCCTACCCGCTGCGGGCTACTTCTACGGAACAGGTCTCGACCATGTAGGTGACTACGGCTTCTACTGGTCGCGTTCGTTCTCCACTGGTCTCCCATATGATGCACACCAGATGGTCATCAATGATAGTTACCTGTACACGAATGCCCCAATGCGCTACGAGGGTAAAACAATTCGCCCTGTATATGTTAAGGATAAGCCAGAAGAGCATGAATATGTTGACCTTGGCTTGCCCAGCGGCACTTTGTGGGCAACATGTAATGTGGGTGCCAACAGCCCAGAAGAATTTGGCGATAAATTCGCTTGGGGCGAGACAATGCCGAAGGGAGGTTACACCTGGGAGTCATACAAGTATTGTGAGGAATCTCCAAATACATTGACGAAGTACTGCAATGATAGTAAGTACGGCTACAATGGCTTTACGGATAGTCTGACAGATCTTCTTCCCGAGGATGATGCTGCAACAGTCAATTGGGGCAGCGAATGGCAGACACCGAGCTTTGACCAAATAGAAGAGTTAATCAATAGCGAGTACACGACGACAGAGTGGACGCAGGTGAACGGCGTTAACGGATGGAAGATTACGAGCAAGAGCAACGAAAACAGCATTTTCCTGCCCGCTTCAAGCTACGACTACAGTAACTATGGCTCCTACTGGTCGCGTACATTTATCTTTGATCTCCCATACGATGCAGAAACGCTTGTCATCAGAGAGGATGGAATCGGCTGTAGCGGCTATATGCGAGACATGGGCAATACAGTCCGTCCCGTCCGCTATAAAGAACCTGTATGGGTTTCTTCAATAGTTTTGAGCGAAACCTCTCTTAACATGGAAGTCGGTACATTCAGGTTACTCACGTCTACCTTTGAACCAGCCAATGCCGAAAACAGTCGTATGTTTTGGAAAAGCAGCGATAAAAATGTGGCAACTATGTATGGAGATAAAGTCCAAGCCCATTCTGTCGGCACCTGCACAATCACCTGCTACGCAATGGACGGCAGCGGCGTGAAGGCCGAATGCCAAGTGACAGTATATGAACCCGAGGAGCATGACTTTGTAGACCTCGGTTTGCCCAGCGGAACCTTGTGGGCAACGTGCAATGTGGGTGCTGAGACCCCAGAGGACTATGGCGACTACTTCCGTTGGGGTGAGACAATAACGAAAGATATATACGATAATAATATTCCGGAATGTCATGTAAAGGAACTTGATGCAGCCCATGATGCAGCAACAGTCAATTGGGGCAGCTGTTGGCAAATGCCGAGCATTGAACAAATCGGAGAGTTAATCAATAGCGTTTACACTACAACGGTGTGGACGACAGTGAATGGTGTTAATGGGCGAAAAATAACGAGCAACATCAATGGAAACAGTATATTCCTGCCTGCTGCGGGCTGGTATTACTATGATTCCGTTGAAAATGGTGGTAGTAAGGGAGGGTACTGGTCGCGCTCGCACGGAAACCCCAGTGGATATATAGCATGTTTAAGCTTCAATTCAAACGACATCAATGATACGTCCTTAATATTCTATTCAATGGGGCAAACCGTCCGTCCTGTTCGAAAGAAGGAAGTATATGCAGAGTTAGCAGAAGAAACAGGTACAATGACATACTACTATGACTATGATAGGGCTTCGCGAAGTGGCTTGACAAAACTATATGACCCAGTTACTAGATATGCTTTCCCCTCTTCCATCTTCAACAAAAAGGTGCTCAAGGCTGTTATCGACCCCTCGATGAAGGAAGCAAAAATGACTTCGATGAGTGATATGTTCTCTTATTGCTCTCAGATAACAAGCATCGAGGGATTGGAAAACCTCAACACGGATAATGTGACGGATATGAGTCTTATGTTCTTATTCTGCACGAAACTTAAATCTCTTGACTTAAGTAGCTTCAATACCTCCAATGTAACGCGTATGGACTATATGTTCGAAGGCTGCAGTTCACTCCAGATAATTGACCTTACCTCATTTGATATTACCAATGTAACGCTTATGGCTTGTATGTTTGATTCATGCGACGAGCTGACAACCATTTGTTGCTTTGGCGACTGGAGTACAAGCAATGCTAATTCGAACTTCATGTTCTGGGGATGCGATAAGCTTGTCGGTGGAAAGGGTACGCCATATAATGATGCATTCGTAGATAAGACATACGCCCGTCCTGATGGCGGCACAGGTAGTCCTGGCTACTTCACGGCAGACACGATGACTGGCATCAAAGCAATAGACAACGGACAACGGACAACGGACGGTAGCATCTACAAGCAAGGCTCAACGATAGTTAACCTCGCAGGCCAACGCTTGAACAAGATGCATAAGGGTATCAACATCGTGAACGGCAGGAAGGTTGCCTTTTGATTTTAAGCGACACGTGGTTAAATCGCGAACTTAACGTGTTAAGTTGCTCGACATAACGTGTTATGATTGCCATCGTAACACGTTATGTTTGTCATCGTAACATGTTATATTTTGCAATGAAAGCTGAATCATCGATTTTCATGCTTTTGTTGCTTTTTCTTTTTAATACACTTTGTCCGTATTCTTTATTTTGCTAATTTTGCTGCAACTATTGTTTAAATTCAAACCTATTATCGACATGAAGAAAACTTTACTACAATCTTTTTTGCTGGGATTTTTGTTCACAACAATGATGAGTTGGACAGACGCCTTTGCCCAAACTGACCAAGAGTATGAAGCAGCGCTTGCTTCTATCGAAGATAACGCGGCCTACTACATCAAGACCAATGTGAGCGGCACCATCTACTATCTGAAAACTAATGGTACGCTGACAGCAACAAAAAGTCTCGCTGGCATCTTCAAGTTCAGGAAGACGTCAGGCGGTGCAGCCTATGGGTATGGCTACCGCATCGACTCTGGCGGCATTCGCTTCAGCAATCCAGATGGCACATACGATGACGCCCTAACACAAGGAAGCATTCACACAACGACTGCCGACCGCGTTGACTGGGACACTCAGGTGCTCTTCCGGAATAGTAACGGGAAGTATGCCGTCCGTGCTACAAACTCTCAAGGAGGAGGCGCAGCAGGCAATTGGTCATACGTTGCAGGTACCTACTGGACGGTCAATGTAGGCCCTTTTGCAGAGTACTCTTTCACGGCTAGCTACTTGTGGGAAATGGAGAAGAAATACACAGTCAATGAAGCCAAACAGCTGGAGCAAGCCAAGAATACAATGCAATCATGGGTTTCTAAAATCCAGACAGGTTCAGGACTTGTAAGGGATGCGAGCCAGTACATCAGCAACGCGAAAGACCCAGAAGAAGGTTCGTATGCCGCTTTGCTGGATGGTAATTATGAGACTTTCTTCCACACTACATGGCATAGCTCTAACGACCCGATGGCAGACCACTACCTGCAGGCTGAGTTGAACGAGCCGGTACAGAAGTTCGAGTTCTACTACAAGAAGCGTTCGCAGAACAACAACAACCGCCCCACGACTATTGTCATTTCGGTCAGCAACAACGGGACGAGCTTCACAAACGTAAAGACCATCGACTCTGGTCTACCCACAGAAGAGTCGGTTGTCGACTATGTATCCGATGTTATCGACCTTGGAACAAAATACAAGTATGTTCGCTTTACCGTAACGTCAACTAACAACGGCGACAGATTGGGCAACCATGTATTTTTCACCTTCTCCGAGTTCTACATATTGCCTAATACATCATTAATTGAAAGGGCACTTGCCATACTAAAGACGCCAACCTACATGGTCGACCTTAATGAATTCAATACTGTCAATGCAGCCTTGGGGGCAATAGGTGCTGTAACGGTGACGTATAAACTTGTGGAGGCCGATGGCACAGTCGTCTCCACAAAGGAGGTCGTGCAGGCACCAAACAGCGAAGCGGATGTTCCCGACGAATTCACAAGCATCGACTATTATGACTATAATGTCTCGGGCACAATTGGGAACTCTGATTGCGAAATCATCGTTAAGCGAACCTATAAGCCGGGATTGGTGTTGTCGCTTAATGACTTGAAGAACACCAAGGCGTACACCATTAGCTGCGATCGAGGTAAATTCCTCATGATGAATGGCTACCTTGCCTCTACTGCACACAAGAACCTGACAAATGCAGAGCCTTCCACTTTCGCCATCCTTAATTACAATGGCAGATACTATCTCTACAGCGTGGAGTACGGCAAGTTCGTAACCAACACAGGCTCTTTGGCAGACACCCCAGAAAAAGAGGATGCCATCATTATGGAAGCTATGACTGTTCCCTACTTTCTGTACCGCTTCAACAAGGCTGACGCGTATCTCAACACCAATGGTGACGACCCATATGGTTACGTCATCGACGATTGGGATACTCCCGATGCAGGCAACCAGTACTATATGATAGCAGTAGCAGACTTCGACCCGACCAGCGCTTTAGCAACTCTTGGACAGACTACTGACGTTTACTTTGACGTTGTATATAATGGCTCCATCATCAAGACGGCCACTGCCGCCGCTATAATCGGCAGCAACATTCCTGCCGTGCCTAAGGAATTGGACAATGGCCTGGTATATCTGTCTCAGCCTTCTGGCAAAGTAACTGAGAGGAACCAGCATGTTCAGATTACTGCAACAGCCAAGACACCGTTCGAGTTCGCCACGGCTCCCGACCTAAGCGATGCCAAGTGGTACAACCTGACCATTCGCGGCGATTGGTTCGTATATGCCGACGAAGGGTATCCTTTCTATCCCAAACAAGATGTGAGCTACGCTGAGAGGATGACAGATAAGTATTTATGGGCATTCCGCGGCAACCCCTATTCTATCGCTGTATACAACAGGGAATTTGGTTATGAATACACTTTGATAGCAATAACTGTAATAAGGAATGATTACGCCGAAGATGGTGTGACAATGCATAATGATGACACCTATGTATGGGATGCTTTGGCAAACGACGATGGCTTTATCCTGAAGGTGCCCGGGTCTGAACACAAATGCATCAACCAATATAATGGCGGCGGTGGTCCGCTCCTGCTCTGGGATGATGCTAAAGCCCTCACCGACGATGGCTGCACCTTCCGCATCTACGGGCTGTCGTCATCGATGGCATAGGATCTGTCCCTGCTGCCTCCGAGGGAGAGGAAGTCATATACAATCTTTCTGGCCAACGCTTGAGCAAAATGCAGAAAGGCATCAACATCGTGGATGGACGAAAAGTGTTGGTAAAATAAATGTAGATAATAATAAATGTAGAATAGAAAAAGCCTTCCTCCCTAACTTGGGAAGAAGGCTTTATTATTTGTCGGAATTTAGGAATTCAATCCCTAATCTGAGATAGTTGGGAGAAGACCGTCTGATTACTGCGGCATCTTTACCGGACGTATGGTGTGACCACCCTCACGGCCGAAATAGTTTGTCTTCATCATGCCGCTGCTGAAATACAGGGTCTCGGCATTGCGGTTGTTGTATTCGTACCGTGTGGCCGACCAATAGTAGCCGAATATGTTGCCGTTGTCCAGAAACGTGCTGGAGATTTCTTCCTTGGTTTTCTGATAATAGCGTCCTGCAGCAGGAATGAAGATACTATTGCCGTTGGAGCCAGTGAATCGCCTTCCGTTTGTTTCGTTCACTTGCACCCATTCCACTGTGCAGTAAGCCATCAGTTCCGCAAACTGTTCCTTGGTGGGCATCTGCCATCCGTTAGCCCAATTAGCCGTTGCAGCATCGTATTCTGCTATGCCTGCAATATTAGTTGTGCCGGGGCCAGTCACATTCCAGTTGTCACCATCTACGTAGAATGCGTAACTATTGGCTGTGAACAGCTCTTTCGTCTCTGTCTCGGCCCATGCATAGTAATCGCCGTACTCCTCTTCTGTGTTGGCACCAAGGTTGACAGGCGACCAAAGTGTACCTGAGGGCAGAGCAAGGTCAACAGGCTGAACCGTGTTTACTACTTCAAAATCAACGAACGACACCTCGCTGGTTTCATACTTCACAACTTCGCCGTCGGCTTTATGAACTCTGATATAAGCTTGTGCTGTAGCACTGGCCGCGGCAGAGAGTAGACAGGCCAATAATAAAAGTGTTTTTTTCATTTCCTGATGTGTTTAAATGATTGATGTTAAGTCTAATTGAAAGTGTTTGTCTATATTGTGATGTTATTATATATGATTATTAGCGAGTGTCTTTACATTGTTTACCAGAAGTAGATGTAGAACGCTATTGTTATGCTGATGATAATAATAGTGTGGATTACATCCCACTTGTTCCAACTTGCACGGGTTGCAGCAATCTGTTCTGGAGTAGATGTGCCAAACACAAGTCCCTGTATCTTCTCCTTGCTGGGAGCTTCTGTAATGAGCGATACTACGATGACAACCAGACAGCAGATAACCAGCATTGCTCCGCAGAAGAACAGCCAGTTGAAGTCGTAGAACACGGCTTTGAACCAATTGTCTGCTGCATCGGTGACATTGCTGTAATACACCTTCGCACCGAGTCGCGTCAGGCCGATGATGATGCCCGAGAGCAGGCCCCACTGACCGCCCTTTGCAGAGGCACGCTTCCATGTGACGCCCAGCAGGAAGGCTGCAGCGATGCCAGGAGCAAGCACGCTCTGAACGTCCTGCAGGTAGTTGTAGAGCACGTTGCCTACGCTCCTCATGATGGGAATCCACAGGATGCCGAGTATCACGATGACGACGGTGGCAGTCTGTCCGATGCGAACCAGGCTCTTCTCGCTGGTCTGCGGCTTCAGGCGTTTCCAGAAGTCGATGGTGAAGAGCATAGCCGAGCTGTTGAACAGCGATGCGAGCGACGACATCAGGGCTGCAAGGATGCCGCAAACAACGAGACCTTTCACGCCGGCAGGCAGTATCTTAGCCACGAGGGTAGGGAAGGCTGCGTCGGCATTGGGTGTGCCGTCCTCGAGCAATGGCAGGAAAGCTGCACCAGCACCCATATTCTTCTGGTGCAGAGCCAGGGCTATCATGCCGGGAATCAGGAACAGGAACACGGGCAGCAGCTTCAGGTAGGCTCCGAAGATGGTACCGCGGCGGCTCTCCTTCTCATTCTTACCAGAAAGGACACGCTGCACGATATACTGGTCGGTACACCAGTACCAGAAGCCGATGACAGCCGAGCCGATGAGTGCTCCCAACCAGGGATACTGCGGGTCGCTGTTAGAGCGCATGATGTGAATCATTGTGCCTGTGGCACCTTCGTAGTTGGGCTTCACGTCGCAATACTGGAGCATCTGGTCCCAACTGCCAATAGCCTTCAAGCCCAGGACGAGAATGATGAGCGAGCCGAGCAAGAGGATAGGCGTCTGCAGCACGGAGGTGTAGAGTACGCTCTTCATGCCTCCGAAGATGGTATAAAGAGCTGTGACAAGCACCAACCCGATGGCTGCAATCCAGAAGAAGTCGATGCCCCAAAGCTCTTTGATGCCGAACACCTGCTGGAAGACAAGGCCGCCGGCATAAACCGTCACGGCAACCTTTGTCAGTACATAACTGATAAGAGAGATAACGCTGAGGATGGTGCGGCTCTGGGTGTTGTAGCGACGCTCCAGGAACTCAGGCATCGTATATACCATGGAACGGGAGTAGAAGGGCACGAACACCCAACCGAGTATCAGAATCATCCAGCCCTGAATCTCCCAATGTGCCATCGCCATACCAGATGAAGCACCTGCTCCTGCAAGGCCGATGAGGTGTTCTGAGCCGATATTAGAAGCGAAGATAGATGCACCGATGGCTATCCATGTTGCATCTTTTCCGCCAAGAAAATAGTCTGCCGAGTTATCGTTCTTCTGTGAAACGACCCAAAGTACTATGCCAATCAGCGCACAGCAGAACACGCCAATGACAATCCAGTCTAATAATGCCATGATGAAAAGGTAAAAAATAAAAAGGTGAAAAGGTGAAAAAGTGAAAAGGTGAGATACGTCCTTTTCTTTTTACTTTTTCAACTTTTCACCTTTTCAACTTTTTATTAGCAGAGCTTGCGAGAGCCATCACCAATGACTACGTCAATGACAATGGGCTTCTTGCCATACTTTTTCTCAAACTTCTCGACAACAACTTTCTTGAAGTTGTCAGCCAGTTCGTTGGCAACAAGGTTGATGGTGCAGCCACCAAAGCCACCACCCATGATGCGTGAGCCTGTAACACCTTCTTCCTTGGCAACTTCGTTGAGGAAGTCAAGCTCTTCACAGCTTACTTCATACTCCTTGGAGAGGCCGTAGTGGGTCTCATACATCATCTTACCAACTGTCTCGTAGTCATCCTTCTTGAGGGCATCACAGACAGTCAGCACGCGTACAACCTCACCAATGACATAGCGTGCACGCTTGTACTCATCTTCTGTGATTTGGCTCTTCACTTCCTCAAGCATGTCGTAGTTGGCATCACGAAGGCTCTTCACTTCTGGATGTGTCTTGCTGATGATTTCTGCAACATGCTCACATTGCAAGCGGCGCTCGTTGTAGGGAGAGCCTTTCAGTTCATGCTTTACACAGCTATTCACAAGGATGAGCTGATAGCCTTTTGGATTCCAGGGGAAATATTCATATTCTCCACTACGGCAGTCCAGACGCAGAAGAGCTCCCTTCTTGCCAAGTACACTGATGGCCTGGTCCATGATGCCACAGTTAACACCTACATACTTGTGCTCTGTGCGCTGACCAACCTTAGCGAGTTCCATCTTCTCTATCTTGTTGTCTCCAAACAAATCATTCAGGGCGAATGCATAGGTGCTCTCGAGAGCTGCACTTGAGCTCATGCCTGCACCAAGGGGGACATCTCCTGCAAAAGCTGTGTTGAAGCCTTCTACTGGAACTCCAAGAGCCATCATCTCACGGCAGACACCAAAGATGTAGCGAGCCCATGTTGCATTGGGGCCTTTCTCATCATCAAGAGAGAATTCTGTGTAGTCCTTGAGGTCAATGGAATAGGCACGTACATTGCGAGTGCCATTAGGCTTGATCTCAGCAATGATGCCTTGTTCTACTGCTCCAGGGAATACGAAGCCATTATTATAATCTGTATGTTCGCCAATGAGGTTGATGCGGCCAGGAGAAGCATAAATGGAACCTGTGCTGCCATCGAAGTGCTTGATGAAGCGACTTCTTACGTCGTCAATTGTAAGTTTCATTATTGATATGTTTAATGGTTTTTGTTGTTTGAATGTTTAAGAGTTACTCTACGGGAATGTCCTTGTTGACGTTCTTGCAGCCAATCAAGCTGTAGTACAGCATGTAAACGAGCATGGCAATTACGAGCCAGTAGCTGTTCATGTAGCCAAAGCCTTCTGCTATCTTTTCTTGCAGCCAGGGCATCACACCACCACCTACTACGAGCATCATGAAGATGCCAGAAGCCTGCTCTGTGTACTTGCCCAGTCCTTCTACTGCCATGTTGAAGATGCAGCCCCACATGATGCTGGTGCACATACCGCAGAGCACGAGGAAGAGACAGCTCAGAGGTACTTGGAACATGGCGAATCCATCTGCTGCACTATAGCCAGGCATGCTGATTGTGGTTGTCTTGGGAATAGAGATGGCGATGAGAATCAGGATGATGGCAATTGTGCTCATGGTGATCATCTGTGCACGGCTGCTGACCTTGCCTGAAACCAATGTGCTGCTGAAACGGCCCACCATCATCAGCAACCAGTAGATGGCTGCAATGGCTCCACCGATGGCTGCTCCATTGACTGCAATGCCTGCACCCTTCTCACTTGCATCTGAGAGGTAGAAGATGACCTGTGCAGGGATACCAATCTCGATACCTACATAGAAGAAGATGGCAATGGCACCAAGCACAAAGTGACGGAAGTTCCAAGCACTGTGTTCATATACCTTTGTGTTGCGCTCCTGGGCTGGTTCAGGAATTGTGAGGCTGGCAATGATGATGAATGCAAGGCCGAAGACACCCATTGCAATGAAGAGTAGGGGAGAGACATCAGACATGGCTGTCTTGTCGGTGACTGTGCCAACGAGAGCACCTACCAGCAGAGGAGTCAGTGTGCCTGTCAGTGAGTTCAGTGTGCCACCTGTCTGGATGAGCTGGTTGCCTTTGTTGCCACCACCGCCGAGCATGTTGAGCATGGGGTTTACAACGGTGTTGAGCATACAGACACAGAAGCCGCATACAAATGCTCCAAGCAGATAGACATAAATGGCTGAGCCTTGCAGGAACTCGAAGCTGCTGAGGTACTGGATGCAGATGCCGATGAAGCCTACTGCAAGGGCAGCGAGAGTGGTCTTCTTGTAACCAATCTTGAGGAGCATCTTGCCTGCGGGAATGCCCATGAACAGATAGGCAAGGAAGTTCATGAGGTTACCTGTCATGCCTGCCCACTCATACTGGTTCTTCCAGATGGTGCCGAATGGGGCTGCCATGTTGGTTACAAAACTGATCATCGCGAAGATGAAGCACATTGTGATGATAGCAACCAGATTGCTATTCGATTTTGTTTGTGTCATAATGATTTTTGAATTTAGTTATTTTGAATTATAGTTGTTTGTTTCTTTTACCACTCTATACCGAACTTATAGATAGTCTTTTGCCTGTATATCTCACCAGCCTTGAGTATGCAGCTGGGGAAGTAGGCACGGTTGGGGGAGTCGGGGAAGTGCTGAGCCTCAAAGCAGAGGGCTGAGTACTTGGGATAGGTGGCTCCCTGGTTGCCTGTGAAGCCGCTGTGCCAGTTGCTGCTGTAGAACTGCACGCCTGGCTCTGTGGTCCACATCTCCAGCTTTCTTCCACTGATGGGCTCCACACACTTCACTGCATAGGAAAGCTCGCCTGGCTCTCTCTTGTTGAGCACATAGCAGTGGTCATAGCCTGTGCCGTTGACTATCTGCTGACAGCTGGTGTCTCCTATGCGCTCTCCCACAGCATGAGGGGTGCGGAAGTCAAATGGAGTGCCATCCACCTTCAGTATTTCTCCTGTGGGGATGCTTGTCTCGTCGATGGGGATGAAGAAATCTGCATTGATGGTGAGGATGTTGTTGAGAGCTTCAGGTGTGGGGTTGGCAATGCCAGCCAGTGAGAAGAAGCCGTGGCTTGTCATGTTGACTGGTGTCTTCTTGTTGGTGGTGCCGCGATAGTCTATGATGAGCTCATCGTCCTCAGTGAGGCTGAACTTCACATTCATGTGGAGCTCGCCAGGGAATCCTTCCTCATAATAGGCTGAGATGTAGCGCAGCACAAGCTCATGCTCATTGATTTGTTCAGCATCCCACACGCGGGCATGGAACCCAGTGGGACCTCCATGCAGGTGGTTGGGACCATTGTTGATGGCCAGGCTGTAGTCTTTGCCATTCATGATGAAATGTCCCTTTGCAATGCGGTTGCCATAGCGTCCCACCAATGTGCTGAGGAAGGGCTCTGGGCTGTTCACCATGTTTTGGATGGAGTCGTGGCCTTGAATGACATTGGCCATCTTGCCTTCCTTGTCGGGAACCATGATGGCCATGATTGCACCACCGTAGTTTGTGATGCTCACTTCCATTCCATTGCTGTTTGTGAGGGTGTAGAGGTCAGTCTCCTTACCTTGGATGACAGCCTGGAAGTTTTCTCTCTTCAATCCTGAAATTAGTACGTTGTCCATAGGCGTAAATAATATTTTAGTATTTCACATTCTGACAATTATTCTGTTCATGCCCAAAGTGGTTCAATGGGGCTTTTTCCTTGCAAATATAGCAAAAATAACAATTGCTTCAAAGGGAAAAGGCAAAAATCTTACACCACATCCCGTAAAAAGATGTTGAAAAGCATAAGAAGGAGTGGTAAACGCACCTAATTTCCAAACAAAAACAGCAGTCCTCGTGTTTTGGGAACTGCTGCCTTGGAAGCATGAAGGTGTGTGGACTTTTCTCTTTTCCTGAAAGGTGTCTCGTTTTTGTTTTACAAAAACCATGCCAAACCTGCTAAAAATCCTTAATCTAAGTTGAAAATTATTTTTGCTCAGTACTTTTTTTAAGTGCATTGCGAAGTAACAATTTTGTAAGAACTTTGCACTCGGAAGCCAAGAGAGTGGCTTTATATATATTATAAAACTGCCAAAAAAATAGTAACATGGCAAAAGATTTAGAAAAAGTCTCCCAACAGGAGCAAAGTTTTCAGGAAGTGAATGTAAAACACTACACAACCGATGAACTCAAGGAGTTGTTCGGGGATGCCTTCTCAAAAAAGAAGGTAAGCAGAGAGATTGAAGAAAAATTGTTTAACTAAGAAATTTAATTTTTAAGTTATGTACGAAAGTATGTTTTTGAATGTGTCTGTGATTTACCAAGGACACGGAGATGTGTTTAGAAGTTTTACGTGGGGAAATGATGGAGTAGGCAGAATCAATGGCCCAGAAGAATGTGATTTCAACTGTGATGTAAAACTCCAATCAGATTCCGGTGAAATTATTGTCAAGGCAAAGTATCCGCAGATAAAGTGGGCAACGCCAGGTGATTTTCTGAAATGCAAGTTGCAAATCACACCCCAAGGGGAAGTTTATCTCAATTCCGCAATCCTTGATGTAGAAAGAAAAGTGTTGAACAATATTATAGAAAGTAAAAATGAACGGTTTTGAAGAAAAAATTAAATTTAGGGTGGAGGATCTTCCTCTGCCCGTCAAAAATTTTTATGACAATTTAGAGGCTGAAGCACCACTAAAAAAAGCTGGTGGTATAATTGCCCCTATCATTTGCTATCAAGCGCATGCTCCTCGGTTGAGAGCATGGTATCCATTTGACCCTGAGCCAGATGGGCTGTTTTGCAACTTGATTGTGAATGGCCATACTGGCGTTGGCAAAAAACTCATCACATACATTGTGAAGTTGCTCACCAAAGACATGACGGAACTTGACAAACTTGAGCGAAGACTTTTGCAACAAATTCGCGATTCCAACAAAACAAGGGGGAGCAACCAAGAAAAACAGCAGGAGCCTCTTATCATCATTAGATGTCTGCAAGACTTCACTTTGCCTGTAATTGCCAGTTATTCAGACCAACAAGAAAGGCGGTTGGGTGAGCCAATTGGCTTCTTCCTGCACTCAGATGAAGTTGGCCAGATCTGTGAAAACAGAAAGTCCAAACTAAGCTTGCAAGCTGTTGCCAGGACTGCATTCTCACTTACAGAAGAATATGTAAAAGACACCCTTTACAAAGATGGCTATAATGCTGCCACAAACATATTTTGGAACAGCGTTATATGCAGCCAGCAGGCTTCACTCGACGACTACATCACAAAAAAAGGATTGCAGTGTGGAGATGGCTCAAGGCAAATAATTGTGGACTTAGGTGAGGAACTTGCTCCTGACGCTCCTGTCTTTCACCCACTCAATGAAGAACAGCAGCAAGTGGTGGATGCTACTATACAAAAGCTGAATAATGAAACATTTACGTTTACAGGTGACGGCAAGATTAGTGGTCTGAAGCCAACCCACCTCATTGACATGCAATTTCTTTACGATGACATCAAACATTGGTGCCAAACCCAACGGATTCTGGTTGCAAAAACAGGCTCCAGAGCTCATGAGGCCTTCTATGTGCGTGCCAGTGTTTCTGCTTTTAGGTTGAGTGCAACGCTTTACCATCTATGGAATGAACAAAAAGAGCATCAAGACAAAGTGAGGAGGTTCTATCTCTACTTCGCTCAGCACATCCTCGATGGCCAGATGGCTCAGTGGGGGCAGGCATTTGAAGCAGGCGTACCACAATCGACTGAAAATAAGAAGCCCAAAGATGTTTGGGCTATGATGCCAGAGAGTTTTACAGAGGAACAGGCCAAGGAGATAATTGCTCGCTACAATTCTGGCAAAGATAAAAAAGAGCAAATCAGAACAAGTTTCCGGCAGTTCAAGTATAAGTGGTGCACGAAACTCAAATGGGCATGGTTCGAGGAGGACACCAAACTCTATCATAAAATGTTCGATGTGTAAATTGTAAACGTCATTTTTACCTTTTTACTTCTAATACCATGAAAATACTTTTACAAAGAAGCCACTTAGGAGAGTTTGCCAATTCAGGCAGACTCTCCATCGGTGGTCAATACATCTGCGACACATGTGAGCACTCTCAGCATTGTGTCCCCGCAGGGACTTATCATATATATATAATGTATAGCAAGCATTTCCGTCGCAAGATGCCCTTCCTGCTGGAAGCCCCTGATGTATGTCTTGCCTATGGGAATGGTATATATAACTGTCAAGATGCCAGGATATTGCTCGGCACTACCATCATCCCAGGCTGCCTTAAGAACAGCAAAGAACCATTCCTGCTATTGTATGACAGAATCAATCATGCCATCAGAAGAGGACACAGTGTGAAATTGAAAATTGAAAATTGAAAATTGAAAATTGAAAGTTTTGAAAGAATTATGAATTAAAAATGAAAAATTAAGAATGAAGAATTAAGAATTAAGAATGAGAAATGTCTTCACCCCACCTCGGCTTTCAGCCACTTGCCTCCGTCGAGCAGGGCACTGCTCTCCCCTCTCTCGGGGACAGAGCTACATTTAGTGGCTCCTCTAAAGCCCACTCGTTCGCCCCTTAATGGGAGGAGAGTCCAGCACCCCAACTCCCCTCCCATTCCTTGAAGGGGAGGGGTAGGGGTGGGGTAATGAAAAATTAAGATTAAAAACTGAAAATTAAAAATTAAGAATTGATAGCTTTTGTTCACTTGTTCTGGCGGATTTGCAATCCGACAGGAGTTAATATAAGCATTTGAAATGCAAAAAAAAATAATTATGGCGGGATTCAAATCCCTATATTCATTCCTGCCGGATTACCAGAGAAAAGCTTTGTGTTTTAGTGCTTTTGCCCCTTTAGGGCGAAATCTTCCTCTGCTCCATATACCCAGGGTGTTGCCCTGGGCTGACATCTTTCTGCCCCTTTGGGGCGTCCCAAGCTCATGCCAATCACATTTTGCTCTAAATGCTGATGGTTAGGAGAGTGCAAGAGATGATGAGATATTTTGCATGACAAAACAAGTGCTTTTTGGGGCAAATTGACGATGACAGTTTACGCTTTTGCACAGGTGTAAAAAAGGGGTTTTATGATTCATGACAGGGCTTGTTTTTCTGCGTGTTTATTTGTATCTTTGCATTGTAAATCAAGGAATTAGACATGTCTAAGTCGCGAATTAGGCACGCCTAGTCAGAGAGAATAAAACACAGTATAAACCCTAAACATTAAACCCTAAATTTTAAACTTTTAATATCATGATCAACTACAGTATCGCAATTATGGGCACGAAGCCCGGAACCAAGAAGGAGAACATCCAGGAAACCAAAGCCTATGGGACTGCTCAAGTCCATGAGATTCTGGACCTCGACAAGTTCTGCCAACACATTGCTGAGCACAACAGCCCATTCTCAAAAGGTGCCATCAAAGGTGTGCTGACAGATGCCGTGTCTTGTCTGAGAGAACAGATGCTGGCAGGCAACAAGGTGAAACTTGGTGACATGGGAGATTTCTATCCAGAGCTCCAGACAGAAGGTGCAGTCACCACCGATGATTTTTCTGTTGAGAACATCAAGGAGGTCAACGTCTGCTGGCTGCCCTCAAAGAGCTTCAAGAATTTGAGGCAAGAAGCTGAATTTAAGCTTGTTCCCAGTCGCTCTGCACAGGGTGATGCCATCGAGGTCATCAGGAACACAGACACCATCCACGGCCTGGAATAAACAACTCCTCTCCACCCCCAACCCCTCCCTCAAGGAGGGGGAAGGGGCTTTCTAGTTTTGACTAGTTTGACTAGTTTGACTAGTTTTTTCTAAAAAAATTCCAGGCCTTCCCAGCCGATAAAACTTCAGATTTTCATGTTCCTCAGCAAGTCGGCCACCACAAATGTGCTGCCGCCGATGAAGATGATGTCATTCTCCCCAGCTGCTGCCTGGGCTGCCTTGCAAGCACTCCCCACATCATTATAAATTGAAGATTGAATATTGAATATTGAAAGGGCAATTTCCGATAACCTCTCAGCATTCATTGCTCTTTCCACACTGGCTTGCGTGAAATAAAAAATGGCATCTTTTGGCAACATCTTCAGCACAGTGCTCACATCTTTGTCGTGACAGCAGCCAAAGACAATGTGCAGCTTAGCCTTCCCGTCTTTGCTGAGTTTTTCATTCCTCATCTCAGTGAGTTGATTTGCAATGTATTGCATGCCTCCCACGTTGTGCCCTGTGTCACAGATAGTTAGGGGTCTCTTACTGAGGACCTGCCAGCGCCCCATCAGGCCTGTCATTGTACAAACCTCAGCAAAACCTTTCTTGATGGCCTTGTCGCTTATCTCTATGCCACTCTCCCTCAACAAACGCACAGAAGTGAGAATGGTTCTTTGGTTTTTCTCCTGGCAAAGACCTTTCAACTGGAAATTGAACGTTGAACATAGACCATTTACAGTTGACAGTTTACAATTCTCGTCCTCTGCAAAGGTAATGGGTGCTCCTACCTCATTTGCCTTGTTTTGAAAGACAGCCTTCACCTCTTCATTTATGTTCTCTCCGATGCAGACTGGTATACCAGGCTTGATGATGCCTGCCTTCTCAGAGGCAATCTTTGGAAGGGTGTCTCCAAGGAACTGCACATGGTCGAAACTGATGTTTGTAATGACAGAGAGGACAGGCGTGATGATGTTGGTGCAATCCAGCCTGCCTCCCAAGCCCACCTCAATCACGGCAAAGTCCACCTTCTGTTCCTCGAAGTACTTGAAAGCCAGTGCAGTAGCAAGCTCAAAAAAGGAGAAGTCTATTGAAGATTGAAGATTGAAGATTGAATTTCCTTTCAATTTTCCATTTTCAATTTTCAATTCTCTGACGAAGTCAGTGACCCTCTTCTTGCTTATCATCTTGCCGTTGACACGAATTCTTTCCCTGAAGTCAACGAGATGGGGACTCGTGTAAAGTCCTACACGATACCCCTGAGCCTGCAGTATGGCTGCAAGTGTGTGAGTGACAGAGCCTTTGCCGTTTGTGCCCCCTACATGAATTGTTTTATAGTTGCGATGTGGATGTCCGAAATGCTCATCAAGCAGAAGTGTGCCTCCAAGCCCCTCTTTATATGCCGCAGCCCCTACATTCTGAAACATAGGAGCAGAATCAAACAGATATTTAACAGCCTGATTGTAAGTCATATATACATATTAAGGTCTTCTGGGACTTTAAGGACTTCAAGGTCCTCCCTTATTCGAACATCTTCTTGAATCTGTTGAAGAAGTTGTTCTTGGCAGTTGCTCCAGGCTTCATGTTCTCACTCTGCTTGAGCTTCTCGAAGGTTTCCTTCTCCTCACGCGAGAGGTTCTCAGGGATATATACACCAATCTGCACAATGAGGTCACCAGTGCCAAAGCCATATCCCTGCACCCCTGGGAGTCCCTTGCCCCTCAGGCGCATGGTCTTGCCAGGCTGGGTGCCAGGCTCAATCTTTATCTTCACCTTGCCGTCGATGGTGGGAACCTCAGCACTTCCTCCAAGAATGGCCGTGGGGACATCAAGCAAGAGCTGGTATTGCAGGTTTTGTCCATCGCGCAGCAGCTCAGGATGTTGCTCCTCCACAATATAGACCTGAATATCGCCAGGCACTCCATTCCATCTGGCAGCATTGCCCTTGCCCCTCTCAGTGATAATCATGCCCTCTTGAACACCGGCAGGAATCTTGATTTCAACAATCTCTTCATCCTTCACAATGCCAGTACCTCCACAGTGCTTACACTTGTTGCGAATCACACTGCCAGTTCCTCCACAGGCATCACACTGAGTCTGAGTCTGCATGTGTCCGAACATGGTGTTCACATTGCGATAGGTAACACCACTGCCATTGCACTTTGTGCAAGTCTCAGTCTTGCCATCTTCACTGCCACTGCCGTTGCAATGAGGACAGGTCACATATTTGTTTATCTTGAATTTCTTGGTTACACCAGAAGCCACCTCCTTGAGGTTGACACGCACCTTGAGCCTAAGGTCACTGCCTTTCTCCACATGCTTGCCACCAGCTCTGCCACCTCCAAAGAAGTCGCCAAAGCCTCCAGCAAAGCCTCCTCCAGCAAAATTGCCACCTCCAAAGATGTCGCCAAACATGCTGAATATGTCATCCATACTCATGCTGGCACCACCTCCAAAGCCTCCCTCGCCATTCATGCCTGCAAAGCCAAACTGGTCATAACGCTTACGTTTGTCAGGGTCTCTGAGCACATCATAAGCCTCTGCTGCCTCCTTGAACTTCTCCTCAGCCTCTTTGTTGCCAGGATTGCGGTCAGGATGATATTTGATGGCCATCTTCTTGTAGGCGGCCTTTATCTCAGCATCACTGGCAGTTTTGCTGACACCAAGCACTTCGTAGTAATCTCTCTTCTCTGCCATATACAACCTTCCAAGCCTTCCCCCTCAAGGGCTGGCTTTTTCAATTATCAATTGTCAATTGTCAACGTCAATTCTCAATTTTTCAATACTAAATATCTCAATTTTCAATATTCAATTTTCAATATTCAATATCTCAATTTTCAATATTCAATTTTCAATATTCAATATCTCAATTTTCAATATTTCAATATTTAATTATATTAAACTCCCACCACAACTTGAGCATGACGTATGACCTTCTCATTGAGCTTGTAACCCGTCAGAGTGCAGTCCATCACCTTGCCCTTTAGCTCAGGAGTGGGAGCAGGCAACTGGGCAACTGCCTCGTGAAGGTCAACATCAAAATCAGCCTCCTTAGTGTCAATGATGCTGACACCCTGCTTGCCAAGTATATCGATGAATTTCTTATAGATAAGCTCAACACCTTCAAGCACAGCATTAACATCCTCAGCACTCTTCATGTTCTTGAGAGCACGCTCCAAGTCATCAATGACAGGCAGGATTGTGATGATGGTTTTCTCGCCACCATTCAGGATGAGATCAGTCTTTTCCTTGATGGTGCGCTTACGGTAGTTGTCAAACTCTGCAATCTTACGCAGCAGCTGGTCATTGAGGTTGGCAATCTCCTTGTTTGCAGCCTCCAGTTGCTCCTCCACAGTCAGTTCCTTCTCCTCTTCAGGTTGGCTCTGCGCTGTCTCTTGGTTTGCTTCCTCAACATTCTGCTTAGCCTCGTTGACTTTCCCTTCATTCGTCGAGCTTTGCTTCTTTTCTGTTTCTTCTTTCTTTTCCTCTTTCATTTTAAATAGGGTTTTGTTTCTGTTTATTTCCCTACAAGAAATGTGCCAATCGACGTTTTGTCAGGCATTTGTGCCATACATTCTCTCTTTTTGTTCCTTGATGGCCTCACTGCTGATGTAGTCGTCGTAATCCATGAGCTTGTCAATGATGCCTGTTGGCGTGAGTTCTATGATGCGTGTTGCAACAGTTTCAATGAACTCATGGTCGTGGCTGGCAAAGAGGATGTTGCCCTTGAAGAGCTTGAGGTTGTTGTTGAAAGCCTGGATGCTCTCCAGGTCAAGGTGGTTTGTGGGCGTGTCAAGAATGAGGCAGTTTGCGTTCTTCAGCTGCATTCTGGCTATCATGCAACGCATCTTCTCACCACCAGAGAGCACATTCACCTTCTTCAGAACCTCTTCACCAGAGAAGAGCATCCTGCCCAGGAAAGCCTTGAAATACACCTCATTACCCTCACCAAACTGGCTGAGCCAATCCACGAGGTTGAGCTGGCTCTGGAAGAACTCTGTGTTGTCAAGAGGCAGGTAAGCGGTTGTTATGGTGATGCCCCAGTTGAAGGTGCCTGCCTGAGCCTCTCTGTTGCCATTGATAATCTCGAAGAGAGCAGTCATAGCCCTTGGGTCACGACTCAGGAAGACCACCTTGTCACCTTTCTCAACTGTGAAGCTGACATTGTCAAAGAGTACTGTTCCATCGTCGCTGACAGCCTTCAAGCCCTCCACTTCAAGGATTTGGTTGCCAGGCTCGCGGTCCATCTGGAAGATGATGCCAGGATACTTGCGTGTAGATGGCTTGATTTCCTCTATGTTGAGCTTCTCCAGCATCTTCTTTCTGCTTGTGGTCTGCTTGCTCTTTGCCACATTGGCAGAGAAGCGACGGATAAACTCCTCAAGCTCTTTCTTCTTCTCCTCAGCCTTAGCCTTCTGGTTCTGAGCCTGACGCAGAGCAAGCTGGGAACTTTGATACCAGAAGCTATAGTTGCCGGCAAACATGGTTATCTTGCCAAAGTCTATGTCGATGGTGTGTGTGCAGACACAATCCAGGAAGTGACGGTCGTGGCTGACAACAAGCACAGTATGTTCAAACTCACTAAGGTATTGCTCCAGCCATTGTACGGTATCCAGGTCAAGGTCATTGGTGGGCTCGTCGAGAAGCAGGTTGTCAGGGTTTCCAAAGAGTGCCTTTGCCAGCATGACACGCACCTTTTCCTTACCTGAGAGCTCTCCCATGAGCTGATAATGCTTTGCTTCCTTGATGCCAAGACCTGAGAGCAGGGCAGCTGCATCACTCTCTGCTTCATATCCTCCCATCTCGGCAAATTTCTCTTCAAGCTCAGCCACACGAATGCCATCTTCATCCGAGAACTCCTCTTTTGAGTAGAGAGCCTCGCGTTCCTTCATGACCTCCCACATCGTGGTGTGCCCCATCAGCACGGTGTTGAGCACAGTTTCCTGGTCGTACTGGAAGTGATCCTGTGAGAGGACACTCAGCCTTTCACCCGGCCCAAGCTCAACTGAGCCTTTGCTTGGCTCAAGCTCACCGCTTATGGCTTTCAGGAGGGTTGATTTGCCAGCCCCATTTGCCCCGATAACACCATAGATGTTACCATTTGTGAACTTCATGTTGACGTCCTTATAGAGGACTCGTTTGCCGAACTGTACGGCGATATTGGACAATGTAATCATCTTTGAATTATGCTTAGTCTTTTGAGTTGATGTGTTATGGTTTCAAACTTAACGTGTCATGTTGGGCAACTAAACGTGTTATGTTGGGCAACTTAACGTGTTATGTTTTTTATCTTATCCTTAATATCTCCCCGACTTGGACTGCATGGGGTTCGTCCCACTTGTTGAGTTTGCAGAGCGATTCCAGCCTGATGCCGTAGAGTTGGGCAATGTCGAAGAGACTTTGGTTTGGTTCAACGATATGAATTGGGTTCTTCTTGAACTCCTTGGAGGCACATTTGCGCTTCTTCTTCAAGTAGATGATGTCGCCGGCAGTTGGGGCATAGTCGCGAGGGAGGTCATTGTAGCTGTAGAGTTTCTTGAGGCTCAAGCCCGTCTTCTTGCTGATGGTTGCCATATTGTCGCCCACCTCTACGATGAGGAAGTAGTTCTTGTTGCCCTTGTAGATAATGTGCTGTTGCCAGAACTCATCAACTGCTTGTGTGGTTGTAGCTGTCGTAGCCTTCTTCTGTGAGTGGAACTTGCCTGTGTCGAACTGATTGAGGCTGTACATCTCGATGACCCTTATCAGGGCTTCTGCGTAGGCAGGATTGGTGGCATAACCTGCAGCCTTCAGTCCTCTGGCCCATCCCTTGTAGTCTGTTCTGCCGAGTTTGTAGAGCCCTTGATAGCGCTTGCCTTGCAAGAACTTTGAGTGGTCGATGAAGCTCTCCCTTGCGCTCTTGTACTTACGGAAGCGGTCGTTGGGTCTGTCATCAGCCTGAACGATATAAGGTCCCGTCCATGAGCCGCCCACCTTGATGCCGAAGTGGTTGTTGGCTTCTGTGGCCAGCCTGCTTCGTCCTGCATTGCTCTCCAGCAAGCCTTGAGCCAGAGTGATGCTCGCAGGGATGTGGTATTGGTGCATCTGCTCGATGGCCCAGTCCTTGTATCTGTCTATGTAAGACCAGTATGCTTGGTTCGTCCTTTGTGCCCACGAGAAGAGGCATACGCAAAGGAACGCTAAGGTGAGAATGTGTTTTTTCATAATAAAGCGGCGCAAAATTAGTCAAAAGTTGCCACATTACGAAAAAAAAGCCTAACTTTGTAGCGCAATTATACATTTCTTTTATGAAAGAGTACAAGATTGAAGCAGTTGTTCACATCTATGAACTGGCAGAATTGAGTGAAGAGGACAGGCAACTTGTGGAAGCTGCCAAGAAGGCAACGGAGGGAAGCTATGCGCCTTACAGCAAGTTTCTTGTGGGTGCGGCAGTCCGCTTGCAGGATGGTGTTATCGTGACGGGCGCCAATCAGGAGAATGCAGCCTATCCCTCAGGCCTTTGTGCCGAGCGAACGGCCCTCTTTGCCGCAGGAGCCCAGCATCCCAAACAGCCCGTCGTTGCCCTTGCTATCGCGGCTCGAAAGGGTAGGCAATACCTTGCGCAGCCCATCTCGCCTTGTGGTGCTTGCCGACAAGTCATTTCGGGATTCGAGGAGCGATATGGAGTGCCTATCCGCATCCTGCTTTATGGCACAGAAGGTGTCCTTGTGAGCGAAGGCGTCAAGCCTTTGCTGCCTCTCAGTTTTGTTGACGAGGATATGCGTATCTGACTGCCAAATCTTGTAAAAAATCAGGACAAAAATCGGGACTAAAAACGCGGTTTTTGCAAACATGGCGTGGGATGATTCCAAACGCCGCAGGCGATAATTGCAAACGCCGCACGCGATGTTTGCAATTTCCCTGTGCGAAGTTGACTATCCCCACACGCGGAATTTGGCAGAAAAGCATGCTTTGTTTGACGGTTTTGTATGCTGTGCTTGTACTTTCTTTGCTTTCTGTTAGAAAATGTGTCTTCGGAAACTGCCTGTCGAAGGGAGAAACTCGATTTAAGGCCTTATTTTGTGTCTGGGGTAGAAAAGTGCCACAAAAGCAAAAACAAGCCCTTAGAAGACGCTTGCTTGTAAAAAGTTTTGACAAAACAGGGATGATAAAAGATGCTCAGCAGCCGCCAAAAGCCACATCCTCGAAAGCAAGCGTGGGGATGATTTCCGTTTCCCATGGGTCGGCGTCATTTGCTATGAGACTCAATCTCTGCCAGACCTCGAGCATGTTTCCCGTGATGTTCATACCACTTACAGGCTGTGTTATAATGCCTTGCTCAATGAGGAAACCCTCGATGCCGTATGAGAAGTTGCCCGTCACAGGGTCGCAATTGCCCCCATTGAAGTCGGTTATGAGAATGGCTCGGCTGGAATCGGCAATCACTTCCTCCTTGCTCATTGCCCCTTGCTCCATAATCAGATGGTGGATGCCCTGAGTCGTGGGAGCCATCCCGAGCTTCTTACCCATCGGAGTATCAATGAAATAAGTCATGAGACAGCCTTCAGTGAAGAGTTCCCTCCGCTGGGTCGCAACCCCATCATAATCGAAGAGAGAGGCGCCTCGGGTGCCCGGGATGAGCGGGTCGTCCACGATGTTCACAAGAGGCGACACGACTTGCTGGCCGAGTTTGCCTAAGAGGAAAGAAGTCTTCTGCTGGAGAGCCTGCCCGTTCATCGCGTTGAGCAAGGGCTGGAGGAAGTTTCCGGCACACGGCGACTCCAGTATCATGCGGTATCGTCCGCTGGGTGCGGGCCTCTGTCCTATCTTTTGAAGGGTTCGTTTCAGAGCGGTTGGAGCGATACCTTGGCGAGGCATCTGACTGAAGAAGAGACGCGTCTCGCCCCAACCATCCATGGGATGTTGACCTCCTTCGCCTTCCACGCTGATGATGCTCGTCAGCGTGCAGTAACCGCTCTGCTCGCTGGCGTCGAAGCCGTTGCTGATGAGGTAGTGTGCCTGATGCTGCCTGTCCATGTAACGCGTCTGCATGCTGATGATGCGTTTGTCAGTTCCTTCCACCTCCTTCGCTGTGTCTCGTAGCAACTTTATCTTCTCCTGAGGGTTGATTTCGGCAAGCGAGGCATCGAAATTCTGCAGGTCTGGGCCGCCACCTTTGTAGTATCTGTCGGGATCTGCAAGCGTCCGCGTCTCGTCGGGCTCCAGCAGTCGTGTGGTCTCGTAGGCTTCCTTGATGAACGCGCTGACACTCTCCGGTCGCAAGTCGTTCGTGTAGAAGAAACCGTCGCGGCCGTCGAGATAGAGGTTGATGGCGAGCGAAAGGGACGTGGCTCGCAGCAACTTCTCCACCTTATTGTCGCGTAGGATGATGTTGTCCTCGTGGTTCTTCAGCAAGACCAGCTTGTAGTCAAGCTTGGCAGGAAGCTTCAGGATTTCCTGCTCAGCGTGATATATTATTGATTGACCATTGACCATTGAACATTGACCATTAGGGGCGGTAGCAAATTCTTCACTTTCCACTCTTCATTCTTCACTTCTACTATCCCACGATTAACTTGTCAATCAATACCGTTGGCAAGCCTTGGCTGACTGCCACCTTCTGTCCTTCCTTGCCACACATGCTGGCGCTGTGGTCGATGCGGAGATTGTCGCCCACCATGCTGATGCGGCGAAGTGCCTCGGGACCGTTGCCGATGATGTTGAGGTCGCGCAGAGGCTTCGTGAGTTTGCCGTCCTCGATGAGATAGCCTGTCTTCATGAAGAAGGTGAAGTCGCCTGCGCCAATCTGCACTTGGCCGTTGGTGAAGGACTGGGCATAAATGCCGCGCTTGACGCTTCGGATGATGTCGTCCTCCTTCGCCTCACCCGGAAGCATGTAGGTTGACCGCATGCGTGGGATGGGCATGCAGCGGAAACTTTCCCGCCTGCCGTTGCCTGTCGGCTCTACACCAAAGTGACGAGCGCTGATGCGGTCGTAGAGGAAACTGTTCAGCCTGCCCTTATCGACAAGGACTGTCCTTTGTCCAGGGATGCCTTCATCGTCGAAACGAAGCATGCCGGCGTCGTTCGGGAGCGTCCCATCATCGACGATACTGATGCTGGGGTTGCATATCTGCTTGCCCAACTGCCCCGTGAAGATGCTGTCACCTGTGCGGATAAAGTCGGCTTCGAAGGCGTGACCGATGGCTTCGTGCAGTAGGATGCCACTACTCCCTGCAGCCATCACGACAGGCAACTCGCCTCCATCAATCTGCGAGGCAGAGAAAAGGAAGTCGGTTTGCTGGATGGCTTCGCCGACGACCTCGTTGAGAAGTGTTTCGCTGAAGAACTCTGCACCCATCTGCAGCATGCGTGAGGCAAAGCCCATCTGTGTTTGCCCGCCTCTCTCCATGACGATATTAACCGAGAGAGACGTGCGTGGACGGAAGTCGTGGAAGGCTGTTCCGTCGCTGCTGGCAAACTGCACCTCCTGCATTCGCTGGGAGATGTAGGCCTTTACCTTAATGACGGAAACGTCGAGAGCACGGGCTTTCTCCTCGACTTGCAGGAGTAATTGACGGACTTGGGCAGGCGGAAGGGACTGGATAGCCTCTCCCGTCCCCTCCAAAGGAGGGGTGAACTGCCACGATAAGGCTGCTCCGCCGTTGGTTTTTGTTGGGCTTTGCTTCTTCTCTCCCTTGGAGGGAATGGGAGAGACAGCTGGGGTGAGGCTCTTCGCTGCCTTCAACAAAGCCTTTTCACTCAAGTCCATCGTGTAGGCATAGCCTGTCTCGGTGCCTTTCACGGCTCGGATGCCTGCCCCATAAAGACACACTTGCTGAGCTTGGCTCACCTTTCCGTCTTGCAACACCATGCTGCTTATGCGCGTGTCCTCAACAAAGACATCGGCATAGTCACTGCCTCCGGAGAGGGCTGCAGAAAGGACAGACCCTACTAAATCTCCCCTTAAAGGGGAGACTTGGGGCTTTATTTCCTCCCCCTTTAAGGGGGAGTTAGAGAGGGTCTTTTTACTTGTCAAGATATTCTGCCAGCGTCTTTCCGAGTTCTTCGCCACGAAGGTTGGCCTTGATGACCTTGCCGTCGGGACCATAAAGGATGGTTGCAGGGATGCCCTTGATGTTGTAGAGGTCGCTTGCTGCACACTTCCAGCCCTTCAGGTCGCTGATTTGAGGCCAGGTGATGCCGAGGCTTTCGACGCACTTCGCCCAATCCTCCTTGTTGTCATCAAAGGAGATGCCTACCACTTCGAAGCCTTTGTCCTTGTACTTCTCGTAGTTTGCCTTCACATTTGGCATTTCTGCTTTGCAAGGACCACACCAACTTGCCCAGAAATCGACGAGGACATATTTGCCTTTTCCTACATAATCGGTGAGGTGGCACTCTTTGTCGTTGAGGTCTTTGCCTACGAAATCTACGACGGTAGCACCAGGCAATTTGTTCTTTTCCCCACTGATAGAGGCTATGACAGGCTCAAGAGCCTTGCAATCCTTATACTTGTAATCCTTCAGGAACTCTTCGATGAATTCCACGCCAAAAGCGTCGCCACCAGTACGCAGGAGGTAAAGAGGAGCCATATTGTCCTTGTTCTCCATGATGATCTGCTTTTGAAGGGCGATGATGCCCTCTGTGATTTCGTCGTAACGCTTGTCGAAACCGTCCATCATATCCTTTGGAATATCGCCATTATACTTCTCGTGAGCCTCGCTGTATTCCTTCATGAGCTGGTCCATCGGAGTGCTTGCCTCCTTCACACGCTCCATTGCATCTGTGAGTGCCATGTTGCTTTTGGAGCCTTTTGTGATGGCAGCTTCGCCGTCTTTTATCGTTACCTCGATGGGTTCTCCGTCGATAATGACGGTGCAAAGCGGCTGACGACGGTCGGCACTTCGGCCTATTACGGCAACGACGGGCTCGACAGTGTCCACGACAAACGTGACAACTCCATCGGCAACCTGACCTTCGTCGAAGGTCTTACCGTCGAACATACTGTAGAGGAACGTAGGCTGTGGGTCGCCCAAGTCGCCGACAACCTTGATTTCATTCTTTGTCTCTGTGCAAGCTGCCAGGCAAATTGCAGCCAGCAGACTCATTAAGAAATTCTTTTTCATTGTAGTGTAGATTTAGTTACGCGTTTCGTTTTTGCCAAGTGCAAAGGTACGCTTTCTTTTTATAACTGCCAAATGTTCCGAACGAAAAACGCTGTTTCACATAACAAAACGTGCGATGTCGTCAAACATCGCACGTTAAGTTCATTGATTTATCATGACAAATCAATTGCTGCATCATGATAATTCAATTGCTGCATCATGACAAATCAACGAAGGCTCCCTGCCAAGTTTGGCAACGAGCCCTGCTGAGATGACTGTTTCAGCATGTTTCGTTGTCTCAGAAGCCGAAGTATCTTTTGGCATTATAGTAGCTGATGTCCTCCACCATCTGCTCTATGAAGGGCATTTCCTCTCGTGGCAACTTGCCGTCTTCCACGTCCTGACCGATGAGGTTGCAGAGGCAGCGGCGGAAGTACTCGTGGCGAGGATAGGAGAGGAACGAGCGGCTGTCGGTCAGCATGCCTACGAAGCGGCTCAGCAGACCGAGCACCGAGAGGGCGTTCATCTGGCGTTCCATGCCGTCGAGTTGGTCGTTGAACCACCATCCGCTACCGAACTGTATCTTGCCCGGCGTGGGACCTTCCTGGAAGTTGCCTATCATGGTGGCAATCATCTCGTTGTCCGAGGGGTTGATGGGGTAGAGGATGGTCTTGGCGAGGTTGCCTTCGCTGTCCAGCTTGTCGAGGAAACGTGCGAGGCTCTGGCTGGTGTTCCAGGTGCCGATGCTGTCGTAACCCGTGTCCGGACCGAGCCTGCGGAACATCTTCGAGTTGTTGTTGCGCATCGGGCCATAGTGGAACTGCTGCGTCCAACCAGCCTTCGCGTCCATCCTTCCGCCTTCGAGCATGAGGGCGGAGCGGAACTTGCTGACCTCCTCGGCAGTAGGCATCTTGCCGTCCATCACTTTCTGGAAGATGGCATTCAGCTCCGCCTCGGTAAAGTCGTCAGCATAAAACTCGTTGACACCGTGGTCGGAGAGGCGGCAACCTACAGAGGCGAAGAAATCGTGACGCTTTTGAAGGGCATCGAGCAGGTCGGTATAAGTGCGGATGTCCTGCTTTGCGGCAGCTCCCAAAGCCTCGATGTATGTGCGATAAGCCGTGGGATTGTCGATGGCCATCGCCTTGTCGGGGCGCCAGGTGGGCAGAAGTAAGCCCCCTCCATCTCCCCCTTTGGGGGAGTGTTTTGTAGATGTGTTTTCAGCGGCATTGAGGCCCTCCCCCAAAGGGGGAGCGGGGAGGGGGCTTCTATGATAGCGCAAATCGTCTGCCGGGTCGTCGGTTGTGCAGACCACTTCTACTTTGTACCTGCGCATCAAGCCGCGGGCCGAGAACTCGGGCAGCTGCAACTTCTCGTTGCATTCGTCATAGATTTCTCTCGCGGTCGAGGCGTTGAGCAGTTTGTTTATGCCGAAAGCCGTGCGGAGTTCGAGGTGTGTCCAATGATAGAGAGGGTTCCTCATGCAGTAAGGCATCGTTTCTGCCCACTTCTGGAACTTCTCCCAATCGCTCGCATCGCCCGTGATGTATTTCTCCTCAACCCCGTTGCTCCGCATCGCACGCCACTTGTAGTGGTCGCCCCCAAGCCAGAGTTCCGTAATGCCGGAGAAGCGATGGTCCTCCGCTACCTCTTTTGGATTGAGGTGACAATGGTAGTCGATTATGGGCAGATGGGCTGCGTGATTGTGATAGAGGGCCTGTGCCGTCGGCGACTGCAACAGGAAATCTTTGTCCATGAATGCTTTCATCTCGTCAGTTACTATATTTCTTAACTCTTAATTCTTAACTCTTAACTCATACTCATGGCGATGCCCATCTCCAGTCCTCGCAGCTCTGCCAAGCCACGGAGCCTGCCGATGCAGCTGTAGCCGGGATTGGTTTTCTTCTTCAGGTCATCGCACATCTGATGTCCGTGGTCAGGTCGCATGACGATGCTCTTCTGCCGCTTCTGCTGAATCTCCAGGAATGCCTTCATTACTTCATACATCGGGACGTCGCCCTCGAGGTGGTTCGCCTCGTGGAAGTTGCCTTCTGAATCGCGTTGAGTGCTGCGGAGATGAACGAAGTCTATGCGGTCCCAGAAGCGGCGCATCATGGCGGGCAAGTCGTTCTTTGCGCTCACGCCAAACGAACCCGTGCAGAGGCAAAGGCCGTTAGCAGGGCTTGGCACGGCATCGATGAGCGCCTGGAAGTCTTCGGCTGTACTGAGAATACGCGGCAAGCCAAGTATCGACATGGGCGGGTCGTCGGGGTGAATGACGAGCCGTACGCCGGCTTTCTCGGCAGCGGGACACACCTCTTTGAGGAAATAGATGAGGTTCGCGCGAAGCTTCTCCGGCGTGATGTCCTTGTAGCGGTCAAGCTCCTTCTGGAATTGCTCCAGCGTGAAGCTCTCCTCAGAACCAGGCAGGCCGGCAATCATGTTGCGGGTGATGAGCTGCTTCTCCGCGTCGTCCATCTGCTCGTAGCGTGCCTTCGCCTTCGCTTTCTCTGCCTCGGAATAGTCTTTCTCCGCGCCTGGCCTTTTCAGGATAAAGAGGTCGAAGGCCACGAAGGCTGCCCGCTCGAAGCGAAGAGCACGGCTGCCGTCGGGCATCTCGTAGGCCAAGTTGGTGCGCGTCCAGTCGAGGACCGGCATGAAGTTATAGGTCACGACGTCCACGCCGCACTCGCCAAGGTTCAAGAGGCTCTGCTTGTAGTTGTCGATGTAGCGTTGGAAGTCGCCCGTCTGCGTCTTGATGTGTTCGTGGACAGGCACGCTCTCCACGGCTGCCCAGCGCATTCCGGCGTCCTCTATCACTTGCTTGCGCTTGAGAATCTCCTCTTTCGTCCAGACCTCGCCGTTAGGAATGTGATGCAACGCGGTGACGATGCCTGTGGCACCAGCCTGCCTGATGTCCTGCAGGCTTACAGGGTCGTTGGGTCCATACCAACGGAAGCTTTGTTCGCAAAGTATCATGGGATAGTTGTTATTACGTTATGTCGTTATGACGTTATCACGAGTTAAATGGAAAAGGCGTCAAAGCCGCCGTCAACTACAGAGAGCACTCCTGTGACGAAACTGCTGGCGTCGCTAATAAGATAATGTATCGTGCCGAAGAGTTCCTCTGGCTCTGCGAAGCGACCAGCAGGGGTATGGGCGATGATGGTTTTGGCTCTGTCGGTCAACGAGCCGTCCTCGTTCGTCAGCAAAGCCCTGTTCTGATTGGTCAGGAGGAAGCCTGGCACGATGGCGTTGACGCGCAGGCTCGGGCTGAATTTCTGGGCGAGTTCGGTGGCCATGTATTTCGTGTAGTTTCCGATGGCTGCCTTCGCTGCTCCGTAACCCACGACACGAGTCAAAGGTCGCAAGGCGCTTTCGCTGCAGAAGTTCACGATGGCGCCCTTCTCGTTCTTTGCCATGACGGGTACGAACACTTGTGTGGGGATGACGGTGCCAAAGAGGTTGAGGTCCACAACCTTCTTGAAAGCATCGAGGTCAAGGTCGAGGAAAGTCTTGTCGGGAGCGATGGTGGCTCCTGCCATATTGCCTCCTGCCGCATTCAGCAGGACATCGATGGTGCCGAAGCGTGCCACGATGTCGTCCCTGTTCTGCTCCAGTACCTCTTTCTTCAGGACGTCAGTCACAAGGAAGAGCGCCTCGCCTTTCTTGTTCAGCTCTGCCTCCAATTCTTTTCCCTGGTCTTCAATACGGTCGAGAATGACCACTTTGGCTCCTTGCTCTACCAGATAGTGAGCAATGTTCCTGCCGAGGATGCCGCAACCGCCAGTCAGCACGACAACCTTTCCTGTGATGTCAAATAAATTCTTCATTTGTGATTCTGTATTTTTGTTATGACGTTATGACGAGATGACATTATTACGATGTTATTTATACGAAACTGCCTTGTACTTTGGCACGAATGCCTTGAGCAGAATCCAGCCGAGCAGATATGCGATGGCGCAGTAGCAGAAGATGATGAAGTAGCCTGCGGGCTTTCCTGTAAAGCCGAGGAAATGCATCTGTGTCTGGTCGGCATAGTCGAAGAGGTAGCCGCTTATCCAGTTGATGAGGAATGAGCTGATGCCTCCAGCCATGCCGTTGATGCCAGTCATGGTGCCGACGGCTTCCTTCGGGAAGAGGTCGCTTCCTACGGAGAACAGGTTGGCCGACCAACTTTGATGTGCCGCTCCTGCCAATCCGATTAGGATGATCGGGAACCAATAGCTGTAAGAACCTAAAGGCTGGGCAAAGATGGTCAGCAGGGGGAACAGCGTGAAGATGAACATGGCCTTGAGTCGGGCGTCGTAGGGATGCTGTCCTGTTCGGTTGATAATTATGGTTGGGAGCTTGCCGCCATAGATGGAAAGCATCGTGATGGCATAGAGCACGAAGATGAGTAGCATGGCTGTCGGGTTGTCGGCTTTAAGGCCATAGACATCGCTGATGTAGGCTGGTATCCAGAAGAGGAAGAACCACCAGACGCCGTCGGTAAAGAACTTGGCGAAGATAATGCCCCAAGTCTGCGGGAAGGACAGGAAGCGAAGGAAGGGGATGGACTGTCCTTTGCCTCCCTCCGGCTCCCCTGAGGGGGAATGACCTGCAGTCGTCTCGCTGTCCTGCTGTATATAATCCAGCTCTGCTTTGTTCACATGCTTGCATTCTTCCGGCTTCTTGTAGATGAACACCCAGAGGCCGAGCCAGACGAAGCCGATTGCACCGATGATGATGAAAGACATCTCCCATCCATAGTACTTGGCAATCAGGGGGATGCAGATGGGGGCGATGAGTGCTCCGATAGTGCTGCCGCTGTTGAAGATGCTGGTGGAGAAGGCTCTGTCCTTTTTGGGGAAGTATTCTGCCGTTACCTTGATGGCACAGGGAAAGTTGCCGCTCTCGCCAAGGCCAAGCACTATGCGGCATACGATGAAGAACCAAACGCTGACAGATGCAATGACTGCCGTGCTTGTTCCGACTGCATTGATTAGTTCTGCTTTACTTTCCAAGCCGAGCCATTGAGCGGTTGCCACACCGCAGAAGGCATGCATGCAGGCTCCCAAAGACCAGATGCCGATGGCCCACAGATAGCCTTTCTTGGTGCCGATCCAGTCCATGAAGCGTCCGCTGAAGAGGTTGCCTATGGCATAGATGATGGAGAAGATGGCGGCTATTCGTCCATAGTCGGCATCTGTCCAGTGGAATTCCGGGGCGATGAAGTCTTTCCATGTGAGGGAAAGCACTTGGCGATCCATGTAGTTGATAGTAGTTGCGAGGAAAAGCATCGCGCAGATGAGCCAACGATAGTTGGTCATCTTGCCATTGTTAAGTTCAGAGTTCATAATTCATCGTGCATTGTAGTTTCTTCGTGCAAAGATAGTAATTATTATTTTATAATGCAATATCTTTGCCTAAAACTTGTTGCAGCTGGTATTATAATAGCAGAATAAGGTGAGAATTATGCATTATTATTGTGATTTTGTGGTTGAATGAAGTGTAATAAAGGCAAATATTGCTATCTTTGTAGCGTAAAAGTCAAACAAATACAGACAACAGACAACGTATAACATGCAGTTGTCGGTAGTCAGTTGTCCGTAGTCAAAATGTAAAGATATGAAAAGACGAGAGTTTCTTCGCAATGCTGCCCTTGTGGCTGCAACAAGTGGTTTTGCCACGAATGTAATGGCAGACCCAACGAATCCTTTAGCCGGCGAAACGGCCTCTTCACCCTCTGGGGGAAATGGAGGAGGGCATCTCATCGACAGCGAGCCTGTTCTGCAGAACTATGCGGCTACAAGTATGGGCATTGCCTTCAGTGTGACTGACTGGGCGAACGGTTATGTAATCTATGGCGAGAAACCCGACCTGAGCGACGGCAAGAAGGTGTGGTGTGGCGGATATCGTGTCTCGGGGATGGACAACGAAGCCATTCACGTCCGTCTGACCGGCCTGAAACCCTATACATTATATTATTATAAGATAGGAGCCGACCGCATCGAGTACAAGGATGGCTACCATATCCGCATCACGGGCAATGAGGAGAAGCCCAACATCTACTCCTTCCGAACTGCTGGTGAAAGGGCAAGAGGACATTTCTGCGTCATCAACGACACCCACGCTTCGTGGAAAGCCGTCAATCCAACCATCAATAAGGTGATGGAGCTGCAGCCGAGCTGTGTTATCTGGAACGGCGATGCCTGCAATTCGGAAGAGACGATTGCGGCTCAGAAACGCATCTTCTTCAAGCCTGAGATTGACCGGAAAGACTTCGCAGCCAACATCCCGTACCTCTTCTGCCCTGGAAATCACGACTGCCGTGGATTGGCAAATCGTCATCTGGAGCGTATTTGGATGTATCGTCAGCCAGAGGAACGTAAGCCTCGCGACTGGGACTTGGGCCGCAACTTTGCAGTCAGGATGGGCGACATCGCACTTGTGGGGCTCGATACAGGCGAGGATAAGTTGGACACTAACCCAAGGTTCTGCAACCTCTTCGTCAGCGAACCTTATCGTGTCGCTCAGCAGACTTGGCTTCGGGACGCGCTCAAACAACCAGAGATAGCGAGCGCTCCGTACCTTGTAGCCTTCTGTCATATCCCTCTCTACGACCCTCGCCAAGATGTCAATCCTGGCGATCTTTTCCCTGCAGATGTGGACGATAAGCACAAAGGCGACTTTGCGGAGTGGCAGCGGACTTGTTCCAAGCTATGGGGACCTCTGCTCGAGGAGGCTGGCTGCCAGCTTCTGATTACTGCTCATCAGCATGTCTATCGTATCGATACGCCGAATGGTGAGCACAAGTGGCTGCAGATTGTTGGCGGCGGACCTAACATGACTGGCAAGAACGCCGGGCATTTCCCGACTGTGATAGACGGAGAGGTGAAGGATGGCAAACTTGTAGTAACCATTCATAACATCTATTCCGGAGGTGTCTGCGGCACCGTGACTTTCAGCAACATACGAGGGTAAAAAACGCCGCCTGAGGCGATTGCAATCCCCGGCTGCGGCGTTGCCCATTTCCGCGTGCGGCGTTGGCCATCGCCGCAGCCGGCGTTTTCTGCCCCTCCATGAGGGAAGAAAAGACCTATAACGAAGAATCCCCGAAACGCCTTTGCGAATCGGGGATTCCTCTTGTTCTGTAAGTCAGACAATGGGGTGGGCAAGAAGCTTATTCTCCGTCGCCCCAAATGTCCCAAGCATCGTCTTCTTTAGTCAATGCCTTGTCTCCACTAACGGTTGTGCCGCTGATGATAGGCAGACTCTCGGCAAGCATCTGAACTGCCTGAGCCTCTTCGATCTTAATTGATGGTGCTATGTATTTCATTGTCTGGACTCCTCCCATCCTCCCCCGTAGGGGAGGTGACTGATGAGGGGTTGGGTCAATTGTTGATAATCTGTTGTTTAATTTTATTCCACTCTTGTTTCCCTCTGGGTTGCGACTGGGGGTCTGGCACAATGCCTTTCTTTCATTGTGGCCCCATAGAGGGGAGTGACTACCCAGTCGCAACGGAGGGAATAGAGGGGCTGTTACTTCAGCACTTTCTTGCCGTTGACGATGTTCACGCCCTTCGCAGCCTTGCTTACGCGCTGGCCGGCGAGGTTGTAGATGACAGCGTCTTCAGCAGCATTGATGCCAGAGATGCCTGTTGCATTGTTTTCGAAGCCGTAGTAGGGCTTAACGCCTTCGCCAGAAAGTACCAGATAGCCCTTGCCGGCTGCGATAGTGCTGCCTACGATTGCCTTGTAGAAGCCAATGCCATCATCGCCGTTTGCAAGAACATACTGAGTTCCGCTTGCAACAACATCTTCCTCTGCTGCAACGAGGTCGTTGTCAGCACCGAGTTCAGCGTCTTTCGCAAAGTTGATTTCGTATGTGCCTGCAGCTTCAGCCTTCACTACGACAGCAGTACCGGCTGGAACAGTAGTTACAGGAGCGAGATGAACGAAGCCTTCCTTCAGCTTGTTAGCCTGAGCAGCATATGCACTAACCTCAGCGCCTGTGAAGTCAACGTCGTAAGGAGCAACATATGTAGCATAGAGGTCTTCACCAACAGTAACAGTCGGGAGGATAGCATCGCCAACACGATAGAGACGGAAGTTGTCGAGAACAATCCAGTCATTAGCCTTCACGTCTTCTGCATTGCGATAAACGCCGATTTCGAGCTCGCCGTTACCAACATTAACTACAGGAGTCTGAACGGTGTAAGTGCCGAGCTTGAAGAAGCGGGGAGCCTGAGCGCAATTATCTGGAATGATTGCAGTGGAGTTGAAACGACCGTAACCTGCACCCAAGTTAGCACCGTCGAGGATGCTGGGCAACAGTGTGCAGTTGTCCTCGCTGCCAGCATAGAAGTATGCAAGCTGACGGTTGTTGCCAGCAATTGCATCGTCGTATGAACCGTCGCGATAGAAACCTGTGCACTCTACAACATACTGACCAGCGGGCAGACCTGTAATTACTTGCTTGATGTAGACCTTACCCTCTGCATTACTCATATTGAATACATAGTCGCCGTTGACATCATTACCCTTCCAGTTGAAGATTTCGCCAGCATTGCACTCCCACTTGGAATCGTTGAGGTTGGCATTTGCATTATCCTTGTTGTCACCGTCGAAGTCATTCTGGCTGAAGGTGTTCTGATGGATGTAGTAGCTGATGTCAGCGGGATTCTCAGCAGTAGCTTCTGCTGCAAGAGCCTCAAGCTGCTCACGTGTAACGACCTTCCACTGGTTGTAGGGATTGTCGGCACCAGCCTTGTCGGTGTCAACCTGATAGCCTTCGCCATCAGTCATGCCGAGGTACTTGCCTTCTTGCGCTTCAAGTCCGCTCTGGATGATGCGATAGTTGCCGTTGCCGACAGCTTCGAATGTCCAAGCCCAGCCTTCGTTGGTTGTGAAGTCGTCGCCATAACCGCAATCAACATAGCCATTGTGACCGAGACCGTCGTTTTCACCACGAAGTCCGTTGGGCAGGTTGGTCTTGATGCTGTAGCGGTTCTCGCCGCTGCTGTTAGCAAGCAGAACCATTGGCCATGCGCTGATGTTGTAGTCGAGAGAAGTGTGAGTACCCCAGTTATTGCTGCCAGCGAGGAACTGTCCGGCACCTACGTTGTAGAGCCAGCACTCCAGACCATCGGCAGGTTCAGCAGAATCGAAGCTATAGTCGTGACGCGGAGAGAGAGCCTTGCGGAGCTCATAGCGTATGAGGTTAAGAGCACGACCTGCATCCTGCAGACAAACTGTTGCATTCTGTGCATATTCGAGAACTTCTGGGTCGATGCCTTCCACGCCTTCTGTCTGTGCAATAGCAACTGCGAGGCGAGCGCGGGTCTCATTGTTCTCGAATCTTGCGCTTGGAGAGCCCTCTTCCATGCTGTTGCCATAGATACCGCCGTCAGCATAACGACCGCCCCAGTTCTGGTGAACATGGTAAGCGAAGACATTGACAGAGCCGTCGGTCTTGATGAGAGCACGCTGCTCTGCGTTGAGCTTAACGATTTCATCTTCGTACCAGCCATTCACGCCTGGTTCGAAACCGTTGCGTGCCCAAACGAGTGTACCGTTGATGTAGTATTCGCAAGGAGCATCGTCGTGGCATGCAGGCATGTAGAGCTGTTCGGGCAGTTCGCCTTCAGCCTTGAAGTAGCGACGAACATAAACCTCGCCCATATTGCTGGGCCAGTTGCCAGGAAGAACATTGTTGCCGAAGATCCAGCTTTCTGTCTTGCTATTAACCATTACATAATCAGCATCGTACCATGCCTTGCCGTTATTGTCATCAGCAGGTACGCCGAATATCTCGTTGAAATGTGCATCGCTATAACCCATGCCAGAGTCGAATGTCATGGTGTAAGCCCACTTATAGCTGTCACCGCTTCTGCGGATAGAACCTAAGATGATATCGCTTGTGCCGTCCCATTCCTCAACATACTCTGCGGTAGTAGGTTCAATAGCCACATCGATAGCATACTTCTCGGGATAGACGACATGGTCTATGGTGAGTTCGTTGAAGCGGAAGAAGAAGTCCTTGAAGTCATCACCTACGCCAAACTGGATTGCTAATGTGGCAGTAGTATTATCGGCTATGAACTTGAACGAATAGGGCTGGTTTTCTACAGCGCTGTTGGGGAGTCCAACAAAGCCAAGTACTTGACCGGAAGCGCTTGTAGGAACAAGTGCACGGTCAAATTCGGGATTGTTGATTACAAAGAAAGGAAGTTCTGTGTATGAGCTCCAAGAGTTCCAACCATTTGATGAGAACTTGAATGAAACGCGATAGGCATCACCTGCTGTGAAACCGTCCACTGTGCACTGGTAGGGTTCCCAGTTGCCATCGCCCTTGTACGGGTTAAAGAAGTTGTTGTTGCCATCATTAACGATATGGTTGTAGGTCTCATCATATCCGAAGCGGCATTTCCATCCGCCGCCGTTACCTTCGCGCCTCATGTCCTGATAGTTGGTGGCATCAAAGGCTTCGTAGGTGATTGCGCCGAGGTCAACCCAATCTGTGCCGTTCCAGTTGTACTCGTGGTTGTCGTTGGTATTGATGACGAACTTGCCGGGATATACAGAGATGCCTGCTTGGCTTGCAATAGTCTGGCCGTCGGGGCTCAGGACAAAGTCCTTGTTGGATGCAGACAGTACGATTTCGCCGGTAACCTTGTCCTTAAGTCCGCCTTTACCCTCTGCGGTTACGATGGGCACGAAGTCTCTTACAAGAGCATCGCCTTCATAAATCTTACAGCCGTAAAGCTTCATGAACATATAGGAGTTGTCGCGACGGTTTTCGCCTACTCCACCAGTGTTCGTGTCGAAGAGGAACAGATTGTTGGTGCAGTCTTCAACGGTTCCATTAGCTTCAATCCTTGCTGCTTCTGTTTCGTTGACAGAGAATGTCACTGTGTTCTCGAATGCATCGATAATCATACGTTGGTCGCGAGGAATTTCCGTAGTACCTACATGCTCATCGCCAGTACGATTATAGCATCCCTTGTTGTAGCCATTGTCTTTGCCAGTGCGTGCGAAAAGCACAAATGCATGGCTGGTCCATCCACCTTGACGTGCGCCGAACACTGCCATCCAATTCTTTGCGGATGATTCGGCAATGTCAACATCCATGACAATCCTTGTATTGGCCTTAGGAATGTAGTTTGTGTTGATGTAGGGGACATCGGATGTGCCGTTGGCTTCCACGGTGGCAATGTACTCAATCTGAGTTGCGCTGCCGCCGGCAACCTTCAGGGTGCTGACTTCGGGATAGAGACCGAACTCTTCGTATTCGCCCAGGTTGTTGAGGGCATAATACTTCTTTGAAGTCTTGTCGTAGACATAGGGGTCTGTGCCTGTGTAGGAGCCGATGGCATCAATAGCTGTTGCCTCGAACGGGCCTAAGAGAGGTTCTGCGACGGGTACATCGGGAATGTAATTCTCGTCGGGAGTGTAGTCAACACGAATCTTTGTTACATCAGCGGAACTGGTAGTTGTGAAGACTACGGACGACACACTTTCACCTTCAGCAGGATTCCATCTGAAAGTAGTGGTCGTAGTGGTGCAAGTGCCTGTCGTAGGAGATGTTGCAGTGAACGCAGTAAGATCATCTGCTGTGATTCTTACATGGTCAATTGTTCCTTTACCAGGAACAGATACAGTAACTGTGTAATTCTTTGCGAGAGTCACAGAACTGGTTACATTCATCGTTCCTGTTGAGCCATCAGCCTTGGCGAGAGTCACTGTCACGGGAACTTCAGAAACTTTCCATGTGTATGGAAGGTTGATTTTTGAGTTGTCTGCAGGCAGTGAAGCCTTCAGGTTCGCAACTTCGAATGTGTAAGTATCAGCGAATAGCTGTCCGATACCCAACACAAGCGATGCGAGAATTAATAAATGTTTCTTCATACTTGTAGAATTTAGTTAATAAATTGGGTTAATTATACATATTCTGCCCCAAAGTTATACATTATTTTATTATATGGCAAGAAAAACAACAATTATTTTCATAAATTTTGAAAAATAATGGTTGGATGAAAACGAAAAGCCCCTTTACGGCATTACCATGAATGCGTAAAGGGGGTATAAAGTGAGAATGTAGTCTTCTCGTTTGACTTTATTTGATGTTGCCTACCTCAATAAGGTATTCTGCAATCTGTACTGCATTGAGGGCGGCACCCTTCTTAATCTGGTCGCTAACGAGCCAGAATGTGATGCCATTGGGGTTTGCGAGGTCTTTGCGAACGCGCCCTACAAAGACGTCATCGCAGTTCTCGTGGAAGAGAGGCATGGGATATTTCTTGTTCTGAGGTTCGTCTTCGAGCTGAAGCCCCTTTCCTTCTTTGACGGCCTGCTGAAACTCTTCTACGCTGACGGGACGCTCTGTCTCTGCCCAAACGCTTTCGCTGTGGCAACGGAGACTGGGCACGCGGACACACATCGCACTTACTTCGCAGTCGGTATGCATGATCTTCTTGGTCTCGTTATACATCTTCATCTCCTCTTTTGTGTAGCCGTTATCGCAGAAGACGTCAATCTGAGGAATCACATTGAATGCCAGCTGATAGGCGAACTTCTCGACTGTGGGCTTCTCTCCAGCAAGTACTTGGCGATATTGTTCGTAGAGCTCGGCCATTGCAGCTGCGCCTGCTCCGCTGGCTGCCTGATATGAAGCAACATGCACACGCTTGATATGAGACAGGTTTTCGAGGGCTTGAAGGGCTACGACCATCATGATAGTCGTGCAATTGGGGTTTGCTATGATGCCACGAGGACGGTTGAGAGCGTCTTCGGCATTGCATTCGGGCACTACGAGAGGCACGTCTTCGTCCATTCGGAAAGCGCTGGAATTGTCAATCATCACAGCTCCGTGCTTCGTGATGGTCTCGGCAAACTCCTTGCTTGTGCCACCTCCAGCACTTGTGAAGGCTATATCTACGCCCTTGAAGTCGTCGTTATGCTGAAGGAGCTTCACTTCAATCTCCTTACCTCGGAAGGTGTATTTTCGTCCCGCACTACGCTGACTTCCAAACAATAACAGTTCATCGATGGGGAATTTTCTCTCGTCAAGTACTCGCAGGAACTCCTGCCCGACGGCACCACTTGCGCCAACTATTGCAACTCGCATCTTTACGTTTAAGAATTAAGAGTTAAGAATTAAGTTTTAAATCACGCTGCAAAGATACGACAAGAAATGAGAAAAGAGAAATGAAAAATGAAAAAATATTGTTTATCGAGTGTGATTTTAATTAAGGTCAAATAGTCCGCAGCCAAAATAGGCGTGCCTGTTTGCCCAAATAGGCGTGCCTGTTTGTCCAATTAGAAGTGCCTGTTTTTCCAAATAGACTCGTCTAAACCGAAAAATCCTCGTGTGAAGTTTGCGAAATTCACGTGTGAAGTTTGCCAAATCCACGTGTGAAGTTTGCAAATCACTCGTGTGATGTTTGAAAACCACTCGTGTTGCGTTTACAAACATGCCTTCATGCTTCAGTTTGAGCTCCCTATGTGGGCGTTTCTGCAAAAATATGAACCATGATCGATGAACTATGAAGTTTTTTTCTTAACTTTGCCCCGATTTATATGCTTAAAGTGCAACAAATGATGCTTTTCTGTGCTCTTCAAGCCGCTCCAACTACGGCTCTCATCACCGACCCCACATGGATTTTCTTTGTGGTGCTCGCCATCATTCTGTTTGCACCCTTGCTGCTGAGGCAACTTCGCGTGCCCCCAATCATCGGACTTATCCTTGCGGGTGTCTTCGTTGGGCAATATGGTTTCAATCTTCTCGCGCACGACCGCTCGTTTGAACTCTTCGGACAGGTAGGCATCTACTACATCATGTTCCTTGCCGGCTTGGAGTTGGAGATGGGAAGCGTGGAAAGGTTTGGTCGGGCAGGATTTCGTTTCGGCCTTCTCACCTTTGCCATTCCCTTCTTCTTGGGTATCATGTCGAGTGTCTGGCTATTAGGTTTCGGCCTTTCCACCAGTCTTCTCTTGGCTTGCATCTATGCCAGTCATACCCTCGTAACATATCCGATTATAGGACGTTATGGTCTAAACAGGCACAGGGCGGTAGTCGTGAGTGTGGTTGCAACAGCCATTGCTCTCTTTGCCGCCTTGCTTGTCTTGGCGATTGTGGTAGGCGGGCAGAATCCCGACACATCCTGGATGACTTGGCTTCTCTTTGGCTTGAAGTGTGCGATTTATGTGACCTTTGCCATCTTGGTGTTTCCAAGAGTGGGACGTTGGTTCCTTCGAAGGTACGAAGACGGTGTCATGCAGTTCATTTTCATCCTTGCTCTTGTCTTCCTTAGTGCGTCTCTGGCGAAGATGGTAGGGCTCGAGGGACTGCTTGGAGCGTTCCTTGCAGGATTGATAGTTAACCGTCTCATTCCCAAGACAAGCCCGTTGATGTCTCGCCTCGAGTTTGTGGGCAATGCACTCTTCATTCCATACTTCCTGATAGGCGTAGGTATGATTATCGACCCGAGCATTCTTGTTCGCCATCCTGAAGCGCTTTGGCTGGTGACGGTTATGGTTGTGACGGGAACGCTCTCCAAGTTTATCTCCTCGGCCATCATGGCTTGGACGATGGGAGAGGGCAGGAACAGCATGTGGTTGATGTTTGGCCTCACCAATGCACATGCGGCCGGAGCCCTCGCCATCGTAACCATCGGAACTGCTCCAGGCGTCAATCTCATGAACGACGAAGTGCTTGGCGGTACCGTTATGCTCATCTTCTTCAGTTGTCTCATCAGTGGTTTTGCTACGAACAGAGGGGCAAAACAGCTTGCTTTGAGCGACACAGCGCTCGAAGACAACAGAGGTTCCTATCATGGGAAATGCCTGATTACATACAGCAGGGAAGATAATGTAGATGTGATGACTCAGCTCGCCATCTTGATTCGCAATCCTTTCATACCCGATAGCCTGATGGGTTTGTCTGTCTCATACGACGGAGATAGCAAAGAAAGTGTGGAAAGTCGTCAGCAAGGGCGTAGGATGCTCGAGAAAGCTCAGATGATAGCAGCAGCTGCCGATGTGCCTATGGCTACGCTTAACCGTATGAGCACGAACATTGCAGGCGGTATCTTGCATACGATGAACGAGTATGATTGTGGCGAGGTTATTGTTTGCCTGAACGACAGGACGACGGGAGAGGCCAAATCTTCGCTGGGAAGTGTGATAGATAATGTGGTGAGCGGCAGTCACAGAGAAGTAATGGCGGTTCGGAGCATCGTGCCTCCTGGAACTATCAGGCGTGTTGTCATCGTCATTCCCCAGAAGGCTGAATACGAAGTCGGCTTCTATAAATGGTTGGAACATATTTGCAGGATAGGCGAAGAGCTTGATTGTCATCTCGAATATCACGCACATGCTGACACATTACCTTATATAAAAGGATATATGGAGCAGAAGCACAATCATGTTCGCTCCCATTATGTCGAGATGAACCGATGGATGAAGTTCCTGAATTTGCAGAATGAACTGGACTTGAGCTGCATGCTGATAGCGGTTACGGCAAGGCCTGGTTTCATCTCTTATCAAGATAGTTTCGAGGAACTTCCCTTGCTTGTCCATCGCTATTTCAGTGGGACGAGCGTCATGCTCCTGTTTCCCGACCAATGGGGAGAGCCGCAGGAAAGCATCTCAGTCTTTACACCTAATGGCACCGCAGTACAGCGGCAACCCCGTTCTCTTGGCGGTTTGATTCGCCGATGGTTCTTTACGGCAAAGCGCTCGGCATTGGTTTTGTTGGCTCTTTTGCTTCCTTTCCTTGTCGAAGCCCAAAGGCCTCGATTTGATAAGATGTCCCCAATGGTCAGGCAAGAGGTGTTGAAGCAAATTCAGACCCCTTCAAAACATGGTCTTTTGCCAACTGTTGATTCCCGAGAGAAGGTTAAAAGAGCGCATTCTCGTGAAGGAGAAAGTGGGGAACTTTTTCTTACACTCGTACAATCTTCCAGCAAAGATGTACTCCTCGAGCATGGGTGCCGTGTCCATTCACATTGGGGGGACATTTATGCTGTCAGCGTACCGAAAAGGGAACTTGCCGCTCTTTCTTATCGGTCAGAAGTCAAGAGAATTGAATGTGGCAGGGTTTGTGAAGCCCAAACCGATACATCGGCCATCATTACGCGTTCCGACCTCCTGCGTTATCCCACGGCAGAGCGTCCGGCCTTGACCGGTAAAGGCGTTGTCGTAGGCGTGATGGATATTGGTTTCGACCTTACGCATCCTTCGTATTATTCTCGTGACCTCAGTGCTTATCGTGTCCAATCTTTTTGGGATATGCTTGATTTCGAGGGACAAGAGACTACGGACGAGGAGCATCAGACGGTTTATGGCATGGAGCTTCCTGTCGGTAAAGCCTTTACGACCCAAGAGAGCATTTTGGAAAAAGCTCGTTCGTCGGATGGTCACATGCAATTTCATGGCACGCATACCTCCACCACGGCAGCGGGAAGCGGCTATGACACGCCATATATAGGAATGGCGCCCGATGCTGATATTTGTCTCGTCAACAATGCCGTTTCCGATGATAAGCCGCTGGTTCCCGATTCGCTTTGGGAACTCTATGGTTCCGCCATCGATCTGCTCGGTTTCGAGTACATCTTCCGTTATGCAGATGAAGTGGACAAGCCGTGTGTCATCAGTTTTAGCGAAGGCTCGCATGAAGACCTTTGGGGCGAGGCGCAACTCTATAGCGCCGTTCTTGACAGCCTGGTTCGCCCCGGACGCATCATCTGCACGGCGGCGGGCAATCAGAGCAACCACCTTACCTACATGCATAAGCCCGTGGGAAAAGAGCGAGTAGCGACGCTTATTTCGCCTTCCGGCAACACGACGTATGTGATGCTTCGCAGCCGCGGCAACTTCAACATCAAGCTCGATTTCATGAAATCAAGTTCGGAAACTTACCTCAACTACGAGGTGCCGATTGAAGATGTCCATGCCACGGAAGACAGTCTGCTCGTCGATACCGTAACCGCAGGCGCACTTACCTTCGAGCTTATTTTTGGCAGCTATCCTAGTTGCTACAACCCCCAACAACTTATAACCGATGTCGTTATCAACAAAATCAGCAAAGGGAACCTGCTATCCATAAAGATGGCTGTGGGCGTGAGTGGCGAAGAGGCAGAAGTTGAGGCATTCCAAGAGATAGGATTGTTCAGCAAACAGGATTTGTACCCTGATTATTCGGATGCAGTTGCAACGCACAATATCCTTTATCCCGCTACCGATCCACACATTATATGCGTCGGCGCCACTTCCTATAGGACCGGTTACCGCGACCTCAATGGCAAATGGAGAAACTACAATAGGGGCAGCGGGGGCGATGTGGCGCCCTATAGCAGTCGAGGCCCTACATTGGCCGGTCTCGTCAAGCCTGATGTGCTTGCCCCTGGCACCAATGTCGTGGCAGCTTTCAGCAGTTTCTTTGCCGAGCATAACCCGGGCGTCATGACAGAATACGATGTAGCTCGCTCCGTATTCAATGGGCAAGAATATACATGGTCGAGCCAAAGCGGAACAAGCATGGCTTGCCCAATTGTGGCGGGCATCATAGCCCAATGGCTCCAAGCCATCCCCACCTTGACACGAGCGCAAATCATGGAGGCCTTCGCCTTCACTTGCCGTCGCCAGAACCCCGACCTCTCATATCCCTCCAACGACTATGGCTATGGCGAGATAGATGCAGAAGCTGGGCTTAAATACTTGATGGAACTTACAGATGGCATGGATGCAATCCTTCACGAGGGGCGGCAATCAGAGGCTTATAACCTTGCAGGGCAAAGGGTGGACAGCCATTACAAGGGCATCGTCATAATAAACGGAAGAAAAGAACTAAGGAAATGATAGAGATACGGGGCATCAAGAAGAGTTTCGGGGCGCTGGAGGTCTTGAAAGGCATCGACCTCAACATTGAACGAGGCAAGATAGTTAGCATCGTAGGGCCGAGCGGCGCAGGGAAGACCACACTCCTGCAAATAATGGGTACATTGGATAAACCCGACCAGGGCAGCATCACCTATGAAACGGAAGAGGGGAAATGGGTAATTGACGCTTCAAAATCCAATTTCCAATCTTCAATTTTCAATAAAAAAGACATTTCAGCCTTCCGCAACAAGCACATGGGCTTCGTCTTTCAGTTCCACCAACTCCTGCCAGAATTCACAGCACTTGAGAATGTCATGATGCCAGCCCTCATCGGAGGTGTTTCAAGGCGTGAGGCAAAGCGGAGAGCCGAGGAACTTCTTGCCTTCATGGGACTTTCCGACAGGGCTTCCCACAAGCCTAACGAGCTTTCCGGAGGTGAGAAACAACGTGTCGCCGTAGCCCGAGCACTCGTCAACAAGCCCGATGTGGTCTTTGCCGACGAACCCAGCGGCTCGCTCGACAGCCACAACAAGGAGGAGCTGCACCGACTTTTCTTCGACCTTCGCGACAAAATGGGGCAGACCTTTGTCATCGTCACCCATGACGAGCAACTTGCCGACCTTGCCGACCGCAAGATATTCATGCAGGACGGCAGGATTGTGGAGTAAGTTCCGGCAGAGCCCTGCAGCTTCATGACCAACACTTTTTGATAATTGGCGAGGGCAGTTGTTGCCAAGCGACAGAACTTATCGAAAGAGAGCACCTCGTGCACCTCATTTGATGTCTGCAATCAGCACACGCGAAACAGGCCACTTATGCACATGTTTTTGCTTTTTTGAATAATTCGACCAATAGCTCAATTTGCAGGGTGGAACAGCCCTCAAAGGTCGATTTCTACTGGTGTTTTGACCGATTCAAACGCTTCAAGGCATAAATTGACGTTGGAAAACGGT
>JAEEGH010000773.1_pt1 | contig 100073 bp, 68 predicted proteins | sample 9134181 | NCBI WGS metagenome assembly JAEEGH01 (sample SAMN16246544, study PRJNA631951) | gut metagenome | biome: gut microbiome; feature: rumen; material: DP-attached | host: Bos | place: Iran: Karaj | collected 2018-10
AGAATGACGGTTCGTTCAATTACCCAAGAGACCAAAGTCTCTCGCTTCTTGTACTACTTCTTTCTCTGTCTATGTAAGTCTTTCAAAGAACTCTTTCTTCAATGCTCAGGCGCTACTTTTAGCGCGAAAGCGGATGCAAAGGTACAACAAATTTCCGAACCGCCAAAACTTTTCCAGCTTTTTTTTCGTTTATCATGAAAAAAAGTTTCCAACATTGACGTACATCAACGCTGGAAACCTTTACTCCTTATATTATACATAGAAGGGGATTACTTGCTCTCTTCCGGTGCCTGACCAATCAGTTCCATGAACTCGTCAAGCTTCGGAGTGATGATAATCTGTGTGCGGCGGTTGCGCTGCTTGCCCAGCTCGCTGGTGTTGGGCTGGAGGGGATTGTACTCGCCACGTCCACCGGCAGTGAGACGCTTAGGATCGACACCATAGGTATTCTGCAGTGCCTGAACGACACTGGAAGCACGCAAGCAGGAGAGGTCCCAGTTGTTACGGATATTCTCACGCTTGATGGGCACGTCGTCGGTATTACCCTCGATGAGCACGTCGTAATCCTTGTAGTCCTTGATGATCTTGGCAATCTTTGAGAGCGTCTCGGCAGCACGGTCGTTGATTTCGTAAGAGCCGCTCTTGTAAAGCATGTTGTCAGCCAAAGAGATATAGACAACACCCTTGAGCACCTGCACATCGACCTCCTTCAGTTCCTCCTTAGACAGCGAACGTGTCAGGTTGTTGGTGAGCACCATATTCAGAGAGTCGCTCTTCGACTTCACCTCGACGAGGTGGCGGATGTACTTGTTAGACTCGTTGATCTGATCGACCAGTTTCTCGATGCTGACATTGTTCTGACTGGAATTCGTCAGACTCTTGTCCAGCGAGGCCTGTAGATTGCTGTTTGCAGCCGTGAGGCTCTTTACCTGCTGTTCCAAACTCTCGGCACGGGCAGTAGCGGCAGCCAGCTGCTCCTTGGTATTCTGGAAATTAGTAGAAAGCGCCTTGTTTTCATCCTTACAAGCCTGCAAATCTTTTTTTGAGGCACAGCCAGAGAGCAACACAGCTCCCACGAGTGCCATCATGAATACACTTTTTCTCATACTTTTTACTGTTTATGTTACAAAATCGGATGCAAAGTTAATGATAAGACGCATATAATCGTCGAAAGTTGAATGGATTTAGAAAATTTTAAGTATCTTTGGCTAACACCAATAGTACTCTCGTTCGACAAAACTCAAATTTAATTTGGTTTTGTGCTCACTTATTCGTACCTTTGGCTGACGCCGAAAGTAGGCTGCACCTCGGAAATGAAAAGAAAAACAAGTTTTTTCTTTGCATTTCGCTCGATTTGCACTACCTTTGCACCCGAATTAAATAAATAATAAGGTATAAAGGTTATGATTCTCTTTTTCAAGACCCCACAGGACAGCGTGATAGCAACGCAAACAGACCATCGACTTAACGAAGAAGAAGTAAAGGAACTCTGCTGGCTTTATGGCGAGGCAACACTGCTTGACAGCGAGACGCTCAGCGGCTACTACATCGGCCCGCGTCGCGAAATGGTGACGCCATGGTCAACGAATGCCGTTGAGATTACACAGAACATGGGACTCAGCGGCATTTCACGTATAGAGGAGTACTTCCCTTCCCCATCGGAAGATGCCGACTATGACCAGATGCTCCAGCGCATGTATCACGGCCTGGACCAGGACATCTTCACCATCAACATCCAGCCGGAGCCTATTAAATATGTGGATAATCTGGAAGCATACAACGAGCAGGAAGGTCTGGCGCTGTCGCCGGAAGAGATAGAGTATCTGCACAAGATAGAAAAAGAGAACGGCCGTCCTCTGACAGACTCAGAGATCTTCGGCTTTGCCCAGATTAACTCCGAGCACTGCCGCCACAAGATATTCGGTGGTACGTTCATCATTGACGGCAAGGAGATGGAGTCGAGTCTCTTTGCCATGATCAAGAAGACCACCCAGGAGAATCCCAACAAAATCTTGTCAGCCTATAAAGACAATGTAGCCTTTGCACAAGGTCCTGTAGTAGAGCAGTTTGCTCCAGCAGACCAGAGCACCAGCGACTGGTTCCGCGTCAAGGACATCGAGAGCGTCATCTCGCTGAAAGCCGAAACCCATAACTTCCCCACAACGGTAGAGCCCTTCAATGGTGCAGCCACAGGAACGGGCGGTGAGATTCGCGACCGTATGGGCGGTGGTGTCGGCTCATGGCCTATTGCCGGTACAGCGGTGTATATGACGGCGTATCCTCGTCTGGACGACTCGGAGATTAAAGATGAAAAATTAAATATTAAAAGAGACTGGGAGGACATCCTGCCCGTTCGCAAGTGGCTGTACCAGACGCCCCAGCAGATACTGACAAAGGCTTCGAATGGTGCCAGTGACTTCGGCAACAAGTTCGGACAGCCGCTGATTTGCGGTTCGGTGCTGACGTTCGAGCACCAGGAGCCCGAGAGCCATGACGATGCCTCGGCACACGGAACGAAATACGCCTACGACAAGGTGATTATGCTGGCTGGCGGTGTTGGCTACGGCACGAAACGCGACTGTCTGAAGAAAGAGCCGCAGAAAGGCAACAAAGTCGTGGTGGTCGGTGGTGACAACTACCGCATCGGACTGGGTGGCGGCAGTGTATCGTCCGTTGACACAGGACGTTACAGCAACGGTATTGAGTTGAATGCCATCCAGCGTGCCAACCCCGAGATGCAGAAGCGTGCCTACAACTTGGTGCGTGCGCTCTGCGAAGAAGACAACAATCCCGTAGTCAGCATTCACGACCACGGCAGTGCTGGTCACCTGAACTGCCTGTCAGAACTCGTCGAGGAGTGCGGTGGAGAGATAGACATGACCAAGTTGCCAATCGGCGACAAAACGCTGTCGGCAAAAGAAATCATTGCCAACGAGAGTCAGGAGCGCATGGGACTGCTGATTGACGAGAAACACATAGAACACGTCCAGAAGATTGCCGAGCGCGAACGTGCCCCGATGTATGTGGTAGGTGAGACGACGGGCGATGCCCACTTCTCGTTCAAGCAGGGCGACGGCGTCAAACCTTTCGACCTGGACGTAGCACAGATGTTCGGTCACTCACCGAAGACCATCATGCGCGACAAAACCGTGGAGCATCACTATGAGGACGTGGAATATTATAAGCCCAATGGGGCTAATGAGACCCAGCAGAAGCTCAACGAATACCTGGAGCGCGTGCTGCAGCTGGAGGCTGTGGCTTGTAAGGACTGGCTGACCAACAAGGTCGATCGCTCCGTAACGGGTAAGATAGCCCGTCAGCAGTGCCAGGGTGAGATACAGCTGCCGCTGTCAGACTGTGGTGTGGTAGCCCTTGACTACCGTGGCAAGAAAGGTATCGCCACCGCCTTAGGTCATGCGCCGCAAGCCGGTCTTGCCGACCCTGCCGCAGGCAGTGTACTGTCGGTTGCCGAGGCACTGACGAACATCGTCTGGGCACCTCTGGCGGAAGGTATGGACTCGCTGTCACTATCCGCCAACTGGATGTGGCCCTGTCGCAGTCAGGAGGGTGAAGACGCCCGTCTGTATGCTGCCGTCAAGGCACTGTCAGACTTCTGCTGTGACCTGCATATCAATGTGCCGACCGGTAAAGATTCGCTGTCGTTGACACAGCAATATCCCAACGGTGAGAAGATTATCTCTCCGGGAACCGTTATTGTCAGTGCTGGCGGTGAGGTTAGCGACATCCGTAAGGTGGTGAGTCCTGTTGTCAAGAACGACAAGCACTGTTCGCTGTACCATATCGACTTCTCGTTCGACGAGCTGCACTTGGGCGGCAGTGCCTTTGCACAGAGCTTGGGAAAGATAGGCAGTGACGTACCGACGGTGAAGAATGCCGAATACTTTGCCGATGCCTTCATGGCTGTTCAGGAGATGATAGAGAAGGGATGGATTGTGGCAGGTCACGACATCTCTGCCGGTGGTCTGATCACCTGTCTGTTAGAGATGTGCTTCGCCAACCGGAAAGGCGGCCTGCACATCAACCTGCACGACCTCTGCAAGGACGGTGATGTGGTGAAGACGCTCTTTGCCGAGAATCCCGGCGTAGTCGTCGAGGTGAGTGACGAGCACAAGCAGGAGTTCAAGGACTTCATGGAAGAGCAGGGCGTAGGCTTTGCCAAGATAGGCTATCCCGTAGAGGACAGCCGTTGCATTGAAGTGGTTGTCGATAATGGAAACGGGGGAACCGTTTCCCACACGTTTGATATCGATGCGCTTCGCGACATCTGGTATAAGACCAGCTACCTGCTGGACACCAAGCAGAGTTTCAACGGCAAAGCCAAGGAGCGCTACGAGAACTACAAGCAACAGCCCTTGGAGATGAAGTTCAACAAGGACTTCACGGGTACGCTTGCCCAGTATGGACTCTCTGCCGACCGCTGGAAGGAGAAAGGTTGCTGTGACACAGCAACAAGCACGACACCCAAGGCTGCCATCATCCGTGAGAAGGGAACGAACGGCGAGCGTGAGATGGCCTACTGTCTGTATTTAGCAGGCTTCGACGTGAAGGATGTGATGATGACCGACCTCATCAGTGGTCGCGAGACGCTGGAAGACATCAACATGATTGTGTTCTGCGGCGGTTTCTCGAACAGCGATGTGCTCGGTTCTGCCAAGGGTTGGGCAGGCGCCTTCCTCTTCAACCCCAAGGCCAAGGAAGCGCTCGATAAGTTCTATGCCCGCAAGGACACCCTGTCGTTAGGCATCTGTAACGGTTGTCAGCTGATGGTAGAACTCGGACTCACAGGAGCCAAGGGCGCCAAGATGCTGCACAACGACAGTCATAAGTTTGAGAGTGAGTTCATCAGCCTGACCATTCCGCAGAACAACAGCGTGATGTTTGGTAGTCTGAGCGGAAACAAGTTAGGTATCTGGGTGGCTCACGGAGAGGGAAAGTTCTCTCTGCCGGAAGCAGAGAGCACGTATCACGTGATTGCCAAATACAACTATGCCGGCTATCCTGCTAATCCTAACGGCAGCGACTACAACGTGGCAGGAATCTGCTCTGAAGACGGTCGTCATCTCTGCATGATGCCTCACTTGGAGCGTGCCGTCTTCCCCTGGCAGAACGCGTGGTATCCCGCTAACCGTCGTAACGACGAGGTAACGCCTTGGATTGAGGCTTTTGTGAATGCAAGACGGTGGGTAGAAGCCCATCTGGTCCATTAGTCCCAATCACTATGAGCCCTATGAGCCCCATAAGCAATCTCTATTGGGAATTATTCAAGACGTTCTTTAAGATTGGCCTATTCACCCTCGGAGGTGGATATGCCATGATACCACTGATAGAGGAAGAGGTGGTGAACCGTCATCGCTGGGTCAGCAAGGAAGAGATGCTGGACCTCATTGCCATTGCGCAAAGTTGTCCGGGGGTCTTTGCCATCAACGTCGCCATCTTCATCGGATATAAGCTAAAGAACACCCGCGGCGCCATCGCAACTGCGCTGGGCACTGCCCTACCCTCGTTTGTCATCATCCTGCTGATAGCCATGTTCTTCCAGCAGTTCAAGGAGAACAAGGTGGTGGCAGCCATCTTCCGAGGCATCCGTCCTGCCGTAGTGGCTCTAATTGCCGTGCCAACGTTCAATCTTGCCCGGCGTGCGCAACTGAATAAGTTTACGCTATGGATACCCATTGCCTCAGCGCTGCTCATCTGGCTAATGGGGGTATCGCCCATCTGGATTATCATCGTTGCAGCGGCAGGAGGGCTTCTATACGGACTTGTCAAACCCAGAGAAACAGAGACACAGAGATGATCTTTCTACGTTTATTTATCACATTCTTCCAAATAGGATTGTTTGGCTTCGGTGGCGGCTATGGTATGTTGTCGCTCATTCAGCACGAGACGGTGGAACATTGGCACTGGCTGTCGAGCAGTGACTTTACGGATATTGTCGCCATATCGCAGATGACGCCAGGACCCATCGGCATCAATTCTGCCACCTATTGTGGCTATACCGCCATTATCAATGCGGGCTACTCCATGCCTATGGCCATTCTGGGCTCAGTGACAGCCACCTTTGCGCTGGTGCTACCGTCGCTGATACTGATGATACTCATCAGCAAGCTGTTTATGCGGTATATGCACCACCCCCTGATAGAGAGCATGTTCAAAGGACTGCGCCCTGCCGTCGTAGGACTGTTGGGAGCAGCGACCTTGTTGCTGATGACCCCCGAGAACTTCTCCACTCCCCAGGAGGACGCATGGCAATTTGGCATCAGCTGTTTTCTCTTTGCTTCAGCATTCTACGGGGTGATGATGATGAAAATCAATCCCATCCGCATGATATGCTACTGCGGCATAGCAGGTCTACTGCTATTATACTAAAAAAGTGCTTCCATTGCGGAAGCACTTTTCGTTTCAGGAATATCTCAATTTATTTATTCTGCTTATAATACGCCACTCCGCGTTTCACGTTCTCCTTGATGGCATCGGACGTAAAGGTTGCTCCTGTTACGGCATCCACCTCGGCAACAGTGCCTTTCTTGACGTTCATACCCTCGTACTTGGGCAACATCGTCTTCTTCACCTTGGCAACATACTTGGCTCCTTCCTGACTTTTAAGGGGAACGACCTTCACGATCTTGTTCTTCTTGATATGGACCTCCACGGGTGTGGTACCGTTATAGCCCTCGACATCCGTTGCCAGCGTCGTGGTATTGACAATGTAAGTACCGTCTTTCTCTTTCTTCATCACCTGAGCCTCAGCAGTGTTGAACACTGTCATCAGCAAAAATGCTAATACTATCTTCTTCATTTTTTCTAATGTTTTAATCGATTGAGACTGCAAAAGTACGAATAATATTTGAATTAGTGACAAAAAAAGTCCAATTTCGTCTATATAATAAATATTATTAGGTATGATAAAGAAACGTTTCCTCCTCCTTTTCATGGTTTTTGCTGATGTTCTCTGCATGTCAGCACAGCGCGAAGTGTATGTCTCCACCTCTTTCCATGAGCCTGCCACTGACGGTCTGCGGTTTATCTACAGCTACGACGGTTGGCAATGGGACAGCATTCCCGGCACCTGGCTAAGACCTGAGGTAGGACAACAAAAGGTCATGCGAGACCCTTCCATCATCCGCACGCCCGACGGTACGTTCCATCTGGTATGGACCTCCTCCTGGCGTGGCGACCGGGGCTTCGGCTATGCCTGCTCCAAGGACTTGAAGCACTGGAGCGAGCAACGCTTCATCGAGGTGATGAAAGATCCCACGACTGTCAACGTCTGGGCTCCCGAACTGTTCTGGGACGACGTGAAGCAGCAAGCTATCATCATCTGGGCGTCGTGCATCCCCGGAAAATTCCCCGACGGACAGGAAGAGCACAAGAACAACCACCGTCTTTATTATACCACCACCAAGGACTTCAAGACCTTTGCACCTGCCAAACTAATGATTGACCCAGGGTTTAGCTGTATAGACGCCACGCTGGTCAAAAGAGGCAAGAATGACTATGTCATGGTGTTAAAGGACAACACCCGTCCCGAGCGTGACATCAAGGTAGCCTATAGCAAGTCGCCCTACGGTCCGTGGTCGAAGGCTTCCGAGCCCTTTACCGGCAAGATGATGGAAGGGCCTACGGTACTGAAACTTGATGATAAAACTGTAAATGGTAAATTGTCAAATGGTAAATCTGGTTGGCTTATCTATTACGACCGTTATCAGCTGAAAGACTTCGGTGCTCACTATACCAAAGACTTCGTGACTTTTGAAGACGTATCGAAACAAGTGAAAGTGCCCGTATTCCATAAGCACGGCACCATCTTCAAAGCCGATGAGCGCACGGTCTATAACCTGCTACATGACAAAGACCGCATTCACTATACCGGCAAGACGCTGAGCAATCCTGAACGCCACGACGGAGGATTATCGCCCGTCGTGGGTGTTCATAACATCCAGACCATGCATGCCAACCGTGAGCACCCCGCCACAGCAAATAACGACGGTTGGACGTACAACCATCAGCCGATGATGGCGTATTGGAACAACCAGTTCTATCTGCACTTCCTCTGTGACCCCAGCGACGAACATATACCGCCATCGCGCACCATGTTGCAGACCTCCAAGAACGGCTATCACTGGACAGAGCCACAAATACTGTTTCCCGAACTGCAGGTTCCTGAGGGTTTCCAGAAGCCGAACCGTCCTGAGAAAGCCCACAACCTCATCGCCATCATGCACCAGCGTGTCGGCTGGTATGTCTCCAAAAGCGGACAGCTCTTCGCCATCGGCAACTACGGAGTTGCTTTCGACCGTAAAGACGACCCCAACGACGGCAATGGCATTGGACGTGTCATCCGTGAGGTGAAGAAAGACGGGACTTTCGGACCGATATACTTTATTTATTTGAATGGGGCTTATAAGACTTATATGACCAATAAGGCTCATAAGACTTATTGGCCCTTCTACACTAAAGCCGATAAGGCCACCCGGAAGGCTTGTGAGGAAATCCTCGCCAATCCGCGCTATCGCATGCAGTGGGTCGAGGAAGCCGACCGTGACGAACCGCTGATACCGCTGAATAAACCATACAAGGCCTATTGTGACTATACCCTTCCTGACGGACGTATTGCTGCCCTGTGGAAACACGCGCTGACCAGCATCAGCGATGACGGCGGACAGACATGGGCACAACCTGTAGAGCGTGCCAAGGGTTTTGTCAATAGCAATGCCAAGATATGGGGACAGCGACTTTCCGACGGCACCTATGCCACCATCTATAATCCTTCGGAATACCGCTGGCCACTGGCTATCTCACTGTCGAGCGACGGTTTGGAATACACCACGCTGAACCTCGTTCAGGGTGAAGTACCACCGATGCGCTATGGCGGCAACTACAAGAGCTATGGCCCGCAGTATGTCCGCGGCATCCAGGAGGGCAACGGCATCCCACAAGACTCCGACCTCTGGGTTGCCTACTCCATGAACAAGGAGGACATGTGGGTGGCACACATTCCCGTTCCTGTGCAGACCGAAGCCAGCAGTCATGCCGACGGCACGGAGTTCAACGCGCTCAGCGGTTCAGCCGCTGAGAATCCCCTCTCCCAACTGACCACCTGGAACATCTATTCTCCGCTTACGGCACCTGTCAGTCTGAACGACGGCTGGCTGACGCTCAGCGACCAAGACCCGTTCGACTATGCCCGTGTGGAGCGCAAGATTCCTTCCACGAAGGAGTTAACAGTGGCGTTCGACATTCGTGCACAGCAAAACAATAACGGACTGCTACAAATAGAGTTTCTTGACAAGAACGGAACAGCCTGCTCACGCATAGAGTTGACCGACAAGGGTGAGATGCGCTGCAAGGGCGGTGCACGCTATGGCGGATTGGGCAAGTACGAAGCAGGACACACCTACCACTTCGAATGTCATCTGTCTGTCAGCCGCCGCCTCATTGAAGTGTTTATCGACGGCAAGAAAGCCGGACAGCGCATGTTCTTCGCGCCGGTAGAGAGCATCGAGTGCATCATGTTCCGGACAGGCAGTCGCCGCACCTTCCCCGATATTGACACAGAGGCAGACTGGTACGGAACACTGGACAACGCCGGTGAGTTGTGCGAACTTGCCAGCTACAGTATCCGTCAGGTGAAGACCGCTCCCTCGACGCTGAACGGTTCTACCACTGAGACCGCTGCCCTGTTGCACTACGACGACTACAAACACTATGTCGATTACTTTAACACCATGGAGCCCGAAGGTATTCAGCAAGCCATTCCCAATAAGGATGCCTGGCAATGGATGCAGGAGAACGTTCCTCTGTTCGAATGCTCCCAGCAGGATTTCGAGGAACTGTGGTACTTCCGTTGGTGGACGCTCCGCAAACATCTCCGCCAGACACCTGTCGGCTATGCTATGACAGAGTTCCTGGTACCACGCTCCTACGCAGACCAATACAACCTCATTGCTTCTGGTGTTGGCCATCACATTCTGGAAAGCAGATGGCTGCGCAATCCGATGTATTTAGATCAGGTGATGAACACGTGGTACAAAGGCAACAACGGTCAGCCGATGAAAAAGATTGCCAACTATTCCTCGTGGATGCCCTATTCGCTGTGGGGGCGCTATCTGGTGGATGGTCGTAAGAACTGGATTGTCAGCATGTTGCCGTCTTTGGAATGGGAGTACAACCATTGGGAGAAAACTCATACGAGAAATGTTCAGGGCCACCAGCTCTACTGGCAGGCAGACGTACAGGACGCCATGGAAGAAACCATCAGCGGAGGCAGGAAAAAGAAATATCTGCGTCCCAGCATCAACAGCTATATGTACGGCAACGCCATGGCCATCGGCAACATCTGTGTACTTGCCGATTCCGTTGCCAAGTCGCGTCAGTATTTCGACAAGGCTGACCAGCTGAAAGAGGCTGCTCATCAGGTATTATGGAATGAGCAGCATCAGTTCTTCGAGACACACCGTGTCGATTCCTCTGCCAATGTTCGTGAGGCCATCGGCTTTATGCCTTGGTACACGAAGATGGCTAAAGACGAAGCGAAATACAGCGTTGCCTGGCTGCAAGCTGCCGACCCGGAAGGTTTCTCAGCGCCCTACGGTCAGACTACTGCCGAGCGTCGTCATCCGCAATTCCGCACTCATGGCGTCGGCAAGTGCGAGTGGGATGGTGCCGTTTGGCCTTTTGCCACCTCGCAGACACTGACCGCCCTTGCTAACTTTGCCAATGAATATCATTGGGGGCAAAGGGGTACGGAGACACGAGCATTCGTAGATTCTCTCTTCTTTGCGGAGATGGAGAAATACATGCAGAGCCAGCACATGAGAGGCAAGCCCTATATCGGTGAGTATCTTGACGAGACGACGGGTTACTGGCTGAAAGGTGACCAGGAGCGCTCGCGCTACTATAACCACTCGACCTTCAACGACCTTGTCATTACAGGTCTCTGCGGACTACGTCCCCGTGCCGATCAGACGCTGGAGGTCAATCCCCTGTTGCCCGAAGGAAAATGGTCGTATTTCTGTCTTGACAACGTGCTGTATCACGGACACATCGTTACCATTCTCTACGACCGTGACGGCACGCGTTACCACCAAGGACAAGGACTGCGCGTCTTTGTCGATGGACAATTGAAGGGTCAGCGCCATGACCTTGGCAAACTCATCATTCCAAATGCCCTATGAAAAGAAGCTTGCTGATTATACTTATTCTCCAAGTCTCACTATTGTCTATAGGGCAAAACAACGACTTTGCCAGCGCGCAGTGGATAGGACACATGACGCGCCAGCAGGCCAACATCCCTGAAGGTCGGAACTTCACGGGTGCCAAACTGAAGGATCCTGCCGTTAAGGCTGCATGGGCTGCGGTAGATAGTCTTTCCAGCAAAAGTATCTATCTGCGGAAAGACGTCAAGATAAAAAGAGGTCTTAAAGCAGCCACCATCCATATTGCCGGTTTAGGATTCTACGAGCTGACCATCAACAACAAGAAAGTGGGCGACAGCGAATTTGCACCGTTGTGGAGCGACTACGACAAGACGGTATTCTACAACACTTACGATGTCACAGACCTGCTGACCAATCGTCAGCACAGAAACACCATCAGGGTACTGCTTGGCAACGGTTTCTATAACGAACAAGGACAGCGCTATGCGAAGATGAAGATCTCGTTTGGTCCGCCGACGCTTTTGTTCCGTCTTCACTTGGTCTATCAGAACGGGCAGACGGACGATGTAGTCAGCGATGCTTCGTGGCAATGGTCTTTTTCGCCTATCACGTTCAATAGTATCTATGGTGGCGAGGACTACGATGCGCGATGGGAGCCCACTCCCGCCCCCTCCCGAAGGGATGGGAGGTGGAGACCTGTCGTTATTCAGGAAGCACCGCGTGGTGTATTACGCAAGCAGATTGCCGAGCCCGTCAAAATCATGGAGCGCTATGGCATCAAGGACACGATTCGCAAGGATTCAGTTCTTGTGCTCGACATGGGGCAGAACCTGAGCGGTTTCCCTGAAATCACCGTTCGTGGCAAGCGCGGGCAATGGCTGAGGCTGACGCCAGGAGAGACGCTGACGAAGGAGGGACTGGTGAATCAGAAACAGACTGGACGTCCGCATTTCTATACCTATGTTTTAAGGGGGTATGGGGATACGGGGGTACGGGAGTGCGAGGTATGGCATCCGCGCTTTTCGTATTACGGCTATCGCTACCTGCAAGTGGAGGGCGACATCGAGGTGCTGCAAGACGTGCAGTCGTGCTTTGTCTATAACAGTGCGAAGAAGACGGGCAGTTTTGAGTGTAGCAACCAGCTCTTCAACGATGCCTATCGCCTGATTGACCGTGCCATCCGCAGCAACTGGCAAGCAGTATGGACGGACTGTCCACACCGCGAGAAACTCGGTTGGCTGGAACAAGACTGGCTGAACGGCGAGGGACTTGTCAGCAACTACGACTGCCGCAGCATGATAGAGCAGACCATGCAGAACATCAGCGATGCTCAGTTTCCCAACGGTGCCCTGCCTGAGATAGCTCCCAACCTTTGTGTCTTCGAAGGTTCCTGGGCTCCTCCTTTCTTGGAGTCTCCCGAATGGGGCGGCGCCTTTATTGCCTTACCATTCCTGTATAAGGACTATTATGGCGATGAAAGCCTCATCGCCCGCTATCAGACGCAGATGAAGCGCTACGTCGATTACCTGGCAACGCAGGATTCTGCCTATATCCTCAAGCAAGGTCTTGGCGACTGGTATGACTTCGGTCCCGGCCGAGCCGGTTTTGCACAGAACACGCCCATGCCGCTGGTTTCTACTGCCCATTACTATTGGTGGAATCATCTGATGGAAGAGCCGCGTGCCGATAGCATCAAGGCGGCCTTCATTAAAGAGTTCTATCATCCCGAGACGCATCAGTTCGGCACGGGCAGCCAGTGTGCCAATGCCATTGCCTTGGAGATGGACCTCGTGCCAGAGGGCGACCGTAAGGCGGTATTGCAGAACCTCATCAACGACATTCATCAACACGGCAACCGCCTGACGACGGGTGACGTAGGAAACCGCTATTTGTTCAATGCCCTTATCCATAACGGACAGCAGGAACTGCTCTATCAGATGCTGAACCACGATGATGTTCCTGGCTACGGCTATCAGATCAAGCTGGGGCATACCACGCTGACAGAGCAGTGGAATCCTGAGCATGGAGCATCGATGAACCACTTTATGATGGGACACCTGAACAACCTCCTCGTCCCCTACATCTTAGGCATTCAGCGCCATGGCAACCAGACGACCATTGCTCCTCACCCGATGGGTGATTTGACTTGGTGTCGCGGTACGCTGGAGAGTGCTTTTGGCGAGGTGGCTGTCGAGTGGCATATTGACTATACAAAAGGAAACAACGCCAAGAGCTTTACCCTTGACGTTGCTATTCCTGATGGCGGTTCGGCAGTAGTGGTGCTACCCTATTCAGGACGTAAGCACACCTTGGCTGCCGGCCGGTATACGCTTACTGACGATTCTCCACGTCAATAGCCTTAATCTTTTCACGCACCAGCTGCACCTCATCCTTCAACTTCTGCACCTTGCGGTTCATCTCGTCGATGAGGGAGTTGCCCTTCTTGCTGGAAGCATTGAGGAAGCCCAGATTATTCTCATAGGTCTGCACCTCTTGCTTCAGTTGCTCATACTGACGCATCAGACGGGCGCGCTCGTTGTCGAGTGCATTCTCGCCACGCTCGGCGACCTGTTTCAGGTTGTCCTTGAACTTTGACAGGCGGCGCTTGGCAACGCTGATGTTCAGTTCCTTATAGAGTTTGTCGAGCACGGCATGATAGTCTTCATAGAGTTTATCCTTCTCCTTGAAGGGCACATGTCCCACCTGCTGATACTCCTCCACCAACTGTTGTACGCGCTGCTGCAGGTTTTCGCCCGCCTCCTCAGCCAGAGCTTTCAGTTGTTCGATGATGGAACGCTTCTTCTCCAGGTTCTCACGCTCGTCGCTACGGGTGCTGGCACCTGCTGCATTACGGGCTTCAAAGAACTTGTTGCAGGCACCGAGGAACTCTTCCCACAACTGGTCGCCCAACTTCTTGGGCACCATGCCGATGGTCTTCCACTCCTTCTGCAGGTTGATAAGCTTGTCGGAGGTCGATTTCCAGTCGGTAGAGTCTTGCAACTCCTTGGCTTTCTCCACCAAGGCGCGCTTCTTGTCGGCATTCTCCTTAAAGGTGTCTTTCAGCGAGCGGAAGTACTGAGCCTTGCGACCGAAGAAGTCGTCACAGGCAGCACGGAAGCGCTCGAAGATCTTGACGTTCATCTTCTGCGGAGCGAAACCGATGGTCTTCCATTCCGTCTGCAACTCTATCATCTGCTTGGTATGGCGCTCCCAGTCGCCAGAGCCTTTGTTCTCATCGCCACAGATAGCCTCTGCCTGTTCGCAGAGGGCGGTCTTGCGCGCCAGGTTCTCCTCCTCTTTTGCGCGGAGGTCTTCGAAGTGCTGCTGGTGACGCTTGTTGACAATCGTTGATGCTGCCTTGAAGCGCTGCCAGATTTCCTCACGGAGCTCACGGGCTACGGGACCCGTCTCACGGAACTCCTGGTGCAACTTCTGCAGCTGGTGGAAGGCGCTGATGACATCAGCCTCATCGGCAAGTTTCTCAGCAGCCTCACAAAGGCGCGTCTTGGCTTCCAGATTTTTCTTGAAGTCGTATTCACGAGCCTCGCTGTTCAACTTCAGCAAGTCGTAGAACTGCTCGACATAGAGCTGATAGTTGCGCCACAACTCGTTGGCACGCTCAGCGGGAACGTTCTTGATTTCACGCCACTCGTCCTGCAGGGCCTTGAAATCCTTATATGACTTGTTGGCCTCCTCGGGCGAGGTGACCATGGTCTTCAGTTTCTCGATAATGGCCAACTTGCGCTCCAGGTTCTGCTGTTTCTCCTGCTCCATCTCACGCAACTGTTGCTGGCGCTTCTCTCTGATAACGCTCATCTCTGCCTTGAAGGCCTCTTCCTCGGTATCGGGAGTTATCTGATACTGCTCGGGATCGCCACCGCCGTCAATATACTCCTTCAGGCGTGCTTCACGCTCGGCAATATGTAACTTGTAGAAGACGGTTTTCAGATAGTCCACTTCTTCCTTTTGCGGTGCCTCGTCGCCATGGGCTATTTCGCGCACACGTTCCAGCACTTCTTTCTTACTCTGATACTGCTTGCGCTCTACGCTCTCAGTGTCCTGAGAAACCTCTTCCAATTCCGTCACTTCATTACCTTCTGTAACTTCATTAACTACTTTAACTTCATTAACTTCTGTAACTTCAGTGTTTTCTACGGCGTTTTCCTTCACATTCTGCTCTTCCTGAAGAGCTTTTTCTTGAGAGTCCATCATCTAAGATTTGTATTAAGTTCGTGTTCAGGGTTAGTTCCCTTTTCAGTTATATGGGCTTCAAAGTTAGTAATTAATTCCGAAACCACCTAATTTTTTGGCAAAAAAATGTACTAAATGAGTCGTTTGTGGCGGAAAAAGACCCACGAGAGCACGGAAATGAAGACACTAATCACTATTGCGACAATAAATCCGAGTGGGCTTGTCTCCATACCGTTGACAAGATTCATGCCAAAGAACGAGGCTACCAGCGTAGGCAACATGAGGATGATGGTCACTGAGGTGAGTGTACGCATAATGGTATTCATGTTGTTGTTGATAATACTCTGGTAGGTATCCATCGTCGATTCCAGAATGTTCGAGTAGATGCTGGTGGTCTCACGGGCCTGCGTCATCTCAATAGTGACGTCTTCGATGAGGTCGGCATCCAGCTCGTCAATCTGCAACTTGAACTTCAGCTTCGACAGCAGCGTCTCGTTGCCACGGATAGAGGTGTTGAAATACGTCAGCGAGTCCTGCAGACGGGAGAGTCCTATCAGGCTCTCGTTGTTCACCTCGCGGTCCAGGTTGCGCTTGGCCTTGTCGATGAGCATGGAGATTTGCTTTAGTCGCTTCAGGTACCACACGGCACTGGAGAGGAACAGGCGGAACGTCATATCGACATAGTCGGTGAATCCTACGCCGCGACGCTGGTGGAAGGAGACGAAGTCAATCATCATGTTCGTCTCGTAGTAGCAGACGGTAATCGTGACATCGCGCTTATGAATAATACCAAGGGGTACGGTGGTATAAGGCGTGCGGCTACGCACCTCCTTGACGTAGGGTATGCGCAGGATTATCAGCATCCATCCGTCGTCGTACTCGTAGCGGGCACGCTCGTCGGTATCGCTGATGTCAGAGAGGAAATAGTCGGGAATATTAAACTGTTCCTCCAACATCTGTCTGTCTTCTTCTGTGGGACACGTCATTTGTATCCAGCAGTTGGGCTCCCACTCCTGCAGCTGGTTGAGCCCATTTTGGGTGTTCCAGTAAGTCTTCATTGTGCTAATCCTTTGTTTAATTGATCATTGACAATTGATAATTGATAATTGTGACAATTGACAATTCAAATTGACAACTGCGGCAAGAGGATTAGCGGTCTTGCCTGCCTATCCTCCAGCCTTACTTCTTACAAGTATCCGCCGGGTAATCGTCCATAATTCTTCTATTTTTTTGGTTTTACGGGTGCAAAGGTACGAATAAGTGAGCACAATACAAAATAAAAAGGCATTTTTTTATTTATTCGAACACAGAGACACAGAGATACAGAGGTTTTATTTTGATTTTTATAAATACTTAAATCTTAATCTTTAATTTTTCATCTTTAATCTTTCATCTAAAAAGACCTCTGTGTCTCTGTATCTCTGTGTTTTAATTAATTTACTTCTCCGGAATATCTTCCAGCGTCTTCTTCAGCAGCGACCAGAAAGGTGCAACGGTCTCGATGAGGGCGCGCTCGGTGGTGGTGTGCGGCGACTTCATCGTAGGACCAAGGCTGACAACGTCGAGCCAGGGGTACTTGCCTAAAATGACGGAGCACTCCAGACCAGCATGATCGACCTGAATGATGCCCTCCTTGCCGAACAGTTCCTTATACTCTTTCAGCAGCAGGTGCAGAATCTCCGAGTCGGGATTGGGATCCCAGCCGCCATACGAGCCACTGGTCTCTACCTTCATGCCCGCCATATTGAAGCAGCTCTCCAGCATCGTGGCGACATAGTCCTTCATGTCCTCACGACTGGAGCGTGCCAGGATCTTGATGGCAGCCTTGCCCTCACCGATATTGATGATGGCGAGGTTGCTGGAGGTCTCTACCACGCTGGGGTAAGAGGGAATCATGCGGATGACGCCGTCGTGACAAGCAAAGATAGCGCTGATGAGGTTGTCCTGAATCTCGGCAGGCACTTCCTTCTGCGGCGTAGCCACATCCTCGACGACGACCTCGACGCCCTGCGGCTCGATGAGTTTGAACTCGTCGTTAAAGGTATCCTTCCAGTCATTAGCAATGTCCTTCAGGATAGCGACATTCTCCTTGGGCAGCGTCAGCACAGCCTCAGCCTTGAAGGGAATGGCGTTGCGCATGTTGCCACCGTTCCACGATGCCAGGCGCGCTTCGGTCTCGCTGATGGCCTCGCGGACAATCTGCACCAAGAGCTTATTGGCATTGGCGCGGCCTTCGTTGATTTCCAGTCCACTGTGTCCGCCGCGCAGGTTCTTGACAGTAATGCGTACTGCTACGTCCTCTGCATCGGTATCCACCTCCTGATAGTCCATCGTGGCTGTCACGTCGATACCACCGGCAGAACCGATGACGAACTTGCCCCAGTGCTCAGAGTCGAGATTCATCAGGATGTCGCCCTGCAACTCACCTTCAGGCAGTTCGTTAGCACCAAACATACCTGTTTCCTCGTCACGAGTGATGAGAGCGTCAATAGGTCCGTGCTTCAGTGTCTTGTCTTCCATGATAGCCATGATGGCTGCCACGCCCAGTCCGTTGTCGGCACCCAGTGTTGTTCCTTTCGCCTTCACCCACTCACCGTCAATCCACGGCTCTATCGGGTCTGTCTCGAAGCAGTGCTTGCTCTCGGGAGTCTTCTGAGGCACCATATCCATGTGTGCTTGCAGAATAACGCCCTTGCGGTTCTCCATGCCTGCTGAGGCGGGCTTGCGGAACACGATATTTCCTGCAGGGTCTTTGAAGGCCTCGACTCCTGCCTGTTTGCCGAAGTCTAACAGGAACTGCTGTATTTTCTCTAAATGTCCACTGGGACGTGGTACTTGCGTCAGTGCATAGAAGTTCTTCCATACGCACTGCGGATTCAGTTTTTCAATTTCGTTCATCATTCTATTGTTTTAGGGTTTAATCGTTTCGTAAAAGTCAATGCCAGCCACGCATAGATGCCCAACACGACGACCAGCATCGTTTGCACCGTATGCACTATCAAGACGAAGTACAACGCATGAACATCCGCAACACCGTAGAGGATGAGCATCGTCTTCACCGCAAAATGCCAGGGACCAGCACCGTTAGGCGTAGGAACAACGACGGCAATGGATCCAACAATAAACGTTACCAAGGCACAACCAATGCCTAAATTCGCCGTGAAGTCGAAGCAGAAGAACGTCAGGTAGTAGTGCAGGAAGTAACAGAGCCAAATGCCGATGGTGGCACAGACGAACAAGGGGATGTTGCGCACATCCTTCAGCGAGATGACACCCTGCCAGATGCCGCTCAGCGTAGCCTTTACCTTATTATATATGGAGAGCTTGCGCAACAGGAAGTGCAGCATGACGAGGATAGCCACTGCCGAGACGGCAGCCACAAAGTAGCCCGTCCAAGAGAAGCGGTGCAGAATGCTGTTGAGGTCGGTACCCGTCTGACGGAAGAACGTGCCGAAGGTACTCATCTCCACGATCAGCATGACCGACGTGATGCCCATCACCAGCAGCGTGTCGATGGCGCGCTCCGTCACTACCGTGCCCAATGCCTTGGGAAAAGACACACCGTCGTAGCGGTTCAGCACACCGCAACGCGTAAACTCCCCTACCCTGGGAATGACCAGCGAGGCGGCGTACGACAGGAAGATGCTGTGTATCAGTACGGAGGTGCGGGGGGAAGGGGGCACGGAGGTGCGAGGGTGCGAAAGAACGGGGTCGAGGGTCTGACGCCAGCGCCAGCCGCGCACCACCTGAGCCAGAATGCCGAAGGGGAAGCTGAGCAGCATCCACGTCCAGTCCATCTCGACCGTCATCACATACCACAACTGCTGCCAATCCTCGCCACGATACATCCAGTAAAGTATCGCAGCGCCCAGCAGCAACGGCATGAGAACCTTCAATATCACACTCCCTATTTTCATAACCAGATGCAAAGGTAAGAAAAATATTTTTGATACAAGTCAATAGAAGCAGGTTTTTATTGACAACTATCAAAGAAATGTCCGTTTTTAGCGAAAAGTGACCCCAAAATGATACACTGTTAACGAAAACAGCGTACCTTTGCATCGTCAAAAAGAAAAAAGACAAGGATAACAATTAAAGATTGAGAAAGGAAAAAGTTATGATGTTAGCAATGATTTCACTGGCCGTTGAGGCCGTAGCAGCCGCAGAGGCTATGTACATTTGCAAGAACGCGAAAGTACTTACCAAGTAAACAGGTATTCAATTAAAAATAGGTTCACGGCGGGCGCTAAATTCATTTTTGGCGGCCGCCGTGAATATTTTTAGCTGCCGCCAAAATTATTTTTAGCGGCCGCTAAAAATAAATGAGACCCCTTCTCCCACCCGACGAAATACGTCTTCTCTCCCGTCGAAAGCCGTTTGCACACCCTGTTACAACGGCACTCCCTCATAGCAAATACGGTATTCGTTTTCATCCCGTCCATTCCTTCTCAGTTTCACCTGCAAGATTTGCAAATTCCAACTCATAAAGGACCCATGGGAGGATGATTTGCAAATTCCGTTGGAAATAACAACATTTTTAAAAAAAGTGTTGGTTGTATGCAACATATTTTGTATTTTTGCAGCGAAAAAGCAAGCATGAAGCAAGTACGTCCGAAGAAGAACCTGGGTCAGCACTTTCTGACTGACCTCACGATAGCGAAGCGCATTGCCGACACGGTGGATGAGCCTTATAGCGACCTGCCCGTGCTGGAAGTAGGACCAGGAATGGGTGTGATGACACAGTTTCTCGTGAAAAAGCCACGACCACTGAAGGTGGTGGAGATCGACCGCGAGAGTGTGGCATACCTGAAAGGAACGCTATTCCGTGAATATGAGAACGCGTCCGAAGAAAACACTTCTCGTACCCCCGCACCCCCGCACCCCCATATCCCCGAATTCTCCGAATCCCCCATCATCGAAGGCGACTTCCTGCGGATGGACTTGCACCAGTTGTTCGGCGGCAAGCAGTTCGTGCTCACTGGCAACTACCCTTACGACATTTCGTCGCAGATCTTCTTCAAGATGCTCGACAATCGCGACCTCATCCCTTGCTGCACGGGAATGATTCAGCATGAGGTGGCTGTGCGCATGGCTTCTAAACCGGGTAACAAGCAGTATGGCATCTTGTCGGTGCTGATTCAGGCCTGGTACGACGTGGAATATCTCTTTACCGTCGAACCCTCCGTCTTCAACCCTCCCCCCAAGGTGCAGAGTGCCGTCATCCGCATGACACGCAACGACGTGCAGCACTTGGGATGCGACGAGCAACTATTCAAGCGCGTGGTGAAAACGGTGTTCAACCAGCGCCGCAAGATGTTGCGCGTGTCGCTGAAGCAGTTGTTCGGACGCGGCTACGAAGCAGCGGAAGGGCAGCGCTCGGAGCTGTTCCAGCATCCGTTTATGACACTTCGTCCTGAGCAGTTGTCTATCAGTCAGTTTGTAGAGTTGACTAACTTGGTGGAGAAAGAGTTGTTTACGAGCACAAATGGCGTGTGTGCGGACACAAACCCTTGATTTGCATCAAGAATAAGACATTTTTTCGTGAAAAAAGAGTAGAAATGTTGGAGCGTTTCTATATTTGTCGTACCTTTGCATCAGAAAAAGAAACCTAATAGGTTTTAAGGCAAAAGAGATTGCTGAAAGGATAACATAATAGATAGTTAGTTTTTAAGTTAGTAAAAAGTTTTGGTTTAGTTAGTAAGTTTTTAGTTAGTTTTTAAGGTGTTAGTAAATTAAGGTAATTAAAACGAAAGCAAAAGTTTTTAGTTATTGATAATTTGAGTGCAGCCGGCGATTGGTTCGTAGGCTGCACTATTTTTTTGTTGGTTACGAAAGGGTAAAAGAGGGGTGCTAAGCCGTCTTATCTGACCTGAGCACCAGCCATATTGTAAAGGCTTCCGTCGGCCTTGAGGATATAGACGCGACCATTCTTGACAATGCGGCGCGGCATGGCAGAAGCATCCTTGCAATCATCGCTAACGTCAGCAATACCGGAGGGCACATCACCCTCGTTGAGGTAAAGCACAGTGGGAGTGGTTATCAGATCACACTCCAAATAGAAGTCGCCCTCAGGAATCACAGCACCTTCGGTGGAAAGCACGAACACCGGTTTGCCGTCTTTTACGTCAAAGACATAGCGCGTGGCATCGCCCGTCACAGTGCCGTCAGAAATCTTGAGCATATTGAGTCCTGGGTCGAAGGCATCGTCGCAACGAGTCACCGGCACATAATAGACAGCGCCAGGCTGCGGAGCATGCAGCAGAATGACAGTTCCCGGCGGGCATTCTTCGACGGGGACCTTCGTGACTAATTTCTGTCGCTCACGAACACCCACGATTTCATAGACGTCCACCTGGCGCAGAGAAGCATCGTCGAAGTCGATGCCGCTACCCACAAGGAAAGGCATCCACTGGCTGTCCTGTGGGAAGGCGATGCGCTGGAAGAGCCTGCCGCTGATGGAAATGGGGTAACCCAAGCGATAGTCGGCAGCAGTACCGAAAACGAAAAACTTCATCGTCACCTTGCCTTGCAGATACTTCGTAAGACTTTGGTCGGCAGATACGGAATACGACAGCGAGTCGTAGTTCATCACGTTGGCCTTGCGCTTCTGGAAAAGAGAGTCGATGCGTTGTCCCAAGGCATCTTCCACCCATAATGCGGAAAGGATATTGGCATTCGGGTTGTTGAGCACCACGGGAACAAAGGGCACTTCAGCAGATTCCAGCAGGAAGGCATAGCCGTCAGCCACCTCGAAATCAACCGACATATACCGCTGGGCATTGAATATTTGCGGCATCTCAATCAATGACGTCAGCGTGTCGCTGGCGCTGGGTGTGATGCGTAACTGACCGCTGTTGGCAATGTCGCTCATGTGACTCAGCAAGCCACCAGCCTCGCCAGTCTTCCAAGCGGTGCCGATAGTCGTCTCTGCCCACCGGATATGAGGCCACCACTTCAGCGTATTGATGCTTCCAGGGAAGCACGCCGTGATGCTGATGAGGCCAATGTCCTCTCCTATCGACATATCGACAGAATCACTGGCGGCATAGCAGTACAACAAAGACTCATAGACGTCCTCAGCCAACTTCACCGTGGTGTAGTCAGACTTTCCGCCTATCGTCGTCTGGGAAGTGAGTGGCACTGTCGTCAGCAACCTGAAACTCGTACCGTAAAGAGAAGGCAGCGTCAGGTGCGTTCCAGCACTCACGGAAGCAGGAATGTAGGACTTGCTCCAGTCGCCATTATTAAAGTTATCGATGCGACCTTGTGTGGCATCAATGGTCATCACTACATCAGTACGCTGACCTTGGAATACAGTAGTCTGCACGAAAGGAGCCTTCGCCTTCATATTGCGCAGCAGCAGTCCTTGGCCAGGCTGGTCGAAACGCCACGTGACGTTGACAGTGCTGTCGCCAACGCTCTTACCGTTCGGTACATAGTGAGGCGTCAGCACCACATCTTCTGTCAGCAAGTCGCGATACCACTGGTTATCCTCCGGCGTAGTATCTACAGGATAGGTTTTACCGTTGCTGCCCGTCCAATAATCGACCGTATGGCCCGTACCCTTCTCCAACACATAGTCGTTATGATAGTAGTTGGGCGGCAGCGTGACATAGCCCATCGCATCGGCATAGCGAACGTAAGGAGTGTCCTTGAAGATAAACTTATAAGCCTCACGGTAACGGGCTTCCACATGGACGTTGTCCGTAACGGTGACCTTGAGCGTGAAACCCGTTGCCTGCTGTGCCTTCACGTCGTTGACATACCAATCGACGGCATAGCAGTTGCCACCAGGCGCTGAGAACGTCACGCTGGTTCCCAAGGGCACAGGAGAACCCGAAGGGACAAAGCTGCCCGCATACGCCGTCATCTCACCCCAACCGTCAGGTTTATTGACGGTGGTGTAAGTGACGTTGAATGCTTGTATCGAGAGCAGCGAGCACAAAATGCCCGCTGCTATCATGAGGGTTCTCTTCACGTTCTAATACTTATTATATGATTATTAACGAATCTTCGACCACAGCTGCGTTGACAAGTCAGGCAAGTAGAACGTCATCTGAGTGCCTGCCACCGCATAGCTGTATTCAGACTGAGTAGGCTGCGCGCTGGGATCTACCACATACTGAGTGCCATTGTCACTCTTCTGGCAGACCTGTGCATTGAGAATCAGCTTGTTCGAACCTCCTAAGTTGGCCGTCGTATAGAAGCCTATCTCTCGGGCATAAGTCTTGGTCTGGCTATAACTGCTCCAACCCTGGGTGGTCACTGCCGTCTTGACATAGGCCAACGAGGTGGAAGAAACACCTGCAGGAATAGGCAGGCCGATAGCTGCAGCATACTGTGTATAAGCAGTGGTCGTGAGCTCCAGCTGCTGCGTAACGCTGTTACCCATCTGGTCTTGAGTAGTGGTCTGCCAGACACCAGAAACGGTGTTTGTAGGCGTGGGAGAGCTACCGCCACCGCCAGCACCTCTTGCCCAAACCTGATTGGTCAAGTCGGGCAGATGGAAGATGAGCTGTGAGGCATTCACCGTGTAAGAGAGTTCAGACATAGCTGCAGAGCTGCCGCCATCGTTATACCAAGTCATGCCATCAGTACTGGTCAGCACGACCTGAGGATAGAGATGCAGCTTGTCAATGCCCGTGGCATTGGAGGTTGTGTAATAACCCACCTCCTTGGTGTATTTCTTGGTGGTCGTAGTCTGTGACGGAGTGTAAGGATAATAGCCGCCATAATTATTATAGCCACCATAATTATTATAGCCACCATAAGGATCGTAGTTGTTAACCGTCGTGACGGTGGTCTTGCTATAAGCCAACGCATCGGCAGGGAGCGTAGCAGGAGCCGTCTGACCAATCGTCGGAGCATACTGAGCATAGGTCATAGACATAAACTCCATCTGCATGTTGGAAACGTTACCATTCTGGTCCTGAACATTAGAGATAGACCATATACCTGTAAGCGATGTAACCACGGGAGCAGGAGCACCGCCACCATCGTCGCTGCTACAAGAAGTCATCATGAGGACAGATACCAAACACGTAGTTAAAGTAGTTAATAATTTTTGTGAGTTCATAAGTGTTTATTGTTAATTATTACTTAAATATCGCACGGCAAAAATACGACAAAAAACTGAATTGAGCAAATTTTCTTCCGATTATTTGCGTTTAGACCCCTCTCAGCGGCCTTAACGACCCCTTCAGGAGACTTTATACTGTACTTTTCCTGTTCATCCACCCACCATGATAGAGGCGAGCGAGGAAGATGACACCACGGAAGGTCAGTTCGATGGCCATGGCGGTCCATACACCCGGTAAACCGTAGCTAACTGCCAGCAGAGCAGCCAGCGTCAGACGCACACCCCACATGGACAATAGATTCATAATGGCAGGTCGCAGCGTATCGCCAGCTCCAACGAAGACGCCGTTACAAACGATGGCTGCTGCAAACATCGGTTCTGCAAAGGCTTCTATACGCAGACACTCCGTACCGATGCTGATAATTTCCTCGACAGGAGTCATGATGGACATAAGTTCTGAGGCAAAGACCCACATGAGAACACCCATGACGGTCATCACGGCAATGCCCAGTCCTGCCGACATACGGGCAAACGAGCGACACAGCTCACGTCGGGAGGCACCGAAACTCTGTCCCACCAGCGTCGTGGCAGCCTCAGCAATACCGTAACCAGGCATATAGCACAAGCTCTCGACAGTAATACCCAACGAGTGGGCAGCAATGGCCACGGTGCCCAATGGCGCAACAATGAGCGTACTGACAATCTGAGCAGACCCCATCAGCACATGGTTCAATCCTACGGGACCACCGATATTGAAAGCATTACGCACGACATCGGCCTTGGGCTTGAAGTCATGCCACACCAACGGACGACGACTTTCGTCTTTACCGAAAATGGCCAGCATATCCGAGCGCCACAGCAGGAAGTAAAGCATCAGTGCAGCGGTTATCAGTTCTGCCGCTCCCGTTCCCAGCGCAGCACCTAACACGCCTAAGTTGCAGATATAGATAAAGAAATAGTTGAAAGCGACATCCATCAAGCACATGCCGATGTTCAGGATGGAGGGAATCTTCATATTACCGGAACACTTCAGCATGGAGGCGCCCAGTCCTTCTAACTGGTAAAATATGCCAAACAGACCTATCAGGACAAAATAAAGCGTCGCGTCGTGTGCTATCTCCTCACTACCTCCTAACCAGTAAGGCAGACGGCCACTGACAGTAATGGCGATGGTGGTGATGGACATACTCCACAGGGAGCAACAAACCAGCGACTGACGCATCACCCTTCTGGCTCGCTTCAGGTCGTTGGCGCCAATGGCATGAGCTACCTGCACCGAAAAACCCATCGATGCCGCCATGCCCAATCCGCCCATCAGCCAACCAGTAGTCTCTACCAGTCCGATGGCTGCTGACGCCTGGGCACCTAAATGGCCTACCATAGAAGCGTCGATGAAGAACATGACGGTAGCGGACAACTGTGCTAAAATACTTGGAATACTCAGGCTGACGATGAGCCAAAGTTTCTCGCTCTGCAACATCTCACGACCATTACGAATGGATTGCAACAAGTCGCGACGCTCCTCGCTCCAGCCGAATTTCGACAATATCACACGCAGAACGAACCACAGGTGCAACAGGAAGGTGGTCAGATAACCGTAATGATGACCCATCACATGAAAACGCTCCATCAGCGAGGCACGATGATGCTGAGTGGTGTTGCCGCCTTCCTCGAAATTGGCAAGCACAGCATGGGTATTGACTAACGGAAGTCCCTGTCGCTCTGCCTCCTTCATAATGCGAATGCACCAATCGACATCGGCTGAGTGGCGATAGTCCAGATTATAAAGGATGTCCTGTGCCACGTCGCGCTTGACATAGAAAGCCTGATGGCAAACCAGCATGCCTTGCTGGAACGAGAGCCACGAGAGCTGTTCCGGTGGTCGGTGCTGGCGCAGATGCAAGAAACGACCTTCGTCATCAGTGATGGCAGTGTCTCCATAGATAACGGCAGGTAAAGGATGGTCTGCCGAGTCCTCGCCAGCCGCCTTGACAACCGTCTCTATCGTATCATCAGCATACAACGAGTCGCCCGCATTGAGAAAGACCACATAATCGCCCGTCGCTTTCCGCAAACCCTTGTTCATCGCATCGTAAAGTCCACGGTCGGGCTCTGACTGGATAACGACATCATGGGGGCTGTCCTGACGGTAGTTTTCAGCCATGAGAAGGGTATCGTCAGTAGAAGCACCATCGATGATGAGGTGCTCTATCTGCGGAAAGCTCTGCCTGCGGACACTGTCCAGCGTCCGCTGTAGGCTCTTGGCCGCATTATACGTGATCGTGACTACTGATACCTTCATACACTTCTATATAGCGTTTTGCCACACTTTGCTGAGAATAGCATTGTGACACTTTCTGCAGACAAGCCTTGCTGACGGCTGCGCTATCACACTCCTTCAACACCCACCAAAGACCTCGCGACAAGTCCTCACTGCTGCGATAGTCAGCAACATAGCCATTCTGCCGATGGTCTATCTCCTCAGGAATGCCTCCCACACGGAAAGCAACACTGGGAACACCACAGGCCATCGCCTCCATAATGGTATTGGGCAGGTTCTCCGACAGCGACGGCAGCACAAAGACATCGGCAGCCTGATAGGCGGCAACAATGCGTGTCTCGTCATTGATATAGCCCAAGGGGAAAGTCCTGAACGGCAGCTGACCGCTGATTTCTTCGGCATGACCGCCCAAAATCGCAACGCTGATCTGTTCTTTCTGCTCCGGATGTTGCGCTGCTAACAACTGACAGGCCTCTACCAGATAAGTCATGCCTTTATACGGATTGGTGACCCGCTGCGAAGCGAAGAGGATAACACGTCCTTCAACAGGGAGTCCTAACAACTGACGTGCCTGCTCCTTGCTACCCGGATGATAGACATGAGTATCAATAGGATTAGGGATGCTCACCACCTGCTGTCCTTGCAGCAAAGCGCTCTTGCGAGCCTCGCCAGCCAACCACTCGCTGCAGGCAACGAAAGCGACATGACGTCCTTCCAGCATCTGCTGCTTCTTACGCCACACCTGAGCAGACAAGTCGTTTGCAGAACCTCCATGCGGCAACAGGCGACACTGCTGACAGCCGGTTTCAAAGCGGCGGCAGTCCAGCGTCAGATGGCAGAGTGACGTTGCGGGCCATATATCGTGCATGGTCCATACGACGGGCTTGCCCGAATCTAATAGCTTGCGGATACCTTTCAACGAAAGCATGCCCTGATTGACCCAGTGCAGATGAATGACGTCGGCCTCTTGAAATTCGGGCAACTTGGTGATATCCGTTCCACTGCACGCCACATCGATATCGAACAGATGACTACGGTTCAGGCGCAGGTGACACCAGATGACAAAGCGTTCCCAGAGAAAATGCCACTGACTGCGCAGCTGTCCGGGCAACGCACTGACTATCAACCGCTGCGTCTCTTTGTCACGTACCAGCATCTTCGCCTTGACGCCATTGTTACAAAGGGCATCGGCAAGACGGCTGGCAGCTACTGCTGCCCCACCCGTACGTTCGCTGGTATTGACAATAAGCACTCGCATGCGATCATTATTATATAATTGGCTTGCAAAGGTAATAAAAAAATGTGATACCATGAAGAAGAAGGTCAAAAATTCGTGTGTTTCCGCACACAACAGATTGATTTAAGTCAAGAATGGGGTACATTTTTACACTAAAAGCATATAAAACCTTGCGGAATAGAAAAAATCGCCGTACCTTTGCATCGTCAAACAAAAGGTTTTGACTCTCGACTAAGTGAAGTCAGAGAACATTGGTTAATAAGATTGTTTTAGGTTAGTAGTAATATTTATAGTTTTAGGTTTTTAGTTATTGGTAAAAAGAAAGTTTTAAATGTGTTTTAGACAGTGGTCGCTGTGAAGCGCTCATAACTTTCTTTTCTTAATGAAGGTTAGTATTTAGTTATATATTCCTGTCGAAAGACAGGCCTCCAGCCTAAAAAGCTGGATTCATTTTGAAACAAAGGATTTTTAGTTAAACATAGGCTTTTGGACGCTGCCGCTCGTTGATGAGTCGCAGCGTTTTTCTTTGTATCCCCTGCAAGCAGAACAGAGAGAGAGCATCGAACAGGAACAAAGAAAGAGTAGCGAACCGTTGGGCTCGCTACTCTCTTTCTATCGATGGGGGGGGTGAGACTACTCGTCGAACTCGTAGTCACGTCCCATAGCGTCGTTCCAGCTATTGCCAGGAGTCTGTTCCTGAATGAGTTCATCACCGAGACCGGTGGTCGTTACCGAAGCTGTCAGGAGATCCATCTCCAGGTCGTCTGCGAGAATCCCTGATACGGGCTTTAAATATTTTTTCTTCATAACAAAGGTATTATTTACAATTTGACGATTTACAATTCACGCTCACTTTTTTACGACCTTACGTCCGTTCATGATGTACACGCCCTTCTGAGCTGCGTTCTGTACGCGACGGCCCTGCAGGTCATACATAATTGCTGCGGGAGCAAATTGTTCACTATCCACTTTTAACTTTTCACTTATCGAAGTTGTCTCACCTTCGCCTAAGTCAAGGTTAAAGACGCGGGCATTCTCGGCATCACCCTTCAGCTGGAAGTAGGCGCGGAAGCCCTTCATGTCGGTAGGAATCTCATCGGGGTTCTTCAGCTTGTTTTCTGCTGCCAGGAAGAGCACGTTTTTGGCATCAACGCCGTCAATGGTCGTCTTGCCTAATGTGGGAATGAAGTCTATATAGTCAAGAGATGTGACGGCATTAACGGTCTTGTTCACGGTAACTGCCGAGAAGACATCCAACTGGAGGTCATCATTGGTGTTGACCTTCACCAGATACGGTTTGCCTGCCACGATACCCTCTGCATCGGCGAAGGTCATCGTCACCTTATCCTCATTAGCATCGTACGAGGTAGCAGTGAGTTCCTTCACAGTCCAACCTGTAGGAATGTCAATGCTGAACGGTGCAGCGAAGGTGTTCCACATACCAGTCTTCAGGGTGCGTGTCAGCGTAACGTTAGCACTTGTGCCGTCCCACTTAGTGAGTGCAGCGGTGTTGTCAGCATCCTCGTACAGAGTCAGGTCACCAGTCGGGAAGGTAACAGTCAGTGTGTTGGTCGCATACGTCCAAGTGAAGGTATAGTCACCGGCAACATCTGCCTGCAGTTTGATATTCGGACCCATAGAAATCTCTTGATCAACATCAGGTACGGAACGCCAGCCACGGTGCAACACATATTCTCCATCTTTAGCCAGCCAGTGGCCGTCAACCACCATCTTTAATTCATAATCCTGAGCATCCAAAGCGACAGTCACGCTTGCTGTCTGTTTGTCTTCTGAAGGTGAAAGGACATTAGCTGTTGCACTCCAGCTATTCATGCTACCAGCCAGCGCAACTGTCGGCAGTTTCACTGGGTATGTAACCGTCAATGTATTGGTAGCATATTCCCATGTGAAGGTGTAATCACCTGCAACATCTGCCTTCACAACGATGTTCGGACCATCGTTAATTGCCTGGTCAACATGTTCAACTGACGAGTTATCGCGGTTCAGCTCATATTCTGCATCTTTAGCCAGCCAAGAACCGTCAACAACCATCTTTAAAGCATAATCCTGAGCCTCCAAAGCTATCGTCACGCTTGCAGTCTTTTTGTCTTCTGCGGGTACAAGAACATTAGCCGATGCACTCCATTCGTTCATGCTGCCAGCCAAAGCGACTGTCGGAGCAACGAAATTGCCTTCTACGGTAAACAATTCTCCAGACTTGTAGTTTACGGTCACATCACCAGCCTCAGCCAGTTTGAAGCATACATTGCCGTCCTTGTCCCAATACAGGCCACCAGCAACTTCAGTCATGTCAGCGATGCCCTTCCAGCTATCACCGTCAACCACCTTGAACTGATATGTACCAGCTGCGAGGTTCTCGAAAGTATAGCTGTCAGCATCATAAACCTTAATCAGATTCCAACCAGTCATCGAACCAGCGACTTTGAAGTTCGGTTCGGGCTTGGTGTAGCCAGTGTAGTCGAAACCGTAGAAGCCCAGCTTAGAGCCAGTGCAATAAATCGAATATTTGCTGCCACCTTTCACAGGAAAGCTGAAAGAAGTTTTTGCAAGAACGTCAACCTTGATACCATTGTAACCCTCCATAGCCACACCGTCCTCAAGAATGAAGAAAGGTTTGTCGCCATTCAGTCTCACGCCTACGGTAATAGTTCCGTCATACTTAGGTTCAATGTAATACACTGTTCCACTGGTAGCAGTGCCGTTAACTCCATTACCCATAGTCACATATTGGAATCCTTCATAGTCTTCATTGTAGTCTGGGTCTTCTGAAGCTTTAGTGAACTCTGCTCCACCTTCTACGCCATAGGTTAAAGTTGCCACCACATCATTCTCAGCGTCTTTCACCTCGAATGTTGTACCAGAAGCTATTGCAGCCTGATTAGAAGATATGGCGTAGAGTGGAGTCTTGGTTATCCACTTATAAGCACGACCATTGGTGAATGCCATGTCTCTGGTCTGCTGGCCATTATTATCGTTGTTGAACTGAATCTTCTCAGGAGCGTCACCCCAAGTCTTGATAGTAACTGTATAGACACCTTCATTAGCAGTCAAAGCTGTGCCAGGCCAATCGCCAAAATACTTATTGGTGTCAGGATCGCCAGGAGTCCATACGTATGCCTTCACAGTTTCCCAATTAGCATCGGTGGTGAAGGTAGCAGAGTAAACGTTCATCATATATTCGTAAGCCTTGCCGTCCTCGAAGGTCAAGTTGGGAGTCTGTTCACCAGCATTGTTGTTGAAAATGATGGTTTCAGGAGCGTTTACAGCTCCGAAAGTGATAGTCCATGTACCGTCTTCGTTGGCAGGCGTCATCTCTTTGCCTGGCCATGCGCCGAGTTGTTCAGTTCCGCCAGTAAATGTGTATGCATAGGCTTTCGACCAGTCACAGTTTGTCTTGAAGGTTACGGTAAATACTCTACCATCCTCATTGTATGTGGCACCATCTACAAAATCCCATCCATCTTGAGATGTCTGGTTGGCACCATTATTACTGAAGATAACTTTTGTTGGGTTACCCTCAGTAGTAGACCACTTATACAAATTGGGGGTATCAGTAGCTTCCATTTCGACACCAGGCCACTCACCACCGGTATAGTTCACTTCACCATCCCAAGCCCAAATATTAACTTTCTCCCAACCGGAATTGGTGTTGTCGAAATAGACAGTCTTGTTAGCAGGTGCAGGTGCTTCTTCCCAAGTGTACTTAAAGCCGTAGAAGCCCAGCTTAGAGCCCGACACATAGCACTTGTAGCTCTTGCCAGCCTTTACGCTGAAGGTCTTTATGCCGTAGAACTTCTCGGATTCTTCATCGAAGCCTCCCATAGATTCACCATTTTCTTCGACAATGAGGGTTTTGTCTTTGTTGATGACGACAGCAATATCAATGGTACCGTCATAGGAGGGAACGATGGTGTACCATGTTCCTTTAGCCTTGTTGCCGTTTGTGCCATTACCCTCTGTGAAGGCAGTGTAACCATCTACAGAATTATTCGCTTTAGCAGCACCGAAGTCATTTCCACCTTCTTCACCATAAGTAATGGTTGCCACAGTAGCATCACCCTTTGTGACATTTACCGTAGTTCCTGAGGCAAATACATCATCTTTTTGAAGAGCGTAGGTAACGTCCTTCACTTCTGCCCATGCTGTCGTAATTGTCAGCAAAAGCAATGCCATTAAAGATAGAATCTTTTTCATAAGCAATAAATTTAATGTTTTGTTTTATGTTATGTTAGTACAATTTCGTTAGCAGATGCGATGGGCATAGTACACCCAACACGGTGCAAATATACACATTATATTTTAAATGGAGAAATATTTTGCAGAAAAAGTTACAAAATAGTCAATTATTTGAGACTTTTCGCGGCTTACAAGGATGATTTACGTTCCCTTACGTGGTAGATTTGAGGTCAAGACGGGCTACGCGCTTACGCTTCAGGAAGTCGAGACGCTCCAAGGCATGACGACGAGCCAGCATGATCTGATAGCGATAGACAAGACATGCCACCAGGAAGTAAGCAGCCATCTGCAACCAGAGTGCACGATACTCGGGAAGCACATCACTCATCGTGCCTCCCATGGTGTTCAGCCGTACAAAGGCACGGATGCCAAAAGTGCTGGGGAACAGCCAGCTGATGCCCTGCCAGTAACCAGGAATGTTGCTTTGCGGCCAAGAGGCACCGCTGAGGAACAGCAGAGGAACGGAAACAAAGACCACCAGCAGCATGACGTTCTCACGATAGCGTACCAGACAGCTGACAGTAATACCAAAGAAGATACACGCCAGCGTATAAGGCAGCATCAACATCAGCAAGTCCTGCCATTGCGCTAAATGGGGGAAATTAAAGAGGCGGGGCACGACGACGGTGAGCCATGTACCCATCACGGCAAAAATCATGAAGTAGCACATCGACTTACCCAGCACAATGCGGAAGGTACCGTGATAGTGTTTCTGTATGGGCACAAGGTCACGGAAGCGGTTCGACTCACGAGCAGTACCCGCGGACAGTCCTATACCCAGCACCAAGGTCTGCTGCAAGATGAGCATCAATACGGCAGGTAGCACAGCAGAGCCGTAGCCTCCGGCAGGATTGAATATCGGCACAGCATCGAACTGTAGGGGTTGTGCCTGTATCTGGTCTTCACGATGAGTATAGTTTCCAGCCAACTTCAGTCGAATAGCGGTACTCATCCGCTGCGATACAGTGAGGGCTGTCTGATAAGCCGCCTTGTAGGTCAGCATCAGACTCATGTCACAATAGACACTGATGGCTGTAGGTGTCATCCGCATAACACTCGTTTGGAAATCGGCAGGAATATGATAGATAGCCTTCGCCGCCTGACGCCCCAGCAGCATCTTTGCCTCATCCATATCGGAAGCATAGTAGGCAACCTTCACCTCTGACGAGGCATCGCACATGCGGAGGAACTGACGACTCATAAACGAATGGCTGTCGTCAACAACCACTACGGGCACTTCTTCCACTGTCTCATTATTGTAAATCCACGAATAGAGCAAAGGATAAGCCAAAGGAACGATGATGAAGAACATGAGCACACCCTCGTCCTTCACCACCTGCCGGAGCTCTTCGCGCCATATCAGGCAGGCATCCTGTATTCCTTCTATGATGGTCTGTAACAATCCTCTCTGTTTCATGGGATATACACGTAAGTTAACATGGCATGCTTAATCTTCGGAGCTACCAGAATAGGCAGCAGCATAAAGGCAATGAGTGCGGCGATATGCCACCAGGCATCCAGAATGGGGAATCCGTTCAGCACGCCAACAGAATAAACCATAAAGTAATGACGCAATGGGAAAAGCCACGACAGGGCCTGCAATGGACCGTCCATACCCATCAGAGGATAGGCAGCACCCGCCATAGAGATGCTGAGCACCGCCCACAACGAGCTGATACTCATCGACATGCGCAGCGAAGGCATCAGTCCGAAGGCAAAGATGCCAAAGCCTTGCGCTGAAAGTACCATCAGCACGTTTAGCAGCGCAATCTTCGAGGCTCCACCGACATGCGGAAAACCTAAGACGCCGAAGACATAGTATGAGTAGCCAAAAGTAATGATGAGCCATACCAGCGTATGAGGCAGATACTTGCCTACGATGGATACCCAGATGCGTCCGCCGCCCATCTCCACCAGTTCACGGCCATGGTCGAACTTCAGTTCTGTGCCGATGGCGTATGTCGTAATGAGGAAGATGAACAGCATGATGATACCCGGCACCATAAAAGTGGTCAGGTAGGCATTATAGTCTGACGTAGGATTACTAAGCTGATGGAGATCGATACTGATAGGAGACATCAGAGCAGCCATCTGCGCTTTCGACAATCCCTTGGCCTGCATGGTACTCATGCCCACAGCGCCGGAACCCAGCGAAGCAACCGTCATCATATCCTTATAGACGAAAGAGCCTGCCGTAAGGGTGGTCTGCGAATAATAAAACGAAATCTTCGGCTGACGGAATGCCAGCAGTTTTTCGGTCGTCCCCTTGGGAATGTAAAAGAATCCGTATATCTCGTTTTCCTGAATAGCCCGACGAGCCTCGGAGGGTGTAGGATAGAATGCCACCACCTCACTGCTCTGCATGCCGTCGAGTCGGCGAATCAGGTTGCGTGTCATCGACGTATTGTCCAAATCGACAACGCCGACAGGCATCTCATGAGGCAGTCCTTCGCTGAGCATGCTGGTAAAGAAGAAGATGACCAGCACAGGGAAGACAACCATGCAAAACACGAAGATGTGGTTGCGCATGAAAATCTTGCACTCCCTCACTGCCAACTGATATATCTGCCTCAGAGTTTCCAATTTACAATGGCTAATTGATAATTGACAACTGATATTACTTTTCCTTAAAGACAAGACTCATACCTGGACGCAGGCCTTCCATCTTCTCCACGGGACGAGCCTTGACCTCAAAGGTCTTCAAGTCGTACTGCCCGTTGGACTTGGTAGCCTTCCATGTAGCATAAGAGCCCATATCCTTCATGTAATACACCTTGAGCTGTATCTCCTTATTGAAGGCTGGTACGAAAGCAGTGAACGTCTTGTCCATGGCGAGACCGTTCAACTGGTCCTCACGAACATTGAACGTTCCCCACATGTCGTCCATGACGGCAATGGTCATAATAGGCGAGCCCGTACCAATCAGTTCACCCTGCTTGGGATAGATATCCATGACCTCGCCAGCCATCTGGGCAATCTGAACGGTCTCGTTGATGTACGATGTCACCTCGTTCACCGCACCCTTAGCACGACCCACCATGGCGGCAGCAGCCATCTTCTCTTCACGACGAGCACCATTGCGCGCCATCTGATACTGACTCTCTGCAGCTTTGTACTGAGCTTCTAAAGCCTTATACTGAGCATAGGCCTCATCACGCTTCTGGGCACTCATCACGCCCTCATCGAACAGACGCTGCACACGCTGATAAGACTTCTCGGCAATCTCCAGTCCAGCCTTCGCCTGCTGCATCAGCTGGAAGGCGCCCTGAATCTGCTCCTGACGAGCACCATTACGAGCCATCTCATCCTGAGCAGACGCAGCATTCTCAGCACTACGGGCCTGTTCCATCTTAGCGCGTACCTCAGGGGCATCGAGGATGGCTAACGTATCGCCCACCTTCACATAATCGCCCTCTTTAACACGGATTTCCAGAACACGTCCGGGAACTTTGCTGGATACTCTATATTCGCTAACCTCTATCTGTCCCTGAATGACTTCAGGGTCGCGGGTGAAAGCAAAGAAACCTATCACACCGACGATAACCACCACTGCTGTAAAGCCTAAGATGGCAAGCAGTATGTTGTTGTGTTGTATTTTTGCCTGGTTTGACATAACGATATATACAATTTACAAATTTACATTTTCTTAATATTGCAGCGTACCCAACGCCTTTTGCAGATTAACCTGACTGAGCTTGACATCTATCTCGGCATCGATCTTCTGCGACTGTGCCTGCAACCATGCCGTCTGAGCCTCCATAACCGTCGTCGAGGAGATAACACCCTCCTTGAAACCGAGGTTGGCTGTACGCAGGTTCTCGTCAGCCCGTTCGATATTTGCCAACGCCTGCTGCAACTTCTTGTTCGACTCGCTCACACGGAACTCGCTCTGACTGACTTGTAACTCAATCTTCTCACGGGCATCTTCCATCTCCAGGGCGGCAATGGTCGTAGCACCTTTCGACGCACGCACTTTATACATGACATCGCCCCAGTTCCAAAGGGGAACACGTACCATGACGCCAACATTCCAAGCACCCTTGAACTTATGCTGGAAACCATTATAGACACTGGGGTTACTACCCATCCAGCCACCCATCAGCATCACCTGTGGCAGATTTCCTGCCTTCAGGATGTTGGTGGTCTGTTTACCCATATCCACTGCATTCTGCAGCATCTTCAACTCCGGACGATGCTCGACAGCCGTCGAGAAGCCAGAGCCAACGGGTTCAACAGCCATCTCTGCAATGTTCTCAGCCTCTTCGTCTGCCAACACTACGGGTTCCTTGACGGGCAGTCCGCAGAGCTGACACAGCAACATCCGCGATAGTGTCAGACCATCTTCTACCTGCATGAGCATCATCTCTGCCTCGTTGACTCTCACACTGACAGACAGTCCGTCACTGCGGGTGGCAACGCCTTCCTGAATCATCTTTTGAACGTCATCGTCCAACTTCTTCACCAAATCGAGATAACTCTGTGCTAACTTCTGCTTATGGCGTAACGACACCACTTGCCAGTAGCTTTGGTCAATGTTGTACAACGTATTCTGACGTTTCGCCTCAGCAGAGTTCTCAGCAAACTGCTCGTTGACATCTGCCAACTTATTCATGGCAACAATAGCGCCACCCATAAAAATGGGTTGCATCACCATGACACCTCCCACCAGTGTATGGCGGGTGTCGGTACGGAAAGCATCGACAACGTCCTGTCCCACTCCGTTCAGAGCAGTGCCCAAAGGTGCTAAGTCTTGCCCTATCTGAGCCAAGGTCGGTGCTAAAGCAGTCTGAAGAGCAGCCGGCAGCGTGGAGGTATATTTATTGACAGCGCCTTTCAGGTTGTTGCCAACATTCGTACCTAACGAACTCAGACCTTCTTTCTGCTCGTCTGTAAGAATAGATACTTCGCGGTTGGTATAGACATACCCGCCCACAGCACTGATATGAGGCAGATACTTGGTACGCGCCGCTTTGCGAAGATTCTTGGCTACATCCTGCTTAACACGGGAGACGCTCATCTGCTTATTGTTGCGAAGCGCCATGGCTCTGCAACTGTCCAGGTTCAGCACGCGCTGAGCCGAAGCAGTCTGCATCATTCCTGCCAGCAAGAGGAGTCCTACTAACCTGTTCATCATTTATTTCTCAAATGTAAAATTCTTCGAACCAATCATATTATCGTCAGCGAAAACACTGACATTATAGCTGCCACCTGTGAGTGTCTCTGTAATAGGCCAAACCAACGAGACAGCAGTTTCCTCACCCGTATATTCTATGGTTTTCTTCATCGAATATGCCAACTGGCGGTTCTCGTAAGCAAAGGTACCGCCACCATTCAGCACTTCTCCCTGAGGCGTCGTGACGCGAACATAAACATCGCGAGTGCCATTGGCTGCCGTCACATTACGAGAGATGACAAAGGTTACACTGAGCGTCTTGGCACCCTTCAGTTTCTTATGGTCCTTACCTTTTTTGGTGAGGGGTGTCATCGTAATGTTCGTAGCATTGAGCTGCGAGGCAATAGCCACCTTCTGCGACAGCGACATATTGCTGGATGCCAATTCCTGATTGTGCTGGTTGCTCTGCTCCAACTCCGAACGCACACGGTCGTTCTCAGTCATCAGCTTTTCATTGAGCCGGTTCAGTGAATCAATCTGCAACACATAACTGCGCAGCACGGCACGAACCGTTGCCAGTTCCTTCTTCAGTCGAGTAATCTCAGCCGCATTGTCAGCCTTTGTCTTCCTCAATTCCTCCAGCAACTGCTGGGTACGTTCCTGCTCCCGGGTCAGCTGTGCAACAATAGAGTCGTTGTTGATGCGGGTCTTCATCTCACTATATTGATCGGCAAACTGCTGATACTCGTTCTCCATATCAGATTTTTCCAAGGCAGCCAACTCCATCATATCCTGGTTGGCCTGTTTCTCCTGATTCAGGCTATAGCTTAAATAAGCTATCCCTGCCACCAGCAAGACGATGACAGCCGTCAATATTCCTATAGTTTTCTTATTCATCTCAAAACAATCAAAAGATTCAAAAACGCTGCAAAGTTAATACATTTATAATAAAATGCCAAGAAATTGTTTGGTTGTTTTGGAAATATTTACTATATTTGCCACATAATTAACGATGTACGTCCCATTTATGAACAAAAAAAGCCTATTATATCGCATCTTTGACCTCTATTATGACGGTTTTCGGAATATGACGCTGGGACGTACTCTGTGGACTGTCATCCTCATCAAACTGGTGGTAATCTTTGCTTTATTAAAGGTTTTCTTCTTCCCGGACTATCTGAAGGAGCATTCAGAGAAAGGGCATGAAGCCGATTATGTAGCGACTCAAATCCTAAAACAATAAAATACTATGAACAACTTATTTCTGGACATCGACGCCAGTGCCATCGACTGGGCAAGAGCCCAATTTGCGCTGACAGCCATCTATCACTGGCTGTTCGTACCGCTGACTTTGGGACTGGCAGTTATCATGGGTATCTGCGAAACCTATTGGTATCGCAGTCGTGACACATTCTGGAGAGACACAGCACAGTTCTGGCAGAAACTCTTCGGCATCAACTTTGCCATGGGAGTGGCTACGGGTATCATCCTCGAATTTGAGTTCGGCACCAACTGGTCTAACTATTCATGGTTTGTCGGCGACATTTTTGGAGCGCCACTGGCCATTGAGGGTATCGTAGCCTTTTTCATGGAATCAACCTTCGTAGCTGTCATGTATTTTGGATGGAAGAAAGTTTCTCCCGGCTTTCACCTTGCCTCTACCTGGTTGACAGGACTGGGTGCCACCTTCTCCGCATGGTGGATTCTGGTGGCCAACTCATGGATGCAATATCCCGTTGGCTGTGCCTTTAATCCCGACACCATGCGCAACGAGATGGTCGATTTCTTTGCCGTTGCATTCTCGCCCTTTGCTATCGGCAAGTTCTGCCACACAGTCATTTCTGCATGGATTGTCGGTGCCGTCTTCGTGGTGGCTGTCTCCTGCTGGTTCCTTTTGAAGAAACGCGACATCCGTCTGGCAAAGGAAAGCATCAGGATTGCCGCCTGGGTAGGAACCGTCGCTGCCTTGGGAGCGGCCTTTACCGGTCACATCAGCGGTCAGCACGTTGCCAAATACCAGCCCATGAAACTGGCGGCCATGGAGGCGCTCTACAATGGCGGCACAGAACAAGGACTGACGGCTGTCGCTTGGATTAACCCGTTCAGTCAGCCTGACTACACCAACGAAAAGTCGGCACCGCTGAAGGTGGACTTGCCTTATGCCCTGTCGGTTATGGCCACCAACGACCCGAAGGGTTTTGTGCCCGGCATCAACGACATTCTAAACGGCTATACCACGCCAGACGGAAAGACAGAACCGTCTGTCGATGAGAAGATTGCCCGTGGTAAGCAGGCCATCACGGCACTTGCCGCCTACCGCAAGGCAAAAAAAGAGGGTGCCGGTGAAGAAGTTCTGGCCTCCCACCTCACAGAGATCAAGGACAATATGCCCTATTTCGGGTATGGCTACGTAAAAGACAAACACGACATTGTGCCTTACATTCCCATCAACTTCTGGGCATTCCGCGTTATGGTGGGACTGGGCTGTCTGTTCATCATCTTCTTTGTTGTCGTATTGGCTATGAGCTATCAGTTTCCCAAACGTCTGCTGCAGAAATACGACATTGCAGCCCTACCCGCTTGGCACTATTGGATAGCCGTTATCCTCGTTCCCTTGGCGTATATTGCCTCAGAGAGCGGCTGGCTGGTAGCAGAGTTCGGCCGTCAGCCCTGGACCATACAAGACATGCTTCCCACATGGGTTGCCGTCAGCGACATCCAAAGCGGCGGCATTGCCCTCACCTTCTTCCTCTTTCTGTTTCTTTTCACACTGATGCTATGTGTAGAAATCAACATTCTGCTGAAACAAATCAAGAAAGGACCGGAATATACAACTGGAGAGTAACTGACCATTGATAATTAAAGCTATGACATACGAATTTTTGCAACACTACTGGTGCTTCATCGTCGCACTGCTGGGAGCACTGTTGGTCTTCCTGATGTTTGTTCAGGGAGCCAATTCGCTGGCACGTTCCTTAGGCTATACTGAAGAAGGGATGCGTCTGATTTACAACTCTACGGGTCGCAAGTGGGAGTTCACCTTCACCACACTGGTAACCTTCGGAGGAGCCTTCTTCGCTTCCTATCCCCTATTCTACTCCACATCGTTTGGAGGGGCCTACTGGCTCTGGATGCTCATCTTGTTTACTTTCGTACTGCAAGCCGTCAGTTATGAATTCCAGAACAAGATAGGCAATTTCCTTGGTCCGAGGACTTTTCAGTTTTTTCTGACACTCAACGGTCTGCTGGGTCCTCTGCTCCTTGGCGGTGCCGTGGCTACCTTCTTTGAGGGTAGCAACTTCATCGTTGAGAAAAACAATCTTATCGATGCCGAATCGTTCACTCCCATCATCTCTCGCTGGGCCAATGCCTCGCACGGCCTTGACGCATTGCTCAATCCTTGGGTGCTGGTGTTGGGGTTTGCCGTCATGTTCCTGGCACGTGTCTTGGGTATTCTATATGTCATGAACAACATCAATGACGAGGACATCCGTTCTCGCGGCAGCGTCCGTCTCTTAGGAGTTGCCGTTCCGTTCCTCATCCTCTTCGTAGCCTATCTCGTTCACTTGTTGTTGAAGGACGGCTATGCCTATACTGATGAAGGCGTCATCTACATGGAAGCCAACAAATACTTCAAAAATCTGGTGGAAATGTGGTATCTGCTCGTCATCCTGCTTGTAGGTGTTGTACTGGTTCTCTATGGCATCGGCAGAACCATCGTGTCAAAGAACTACATTGGAGGCATCTGGCCTGCCGGCATCGGCACGGTATTGACCGTTCTCGCCCTGCTGCTTTGCTCGGCATGGAACCATACAGCCTACTATCCATCTACCGCCGACTTGCAGTCATCGCTAACCATGGCGAACTCCTGTGCCAGCGAATTTACGCTACGCACCATGTTCTATGTCTCACTGCTCGTACCTTTTGTCTTAGCATACATTGTCTATGCCTGGCGGGCTATCGACAAGAAGAAGCTCGACAAACAGGAAATCAAGACAGACCATGCGTATTAAGGAAAAAAGAGGCTTATCGCCTCTTTTCCCTTTTACTTATAACATTCAAATATCCTATCGATCTTAGTTCGGTTCATCTTCGGAGTCAGCAGACTTACTACCCATACAACGGGGAAGCCTCCCAACATGGCAATGGCTCCGCAGTTGATGGGATTGATGGGATTGCCTATCAACATGTTGACCACGGTGATGCCTACACCCCATACGAAACAAGCCCAGACACTGGCTGTGGTGACACCACGCCAGTAAAGTCCCAACATAAACGGAGCCAGGAAAGCGCCAGCCAGTGCGCCCCAGGAGATACCCATCAGCTGTGCGATGAACGTGGGTGGATTAAGGGCTATCATCAGGGATATCACGATAAAGAAGATAATCAGCACGCGCATGATGACCACCTTACGGAATTCTATTTTCTCAGAGACGACGTCATCAATAGTACCCTCCTCTACTTCACCAGGCAGCGCTTTCTTGTCACGATAGATGAGGTCGAGGGTCATCGTCGATGACGATGTCAGCACCAGTGATGCCAGTGTGGACATAGACGCCGAGAGCACCAGCAATACGACGAGAGCTATTATCACGTCAGGCAATGTTACCAGCATGGAAGGCACAATACTGTCGAACGCCAGTTTGCCATTGGGAAGCACAGGAGGAGTGCCGAACAAGCGGCCGAAGCCACCCAGGAAATAGCAGCCTCCAGCAACGATGAAGGCAAAGATGGTGCTGATGACCGTTCCGCGACGGATGGCATCCTCGTCTGTAATGCTATAGAACTTGCCCACCATCTGCGGTAGTCCCCACGTTCCCAACGATGTCAGGATGACAACACCTAAAAGTCCCCAGGGGTCTGGTCCGAACCAGGAGGCAAAACCTCCATTGACAGCAGCAGAGCCACTATCGGCGACACCATCGGCTGGCAATGCAGCCATTTTCTCCACGGCCGTAAAAAGTCCTCCCTGCGTATTCAGCACGGCAGCAATGACAATCACGATACCGAAAAGCATGATGACGCCCTGCACAAAATCGTTCATCGCCGTCGCCTTGTAGCCGCCCAAAATGACATATACCGCTGTCAAGACCGCCATGATCACCACACAGTATTCGTATGGAATGCCAAAGCCCATCTCAAACAATGTCGAAATACCTTTATAGACTCCGGCGGTATATGGAATAAGGAACACAAAGGCGATGACTGACGCTACCACGCGCAATCCCTGACTATCGAAACGGGTGCCGAAGAAATCGGGCATGGTGCGGCTTTCGATATGTTGCGTCATCAGTTTCGTACGCCGTCCCAGCACCAGCCAAGCCAGCAGCGAGCCAATGACAGCATTGCCAACACCTATCCACGTTGATGACAAGCCATATTTCCATCCGAACTGTCCGGCATAGCCCACGAAGACGACCGCCGAGAAATAACTCGTACCGTAAGCGAACGCTGTCAACCAAGGACCAACGGAACGTCCGCCAAGTACGAAACCATCTACACTGCTCGCCTGCTTACGGGAATATATTCCCACTCCAATCATCACGACGAGAAAGATGACGGTCAGAATAATCTTGATAATCATTTCCGTATTATTATTTAGAATGCTACCTGCAACTGAGCCTGAACGTTGTGATAGTTACAGTCGAACTGTCGCCAGATGCGAGTATATTGCAGTTGTACACGGCAATTCTTGTAGAACCAATACTGCACACCTGCTGTCAGGTTTGTCTGGTCATACTTCATGGCACGGTTACGGTCAAACCAGTCAGCCGAAGCGATGACATCCAGCGCATCATAAACTGGGACGCAGGCTGTCACATAGGCACCACGGCTTTTCACATCGCCGTCCTGTCCCTCCAGCCATTCACCACGGACGCTGACGGGACGTGCATCCTTGTACTTAGACTCGCCATAGTGTCCGAACTTATACTCTGCACCTAGCGAATAGCGGTTTCTTTTATAGTTATCCCCTTTCACAATGGTGGGGTTCCATGCTATCTGCCTGTCGTTGACAGCATGCCCGGTACCTAACTGACCACTTGCCACCAGTCGCAATCCACTCACGGGACGAACATCGAACTTTGCAATCACATCCTTCTGGTGATTGCCGTCACGAACGTTGATACCTTGACCATTCATGACTGCCAGCTCATAGAGCAACACGCTGTTGAACAGCTCACCATAAATCTTCAGACCCATGTCACGACCATAATTCAGACCATAGAGGGGGTCATAGCAGCCGCTATAGGCTGTGACTGCTTGCGAACAGACATCGACCAGTTCCAGCACAACAGGCGACAGCGGGTTCTCCATGGTCAGCGAGTTCTTGAACTGTCCCACACGTACCGTCATGGCCTTGTTGTTTGTTATGCGGAAGTCAGTATAAAACTCCTGCACCACACTGGAGAAGTCATGCATAAACAGAAACGACCAGCGGTCGGTGATGCGTGCCTTGGCCCACAGCAGTGTTCGCTTCAGGTTAAAGTCATTAGTAGCACGACGCTCACTGTTTGTTGCATCCGTCTGATTCTGGTAGGAATAGCCTCCCTGTGCATATCCGTTCAGGGTGATGCGTTCCTTTAACTCCTGCATCCAGTCAGGCATTTCTTTCTGTTCTCTTTGTACAGATTGGGCCGGCATGGCTATTGCCATTGCCAGCATACAAAGCATAATAACAATCTTTTTCACGATGATTCTTTGAGTCTAATTACGTTATTTCGGCTGCAAAAGTACACAATTTCTTTTCATTACGCAAAAAAAATCGTTTCTTTTATGCCCTCTTTCTATAAATATTCGTAACTTTGCACTCGATACGCCACCGACAAAGAAACACTACGAGCTATAAGGCAACGAGTCGCGTGCGTACCTTATATTAAATAGGACATCACTCCCGACAAATAATATGGTAGTATGTATTGCTGAGAAACCCAGTGTGGCACGCGACATAGCCCGTATCATCGGAGCTACCGCGTCGCACGACGGCTATATGGAAGGAAACGGATTTCAGGTGACATGGACCTTCGGTCACCTCTGCACACTGAAAGAGCCCCACGACTACACGCCGATGTGGAAGTCGTGGAGCCTCACGTCACTGCCCATGATTCCTGAGCGCTTTGGCATTAAGCTTATCGAAGATCAAGGCATCAAAAAACAGTTCTCCATTATTGAGGGACTAATGCAGAAAGCCGACCGCATCGTCAACTGTGGTGACGCCGGTCAGGAGGGTGAACTCATCCAGCGCTGGGTGATGCAGAAGGCGCAAGCCAAGTGCCCCGTGAGCCGTCTGTGGATATCCAGTATGACCGACGAGGCCATCCGTGAGGGCTTTCAGAACCTGAAAGACCAGTCTGACTACCAGCCACTCTACATGGCAGGACTGTCACGAGCCATCGGCGACTGGCTGTTAGGCATGAATGCCACGCGCCTCTATACCCTGAAATACGGCCAAAACCGTCAGGTGCTTTCCATCGGTCGTGTCCAGACCCCAACCCTTGCACTCATCGTCAACCGTCAGAAAGAGATTGACAACTTCAAGCCCGAGCCTTATTGGGTGCTGGCAACCGTCTATCGTGACACCACTTTTACCGCTACCAAGGGAAAGTTCACCTCGAAGGAAGAAGGTGAGGAAGCCTTCAAGACCATCGAAGGGAAACCGTTTGTGGTGACGAAGGTAGAGAAAAAAGAAGGCAAAGAACAACCGCCACAGCTTTATGACCTCACGTCACTACAGGTTGATTGCAACCGCAAGTACGGCTATTCTGCCGAGATGACGCTGAATCTTATCCAAGCCCTTTACGAGAAGAAATACACCACCTATCCTCGTGTAGATACGCAGTATCTCAGCGACGACATCTATCCTAAATGTCCGCAAACGCTCAACGGCCTTTACCAGACCAAGTTCGGCGGTATTCCCGTCTATGCGGAATATATCAAGCCCATTGGCGGCAAGGCATTAAAGAAGACCAAACGCGTCTTCGACACGTCGAAAGTCACCGACCACCATGCCATCATTCCCACAGGCGTCATTCCCCAAAACCTCAGCGATGCCGAGCAGAAGGTCTTTGACTTGGTGGCACGGCGCTTTATCGGGGTTTTCCTGCCCGACTGTAAATTCTCGACTACCACGGTCTTGGGAGAAGTCGATGGCATCGAGTTCAAGGTAACGGGTAAAGAGATTCTTGAACCCGGATGGCGCGTAGTCAGGGGAGACCAAGGGACTAAAGGCAAGGAACAGGAGGCTGACGAAGACAAGAAAGGCGAAGAAGAAAAGAAAGGTGAAGAGGAAGAGCGCACCCTGCCAACTTTTGTGAAGGGGGAAAGCGGCGAACATGCTCCCACCCTGACAGAGAAGATGACCACACCGCCACCTTACTACAATGAGGCTTCCCTGTTGCGTGCTATGGAAACGGCAGGCAAGTTTGTCGAGGACGAGACGCTGCGTGCAGCCATGAAGGAAAACGGCATCGGACGTCCGTCAAGTCGTGCATCCATCATCGAGACTTTGTTCAAGCGCCATTATATCCGCCGCGAACGGAAACGTCTGGTAGCCACCCCGACAGGCATCGAGCTCATTGACCTCATCCGCGAGGAATTGCTGAAGAGCTGTGAGTTGACGGGCATCTGGGAGAAAAAGCTGCGCGACATAGAAGCCAAGAAATACGATGCCGCTCAGTTCATCCAGGAGTTGAAAGACCAGGTTACTGCGATTGTTCACGATGTCATCAGCGACCCCAGCAACCGCCGCATCACCATTACTCCCGAAGAGGAGAAGAAGAAACGGAAGAAAGGTAATGATGCTGATAAACAGAAGTCATAAGAATACTATGCGACAGAACTTATACTATATCATTATCATAGTTCTCGGCGTGCTCCTGACGGGGTGCGGCGCTGAACAGGCTATGAAGAAAGGCGACAAGTTCTATGCATTGGGCGAATACTACGATGCCTCGACACAGTACCGCAAAGCCTACTCCCAGACGCCCACCAAAGAGCGCGCACTCCGTGGACAGCGGGCACTGAAGCTTGCCGACTGCTACCGGCGCATCAACTACACACAGAAAGCCATTGCTGCCTACAACAATGCCATACGCTACAAGCAAGAGGACTCGCTGACGCATCTCTACTTGGCTCAGCAGTTGATGAAGAACAGCAACTATAAGGAGGCGGCAAAGGAGTTCCAGACGTTCATCGACAGCACCGCCTTCGACTCGCCGCTCATCCAACTGGCACGAACAGGAATACGCTCTGCCCGCCAAGCACCGCAGTGGCGAAAGGAAGGTTCTGCCTATACCGTCAAACGCGAGAACTTCTTCAACTCACGACGCGCCGACTACTCTCCTATGCTGAATGGCGACAATAACGATATGCTGTTCTTCACCTCTACGCGCAACCAGGCCAAGGGCGACGAGCTGAGCGGCATCACGGGAACGAAGAACGGCGACATTTTCTTCTCCCAGAAAGACGATAAGGGGAAATGGCAGAAGCCGGAAGCCATCGACACGGAGTTGAACTCAGACGGTGACGAGGGGGCTTGTTGCTTCTCGCCGGACGGGAGGACGATGTATCTGACTCAATGTAAAACCGACCCCACCTATCCTCGCTATGCCAACATTGCCACGAGTCAACGGTCGGATGCCGCGTGGAGCAAAGCCACCGAACTGCAACTGACACGTGACACCTTGTCGGTCTATGCACATCCTGCCGTATCGCCTGACGGTCAATGGCTTTACTTCACCAGCAACATGCCTGGTGGAATGGGAGGCTATGACATCTGGCGGGTACGACTGACCACCAGCGGTGTGGGAGGCGTAGAGAACGTAGGAACTCCTGTCAACACTGCCGGCGACGAGATGTTTCCCACCTTCCGTCCTAATGGCGACCTCTATTTCTCGAGCAACGGCCATGAGGGCATGGGTGGACTGGACATCTATATAGCCCATCCCGACAGTACAGATTGGCAATTAGAACATCCGGGCTATCCGCTGAACTCACAGGGCGACGATTTCGGTATGACGTTCGAAGGGCTTCTGAACAAAGGATTCTTCTCATCGAACCGTGGCGACGGCAAGGGATGGGACCATATCTACTCTTTCTATAATCCCGAAATTGTGCAGACGGTCAAGGGATGGGTCTATGAGCAGGACGGCTATGAACTGCCGGAAGCACTGGTATATATGGTCGGCAACGACGGCACCAACCTGAAACTGAGCGTAAAGGGCGACGGTTCCTTTACACATGAAATCAAACCCGGCGTGGATTACGTCTTCTTAGGAACCTGCAAAGGTTTCCTGAACCATCAGGAGCGTCTGCGCGTAGAACCTGTCGAGGAGTCGCAGGAGTATGTGCTACAGTTTCCCCTTGCCTCCATCACAGCACCTGTGCTGATAGACAACATCCACTACGACTTCGACAAGGCGACGCTACGCCCCGAGAGTGCGGCGGCACTGGACAAACTCGTCGAGCTGTTGAACGAGAACCCCAACGTTACCATCGAGTTGTCGGCACATGCCGACTACCGAGGCTCGGCAGAATACAACAAGCGACTGTCGCAGCGACGTGCCGAGAGTGTGGTGAAATACCTCATAGACCATGGCATTGCCAGCGACCGTCTGACCCCTGTCGGCTATGGCAAGGAGAAACCGAAGACCATCAAGAGGAAACTGACGGAGAAGTATCCGTTCCTGAAGGAGAACGACGTCCTGACGGAAGCATTCATCAAGACCTTGGATGAAGAACAGCAAGAGACCTGTAACCAACTGAACCGCCGCACCGAATTCATCGTGCTGCGCACAACGTATGGTCTCAACCGTCTCTCCGAGGGTGGTACAAACCATCAAGCCCCATCAGAATAATAAAAAACTACTGATATGAAAAAACTAACTACATTATGCTTACTGCTGACGGTTGCACTCATGATGCAGGCAGCCGAAACAGACTTTACGGAAGACTTCAACAGTCTTGTCAACGGCACATCATACAGCGGTAATGTCACGCTGCCCTCTGGCACGTGGAGCATGAACGGCATTACGGGAAATAAATCCAGCAATGTGACGTCCGCGAAGTTCAACACCAGCAATGCCTACATGATCTCGCCAGCCATCGACAAACCGGCAAAGGTGAGCTTCAGCTATCGCTCGGGAGGCTCCAACAAGCCTGTCACCGTCAGCTACTCTACCGACAACGGCACCACATGGACGGACATAGAGACCTTCAACATCCAGAGCTCTTCATCATCGTTCAGCAGTTGGAGCAAGAAGGTCAGCGACCTTCAGGAGACCGACGGAGTGAAGTTCCGCATCTTCTGTAGTGCTTCTAATGTCTATGTCGATGACTTCAAGGTCAGCCACCCCACCGAAGGCGGCGGTGTCACCCCTACCGACCCCGACGACCCAACCTATCAGGTAGAAGGTGTGTGGGTTCCCGTGAAACCGATTCCTGCAGCAACGGGCAAGACTTATTATATTTCCCCTGCCGGCAATGATGCGACGGGCGACGGTACTAAGGAGAAACCTTGGTACAACCTTGCCGTAGCCTACGCTGCGGCACAGGCTGGCGACCACATCGTCTGCAAGGGTGGCACCTATAAAATCAACAAATACGGAACAGATGGAAAACTCACCATCCGCATGAATAAGGCAGGAACGGCAGAGAACCCCATCGTCATCCGTTGCGAGGATGGTGAGAAGCCTGTCTTCGACTTCGAACAGCAGTTGCTCGACTGCAACAAGCAGACTTCGAAAGTCGGCGATCGTGGTATTCTGCTGTCCGGCGACTATCACATCTTCTTTGGTTTACACATCATGCACGCTGCCGACAATGCCATCAAGCTCGAAGGCAACCACAACCGCATTGAGCGCTGCGAGTTTTCCTACAATCTGGACACCGGCATCCAGCTGGGCTTCGGACATAACTTCAGCGACAGCGGTTTTGGCTCAAGCAACGATGGCAGCCACTGTGCCTATAACGACATCATCGATTGCGACTCGCATCACAACTGCGACTGCGACGCCAACTACGGCTCTGACGCTGACGGCTTTGCCTGCAAGATGCACAACGGAAAGGGCAACCGCTTCATTCGCTGCCGAGCCTGGCGCAACAGCGACGATGCGTGGGACCTCTACGAAACGGACTATCCTGTCGTCCTGGCACAATGTTGGGCGTGGGAGTCGGGAAATGCCGAAGACCATACCTGGGTGAAGGAGTATCTGAACACCTCTGCATCGTTCTCTGGCAACGGCAATGGCATCAAGCTGGGCGGCAACGGTACTGGTGGCAGTTCGAAGGGTATTCATTATGCTTACGACTGCATTGCCTTCGGTTGTGACAAGAGCGGCTCTACGAAGGGTTTCGACTGCAACAGTCACAAGGACGGCCATGTGCTGATAGGCTGTCTGGGCTTCGACAACGGCTACGACTTCATGTTTGAAAGCGGCGGCTCAGATGCCAAGACCTACTATTATAATAATGTGTGTCTCGGCAGACAGGAAGCATGCGTAGGAACGGACGACTACAACGCCATCTCCTCCCCGATGTCGAAGGACGGCTGGACGAACCATCTGGTGACGGGCATATCCAAGGACGACTATATCACCCTTGACGAGGAAGACGCGTTGCTGCCGCGCTCTATCGACGGCTCTTATCCCCGCCGGTTCGGACGACTGGCTGCTGACAGCAAACTCATTGATGCGGGAAGCAGCGACTACGACATTCCTGAGGGTACTGACTTCGACCCGCTGCGCGAGGTGACTGCCGACTATCCGTTCCTGAAGCACGTCTCCAACGGCAATGCCCGCGACCTGGGACCCTTTGAGCGCCTTACTGGTGTTTCTGCCATTACCGTGGTCAGCGGTTCTGCCGTTGGCAAGACGCTGCGCAAATACACGAAAAATGGCCGCCTCATCATTGAGAAGGACGGCCAGCAGTATAACGGCATCGGTCAGCGCATGCTATAGAGCATGCTCGCGGAAGCGTTGCATCAACCACTCTTTCTGCTCGGCAATGGTCATGTGACTGTTGTCGAGCAGTATTGCGTCAGGAGCTTGCTTCAGCGGCGACACCTCACGATGAGAGTCGATATAGTCGCGCTCCTGCACATTCTTTAAAATATCATCATAGTCAGCCTCCATACCCTTTGCCTTCAGCTCGTCAAAACGGCGCTGGGCACGCACCTCGGCAGAGGCGGTAACGAAAATCTTCAGTTCGGCATGGGGGAAAACGACGGTTCCGATGTCGCGACCGTCCATCACGACACCTCCGCCCTGTCCCATCTGTTGCTGCTGGGCAACCATCGCCTCACGGACAAAGCCTATGGTGGCGATAGGACTCACATGGCTGCTGACCTCCATGCTGCGGATTTTGTCTTCCACCAGTTCGCCGTTGAGATAGGTATCCGGCCTACCTGTCGAGGCATTGAACTGGAAAGTGATGTGGATGTTGGGCATCTGACGGCGCAACTCGTCCTCGTTGATGCTGCCGTCAGCAGCAAACAAACCGTTGCGCAGGGCAAAGAGCGTCACACAGCGATACATCGCTCCCGTATCGACATACACATAGCCCACCTCGCGGGCCAGATCCTTGGCCATAGTGCTCTTGCCGCACGACGAATGGCCGTCAATAGCAATAGTTATTTTCTTCATTGTTACAAATTATACGTTGCATTCACCAATAGCGAGTAGGCCGACACATGATACTTGGCATACGACAGCTGCAGCTTGAAACGCTGCAACAGCAAACCGCCACCCACCGACAAGCCTGCTCCGTGGTTACTTTTCTTATCTTCCGTTTCGACAATCTTCATCTCGCTGGAGCGCCGGAAATTATAGCCGGCAGCCAAATAGACAGTAGGACCAAGATAGATATCGGCACCAATGGCAACATGTTTGATAAAGCCCTGATCCCAGTTGTGCAACCGTGACAGCGTGGCATGCAGCGTGAGAGGCGAGCCGACGAGTTTCTTGGTCATACCTAATTGCAAGTCGAAGGGAATGCGCTCGAAGTCTTCATCGTAAGCTTTAATCTGACCACCCAGGTTCTTGGCAACGGCCGACAGCGACCAGCCTTTTTCTTCGTCGTAGTAGTTGGCTCCCAAGTCGATGGCTACTGCTGCCGAACTGAAGCTGCCGATGGTAGAGGAGATGAAGCGTGCCGTGATACCGCCGCTCACCTGGTCGTGGAGCATATAGGAGAACGTTCCTGCCAAGGCGATGTCCTTGGGCGAGAAGGTGCCCGTCTGCTCGTTGCTCACCGTCGTTTCCTTAATAGAGCCATACGCCATATACTGCGCACAGACACCCCAGGAAGACCGCTGACCTGCCGTCTTCACGAACGATGCCGAAGCCGTATTGGTGCCGACCATGTAAGTCATGAAGTTGACATTGATGCTCTTGTCCGAGACGTTATTGATGAGCGAGGGATTGTGGAAGATGACCGTGGGGTCGTCTTCCACCAGCGTGATGTTCTCACCACCGACGGCTGCGGCATGGGCACTGACAGGAAGGCGCAGGAAGCTATACACCTCCTTGCTCTCCTGAGCCTGCATGCTCACGGCATACAGCCAACAGCCGATGGTCAACAACTGGATGACAAATCTTTGCTTCATCTTCTTTTTAACGGCAAAGATACTAAAAATATTGTTACCAAAGACATAAAGTCGAAAATAATTCTTAATTACTCATGCCTAATTCCCAATTTATTACTACCTTTGCACCCAATAATGGAACAAAAGAAAAGCCCGAAGGCAGACATGGAGCAACAGCGCACCACAGGTTTTCTCCTGGGGCTTGTCTTTGTGCTGGCTGTCTTTTACGTAGCGTTGGAATGGAATTCCTCGACCGACGACGGCTTGGTGAATCCCGTTGACATCAACGACATGATTCACGAAAGCGAACTGGTTCCCATGTCCAATGAGGAGGTCGTCACACAACTGGAAGAAAAGAAACAGAACGAACCTGCCGAACAGCTGAACATCGTCGATGACGAGGTGGAAATAGCTGACCCCGAAGATGTTACAGGCAACGAAGGTGACGATGACGAGACGCTGTTGCAGGACTTGCAGCAAGAGAACGACAAGGCATTAGCGGCACTGAACGTCGATCCGCAGAACCCGCTGAACTTCCACATCGCCGAAGAACTGCCACAGTTTCCCGGCGGTGCCGTAGAACTGATGAAGTGGCTGACCAAGAACCTGTGCTACCCGCCACAGGCTCAGGAACGCAAGATTCAGGGCAAGGTGGTCACGGTGTTCTACGTCGAGAAAGACGGCAGCATCAGCGGCATCAAGGTCATACAGTCGCTGTCGCCCGACTGCGACAAAGAGGCATTGCGAGTGCTGGGCATGATGCCCAACTGGAAACCGGGCATCCAGCACGACCAGGTGTGCCGCACCAAGGTCTGTCTGCCCATCGTGTTTAAATTGTAATATTGTAAATACTATAATAATGAAGAACGCTCATGAAATTCTGAAGCAGGTCAACGACTTTCTGGCCTCACTACCCTACGAACGTAAACCCAAGTCGCTCTACGAACCCGTAGAATATGTCTTGTCATTAGGTGGAAAACGCATCCGACCCGTACTCATGCTGATGGGCTACAACCTCTGGCGACAGCACCCCGAAGACATCCTCATGCCCGCCATCGGTTTGGAGACTTACCATAACTATACGCTGCTGCACGACGACCTGATGGACAATGCCGACGTGCGACGAGGCCACCAGACGGTTCACCGCCGCTGGGATGCCAACAAGGCCATCCTCTCTGGCGACTCCATGCTGGTGCTGGCCTATCAGCGCATGCAGCAGGTGCCTGCCGACAAACTGCCCGCCGTGCTCGACCTCTTTACCGAGACGGCACTCGAGATTGGCGAGGGTCAGGAGTACGACATGACTTTCGAGACCCGCAACGACGTCACAGAAGACGAGTACATCGAGATGATACGCCTGAAAACCAGCGTCTTGCTGGCGTGTGCCCTGAAGATTGGCGCCCTGCTGGCCGACGCTCCGCAGGAGGATGCCGACCGTCTGTATCGCTTCGGCGAGCAGTTAGGCTTAGCCTTCCAGCTGCAGGACGACCTGTTAGACGTCTATGGCGACCCGAAAGTCTTCGGCAAAGCCATTGGCGGCGACATCACCAGCAACAAGAAGACCTACATGCTCATCAATGCCGTCAACCGTGCCAATGCCGAGCAGCGCAAGGAACTGGAGCAATGGATTGCCGCCAAGGACTTCAACCGTGAGGAGAAGGTCGCTGCCGTCACCCGACTGTACGACGAAATCGGCATCCGCCAGCTGTGCGAGGAGAAAATCAACTACTACTTCAGCCAAGCCCGCAAGACCCTGTCGCAGGTACAAGTTCCTGAAGACCGCAAAGCACCCCTCTTCGCCTACATGGACGACTTGCTTCACCGCAACAAGTAATATGAATTACATCGACACCCACTGCCACCTCGACGGCGAAGAGTTCAACGCCGACCGCGACGCTGTCGTACAGCGAGCCCGCGATGCTGGCTGTGCCGCTATCTTCCTGCCCGCCATCGACCTGGCATCCTGCCATACTGTGCTGGACACCTGCCGACAATATCCCGGCTTCTGCTACCCCATGCTCGGCCTCCATCCCGAGGAGGTTCGTGCTGACTGGCGCGACCAACTGGCTGAAATCAAAAAATGCATAAACAACACCCTCACCACTAACCAATCTCCCATCCCTTCGGGAGGGGTCGGGGGTGGGCCGTCTCCCATCCCTTCGGGAGGGGACGGGGGTGGGCTGTCTCCCATCCCTTCGGGAGGGGTCGGGGGTGGGCTGTCTCCCATCCCTTCGGGAGGGGTCGGGGGTGGACTTCTCGCCATCGGCGAGGTAGGTCTCGACTTCTATTGGAGCCGCGAGTTCGAGCAGGAGCAACTGTTAGCCTTTGAAGAACAGGTGCGCTGGTCGGTAGAGCTACAGCTGCCGTTGATGATCCATTGCCGCAAGGCACAGAACGAAATGGTGGCGATACTCAAGAAGTATAAGGACCAGTTGCCGGGCGGCGTCTTCCATTGCTTTACCGGTAATACCACCGAGGCCCGCCAGCTACTCGACTTCGACCGCTTCGTACTGGGTATCGGCGGCGTCCTCACCTTCAAGAAGAGCAACCTCCCCGCTACCCTCGCCTCCACCACTGACGGCGTCCCCTTGGAACGCCTCGTTCTGGAGACCGATGCCCCCTACATGGCTCCCGTCCCCTTGCGTGGTCAGCGCAACGAGCCAGCCTTCATCCGCCACGTCATCACCCGTCTGGCAGAAGCCTACGGAGTCAGCGAGGAAGACATCTGCCGTCACACCAACGCCAACGTCCGCCGCGTCTTCGCCTTATAACAATAAATCTTTCTCTATACATTCTTCGAACTATCGTTCTCCTTGTGGTAGAGCCATAGTTCGAGACTGTTGATGATGTTCTGCCACAGGACATAACAGCCTGCACCGACAGAGGCGACGGGATGCAGATACATGTACGACACCCAGATGGAGAGTGCGGTATTCTTTTGAAACATAGACTGTCCGCTGTTGACACGCTCGCCCAACCAGCGACCAACCAGACGACCGATACCGAACTGTACGAAGCTGATGACAAAAGTGGCGATGGCAATGCCAACAAGCAGCAACACGCCGGCCTCGCTATGGATGATGTTACGCAGTGTGATGCCTGTCATAATGCTCAGCGTAAAGGCCCAGATGTAAAATCCCAGATTGGGAGCTGCTGCCAAGCGCTGGCAAACGCTCTTGGCATAGCGCTGCATGAGCCATCCTAAGATCAGTGGCAACAGCAGTACCATGCTGACCTTCTGCAGAATGATGAGTAAGGCAGCGAGGAAAGTGACATCGGCAGTAGGTTCCAACAGCGGGAACACAACAGGTATCAGCACTGCCGACGCCAACGAAGAGATAAGCGTGTAAGTGGTAATGGTGCTGAGGTTGCCTCCTAACTTGGCAGCCACGACGGGTGCGGCAGCGGCAGTAGGTGCTATCGTGCAAGCCAAGACAGCCTCAAATAACAATTGATAATTGACAATTGACAGTTGATTATTGACAGATGACTTCACCCAAAAGATGACGGCAACATTGGCAGCGACTAACAACAGCTGGGCAGCGAGCACGCCGACGTGCCAGCGGTGAAGGCGCATCTGTTGGAAGTCAACCTTGCAGAACGTCACCAGCAGCGACAAGAATACCAGAAAGGGAAACAGCGTGCTGAACACAGGCAGCAACGCACTGCCTGCAGCGTCGAGTTCGGGAACAAAGTAGAAGGTAAAGTAGCAAACGGTACCGATGCCGATAGCTACGGGAAGCGTCCAGTTTTTGCAAAAGATGATGACTCTATTCATGGTGTCAGTATTTTACAGCCTTTCTTGATGGCAATGCCCTTCGATGTTTGATGCATCTGCATACCTTGCAGGTTGTAGGAGGTGAGAGGTGACAAGTGAGAGGTAAGAGGTGAGAGACAAGATGTGCTGTCATCTGACGGATCGTGAGCGTAGTCATGCGTCACGATAACGTTGTAGATTTCCACCTCGCCATACGCATTCGCATCGTCCTTATCCTCACGACCGCCCTTCTCGGTAGTCTTCGATTGAGTGTACATGCCCGCCTTGAAGTAGCAGTTGTCTGCTGTCGAGGGATAAGTCTCGATGAGCGTTCCGTTGTAATAGCAGCGCACGCCATTTCCACCAGCTACGAATTGTACGGTGAACTTGGTGCCCAGTTGATAGTCACTAGTGAGCACAGGACCTGCCGTACCATTGTGGTCGATGAAGAGTTTCTTGTTCTCCAGTCTGAAGACAATGACGTCGTCGTTGGCATCGTGAATCTGCCCAACTACCACGTGCGGCTTTTGCGTAGGCAAATGTGTGACGGCCTGTGTAATCAGCATCGTGTGAGTACCGCCTCCGCTGGCAATGCTCCAGCTGGCTTTGTCCTTGCCGTTGTTCTGCATCTCGCGCAGTTCCGAGCGCGGATAGGTAGAGCCCTTCGTCGTCACGCCGTTGGCATGAGCACGAAACACGACGGCGTCGCCCGCCGTATTGACATGGAAATAGTCATCGGTATAGCCGTTCAAGTCGGGCTGTATGATTTCCTTAGAGAAGCCGTTGCTGCCCGCCACGGGGATGTTCAGTTTCCAGTTGGTGAGGTCAATCACTGCCGAAGGCAACTTGTCCGTCGCCGTTTCGTCAGTGCGAATAAAGACTGAGGACTGCGCCTGTGCCGTCGAGCAGCACAGGGCAGTCCACAGTAGTGTCAGTATGAAGTGTTTTCTCACTTAACCACGACTATGAGTTTTCAACTCGAGCTCGTTTCCGTTCGATAGAGCAAGAACGAGCTCTTGCTCTATTCTCACTTAACCACGACCTTTTTGCCGTTGATGATATACAGGCCCTTAGTGGGCTGAGCAACACGCTGACCGGCGAGGTTGAAGAATTCGCCATTAGCAGCCTTCTGACGAGCCTCAACGCGACTGATGGCAGTAGCACCACCAGAATTATACATCACGGCATCCTCCCATGTCTTTGCCACACGCAGTCCGGCGTATGCGGCATTCAGTTTTGTCTGACGGAAACTGACATAGCGCAGGTCGGCACCACCATCGGCGTCATTGCCCAGGGCATCCATCTTTACGGCAGCATTCTCAGCCTCGGTCTTCGTGGGATCGGGGTTGACGAAGAGATAGAACTCATCAGCAGCGCCAGAGCTTCCAGTGCTCTTGTTGACATATTTCACTACGAGCAGTGCGGCATCAGTCTTGGGAGTTTCAGCCGAATAAGTCTCGATAGTCTGACCGTTCTTACGGATGGCAAAGCACTTGTTTCCTTCTGCCGTTACCTTCACCCATACACGTCCACGGGCAGTAGTTCCTGTACTCTGTTCGGTTCCTTGCTTGAAGAATGAAAAGATTTCCTTGCCAGAAGTCGTTGCAGTGTTGGAGAAGTCACCTAAGAAAGCAGCATAGAACACGTCGTCTGTAGCAGGCTTAGCGCTGACGAAGGGCACAACAGAGTTGCGGCTGTTGCCTTCGGTAGTTTGCTGCTGATCGTCATCAAACAGAGCGGCCTTGCCCGTTGCTGAACCGTCATAGCCTGAGTAGGTAATAGTTCTGCTGATAACAATAGGCGAAGAGCCTGTGGCCTCAGAAGCCTTCGTAGATACCACCCAGCCTCCCTGACCTTCCAGAGCGCTATTCTCGGTATAGTCGAAGTACTCCTTCAGCAGTGCCTTGTCAACATCGGGCGTTGGCGTATCGCCACCGCCACTACTGCGAGTAATCTCAAAGTGACGGGCATAGCAGTTGCTGCTGTAGCGAGCAATGGTCAGTGAGCCGTCATCGTTGATGTCGCCAGCCACTAAGGTGTACTCCAGAGTCACTTCGCTATTGGCAACATAACTAATCGTTTTGTAGTTTCCATTGGTACGCTCCTTGAAGTAGAAACCATCGGTACCGGTCTTATCAGCTCTTGACATGGTAGCGGTAAACTTATCGCCAGCCTGGAAGCTACCGCTTGTCAGCTTGAAGGTGATTTTAGTGTTATCGCTTCCCAGTTTCTGATAGAATTTGCCATTCATCTGAACAGAGTTAGCCTCGGGAGTGTCGCTATTCTTCCAGCCGCCTACGCTGCTGTAGTCAACGGTACAATTTGTACCAGGAACGTCAGTAGCACTTCCGGCCTTCTTGCTGCCTTCAGGTGTCAGGTGCTCATCGGGGAACGTAAACGACGCAACGGTCGTTTGTGCCATGCTTGCCTGTGCACTGAGTGCGAGGGCAATGAGGGTAAACAACTTTTTCATAATAATTCTTATTTTTAAAGGGTTAATAAATAATGTCTGTATTTTGTTCGTGTCAGTTTCACTTGTGGAGACTATAGTTCTCGTCATTTGTTCCAAGGGCTAGGGCAAGCGCCCCAACCCTTGGAACGGCTTGACTAATAGTCCTCTTCTTCGTCGTCAAAGTCGAATTCACGACCCAACGAGCTTCCTGCATCAACACCTGAGCCTGCTGTATCAACAGGAATTTCGTTGCTGCCAGCCAGCAGGCTGTTAGTTATCTTAATGTTGAAGATTTCTAACTGGGGGGGGCAATATTTTGTTTTCATTGTTCTGTTCCTCCTTTTTTATTATTTCACAATATATTTCTTACCATTCACGATATACAGGCCCTTGGTGGGTTGAGCCACACGCTGACCGGCGAGGTTGTAAACTTCATTGTTCATTCTCTCATTATTCATTAGCGCAGCGCTAATTCCCGTTGTCTCTCCTTCATCGAACGAGATGCTCAGTTCGCGAGCACTTGTCACGCTTGCAGTAGGCAGCTGCAGGTAAGACTTATAGGCACCTAACGTTCCGCCACTCACTTTCGCGAACTTCACGCTACCTGCACCGTCTGGCACAAGGATGAAGTTGGTGTATTCTACCTCATCGATTGTCTCGGTCTCGGTCATAACCTTTTCCTTTACATTGGCTTTAAACAGATTGGTGCCTACCGTTTCAGCAGCAGCTTGGGCTGTAAGAGTGTAGGTACCCTTAGCTCCCTTCAGTAAAACGCCAGTGTTTGCAGGAATGATGCCATTCGCGATCTTGCTGATAGTAATTACGTCATCTGCAAAGCTGGAAGCGACGAATGCCTCACATCCTGCTGGAACCGCATAGTCGTAAGTGGCACCACTGAATGTTGCATAGCCTGTAGAGCCAATTGAAACCTCTTTTGCCGTTTCACGCTCTATCCATATTTCTTGAACACCAAACTTGTCACCACCCATACCGTTTGGCTCCGGGCTTAATACGTTCTTAGTACAGCGATAAAGTTTTATCTCGTTTCCTGAGAAATCACCTTCTGTCAGTTCAAACGCCAAGATATATTCTTGCGTTGTTTTCGACCATGTTTCAGATTGGTACACTTCTCTTCCTGATGTGCTTCCGAACTTGAATCCATACTTCAAATTGCCAGTTCCTAACCAAATCCTGGCATACAGCGTATCACCAACAGCAAAGTTGCCTTCTGTCAAAGTGATTTTGATATAAGCATCATCCGCACTAAACTTGTTATATATTGTGGAATTTTTCGAATAGTATAGGGCACCTCCAGAACTGTTTTCACCTCCAATCTTTTTTAATCCAACTGAACAATTTGTGGTTGTTCCATCCGTAAAAGGATCATCATTACAGGTTGTGTTGTCTCCACCTATGACTGTATCAGGGAACCTGAATCTTGCAATAGTTTCAAAATCTGTGGTTGTCGGATTGATAATCTCACTTTTGCTAGTGATACTGATGCTCTTAATACCAAAGTTAGAACTTCCACTTTGGCGATAGATATAAATGCTGCCGTCATGAATATCCCCAGCTTTAAGTGTGTAAGTAACCTCTTTTTCACCTTTTCCACCAGGAATGGTGAACGTAGCGTCGGCATATTCTGAAGGTGAAGGTGCAGCTACTCCTAAAGCAACACCCTGATCGGAAGCGCTGTTGTTCCAAACAACGATTGACAATACGTCATCAGCCTTGAGAGAGCCTGATGCCAGTGCGAAACGAATATATGCATTGTTACCGCTCAACTTATGATAATAAGTGCCAGCATTAATATAAGCATTTCGACGTTGATCAGCAGTTTTTTCATGTGTGTTATCTGAAGTATAGCCACCAAAATTTTTCATACCGATGGAGCAGTTAACAAATGTACCCTTTTCGGTATAGGGGTCTGTTGTAATGGCGGTAGCTTTGTAATTGGTAAAATCACACGCAGCCAGATCCTCATCTGGGAAAGTGTAGGACGCGATAACTTCATCCGCCATAGCAATTTGTACGGCGAATAGCGAAACAAATAAGAATAATAGTTTTTTCATTGTTTTGTGTTATTAATTAGTTAGATAATTTTATTTTTTTCTCAATGCTAAAGTCGGCGAAGCGGATGTCCTCGTCGCGAAGCTGCGACTGCCACTCGCGGTTCTTGCCGATGAAACGATAGAGGCCCCACTTGGGACGAAGACCCGTGGTGCCAGTGCGCCACATGTCGAGCGCGTCGTTGCTGTACTCGAACAGCACCTTGCCATCGTGAACACGCTTAATGGTGACTGCATAGCTGCCCTTGTCGCCAAAGGTGGCAGTCTCCTCAACCTCTACCCACTCGTCGAGGAAGGGGTCGAGCGATGTCTTGTCCAGCGTCTCGGTGTCGCCTGTGTTACGGTTGTGGTAGCGCAGACGCAGCACCTGCTTGCCGTTGCTCTGCGTGTAGCAGGTAAAGGTAATCAGCGGCTGGCCAACATCGGCGGTGTGCTGCTTGTTGTCCAAGCCCTTCAGCTGGTGGATGTGCGAGAACTTCGACGTGGTCTTGAAGCCCTTGGGCAACTTGAACTTCCACTTCATCACCAGCGTCTCACCCTCCTGGGCAACCATCGACTTAGGCGACTTGCCGTCGGTCTTGATTTCGTTGCGCTGGCGGTCGGTGATGTTCGTCTTGCCACGGTCGTCATCAATGGCAGCATGGATGTGGAAGACGAAGACGGGCTTCCCCAGTTGCTCGTCGTACACCTGCTCGATGTGCTGCACATGAGCGGTAGCATGCTGACGCGAGGAGTCAGGACACTCGTGGTTGTAGCCCGACTGACGGATAAGACGATAGGTCTCGGCAGAGTTGCCGTCAGCCACCAGTCGCCCGTCCTGTGCCGTAGCCCCCAGAGGGAGCAGCAGCGCCAGCAGTGTTGTCAGTAATGTTGTTTGTCTCATAGTTAATTGATGTTATTGTTAGTAAATAAGTTTCTTTCCTTGGCGGATGTAGATGCCCGGCTGGCGGGGCTGGCTGACACGCTGACCAGAGAGGTTGTAAATCTCATTGTTCATCCTCTCATTATTCATTAGTGCAGCGCTAATGGACGTAGGCGTAGCCTCGCTCTCGAACTCGGGAATCTCCTCACTCGCCGGACCTACCAGCTGTTCGGTCAGTATGCTGGCCACGACGGGATCTACACCATTGAATTCGTCAGCGCCAATGTCGCGCAGCGAACCAACAACATCCTGACCCTCCATGTCGAGCTCTACGCTGCTGCCTGTTGCTGCCTCAATAGCGGGGCTGGTGGCAGAGAGCTTATAGAGCGCTGTGGGCAGAACGATGTCGCACGACGCATCAGCAAAGCGGCGGTTGCTCAGCACCAACTGCGGGTCGATGTTCTTCAGCTTGTCGGCCGTGGTGGTGATACCCATAGAGCCCGTGGTGCCGTAGTAGGCAATGTTGTTATAGAACGTCACACCTGCCAGCGACGTGCTGCTATACGACTTGATGAGCGTATGGCCAGGATTATAGATGATGTTGTGCTCTATGCGGCAGTTCTTCGGTGCCTTGCCGTATTTGCCGCTGTTGTCGAAACCTATCTCGACGTCGGAAGCACAGTCCACCAGCGTGTTGTGAGCCACCAGCACATTCTCCGGCAGGTGGTGGCTACTGTTGTTGCTGCTCGTATTGGTGTCATCGCCATTGGTGATGGTGATGGCAGCATCCCATCGTGAACCCGTAAGCCCCTGCATATAGTTGTTGATGATGACGTGGTCCTTGCCATAGACACGCACACCGCCGCAGCCGATGGTGCCGCCGTCGAACTCGGCAGTCTTGCCGTTGCCCAGGAAGTAGTTGCCCTCCACAAGCGTACCCACACCCTGTCGCAGGCACAGCGTGCCGAGACACTGATAGAAGGTGTTGTAGCGCACCGTATTGTTACAGCTCTTGACAGACACCACTTCTGGGTCGCCGTCGCAGTTATCGAAGAGGTTATACTCCACTCGGGTATATGCCGATCGAGGAGTCAGATCGCTGACTCCCATACGGATGGTTTCCTTCTCGTTGGCATGGCGCGGACCGACGTTGCGGAAGATGTTATGGTCTATGCGGTCGTACTGCGAAATCTGCGGTGTGCCACCGTGGCTGCCGTCGATGATGAGCAGCGAGCCGCCGTCCTGCTTGTCGTAGAACAGGTTGTGGTCAAAGCGGTTATGGTGGCTGATGCACTCCGTGTTGTCATAGACGTCGCCGATGGTTATCCACTTTGAGGTCTGTGTCTCGGAGTCCTTCGACATGGTGATGTTACAGCGTGTGACGCGGATGTGGTTACAGCCTTCCAACTTGAAGATAGACGAGTTGCCCGACACACTGATATCCAGTCCCTGGAACGTAATATACTGCTTCTGCTTGAGCGTGATAACCATTGTTCCCGTCATCTTGGCGCCCAACGCATTGCGGGCCTTGACGAGGATGGGACGTTCCTGCGTGCCGTTGCAACCGACGGTGAGCCAGCCCGCGCCGTTATAGGTGCCGTCCTCCAGAACAACAATATCGCCAGGAGCCACCTTGTCGGTAGCTTTCATCAAGTCAGCAAACTCCTTGGCAGTTTTCACCGACCACTCTTTACCTGGGCCGACTGGTTCGGGCTGAGGTTCTTCCTTCTCGACGCTGAAGTCGGCAAAGAGGAACACCTCGTCGCGTAGGATACTGCGATAGGCACCATCCTCACCAACGCTGCGGTAGATGCCCCATTTGGGACGCATGCCACTGGTGCCCGTGCTCCACATGTCGATATCGTTGCTGTTGTAAGCTAACAGCTCCTTGCCATCGCTCATGCGTTTGATGCTGATGTCATAGGTGCCGTGGGCTCCGAACTTCACCCGTTCTACGGCTTCTACCCACTGGCCCAGGAAGTCGTTTTGCGACACCTCCTCCAAAACAGTGGCACTGGTAGCACTGGGATTGGTACGGTCGTTGTGCAGCAGGCGCAATATCTTACGGCCAGAAGACGTGGTATAGCACGTCAGCGTGATGACGGGCAGAGTCACATCGGCTGTTCCCTCGTCATTGTCCATTCCCTTCAGCTGGTGGATATGCGAGAACTTGTTGGTGGTCACAAGACCTTCGGGCAGTCTAAACTTCCACTTCATTACCATCGTCTCGCCCTCCTGAGCATAAAGCGATGCCGGCGAGTGAGGACCCGTCTTAATCTCGTTGCGCTGGCGGTCGGTGACGGTGGTCTTGCCACGGTCGTCATCAATGAGCGCGTGGATGTAGAACGAGAAGACATACTTGCCCAACAACGCATCCCACTGCTGCTGGATATGCTGGAAGGGATTGCCCTTGTGTGTGCCCGACTCGTCAGGCGGCTCCAAGCCGAAGCCCTGCTGCTCGATGAGCTCGTAGGTGCCAGGGGTGTTGCCGTTAGCCACCAACGTTCCTACAGGATAGTCCACGGGGTCGGGCTTGGCACGGAAGAGCACCGCCTCTGACCACGTCTTGGCGACACGCAGACCAGCATAGGATGCCGTCAGCTTGGTCTGACGGAAACTGAGATGCTTCAGATTGGCACCTCCACCCGTGCTATTGCCATCAGCGACCAGCATGCAAGAACTGTTCTCGGCCTCGGTCTTCGAGGGGTCAGGATTGACGTAGAGATAGAACTCATCATTAGCACCACTGCTCGAACTGCTACGGTTGACGTATTTCACTACCAACAACACCGTTGTACCAATGTTGGTTTCTGCAGACCACTGCGTAATAGTCTGGTCGGCCTTTCGGATGCCGAACGACTGCTTACCATCAGCAATTTTTATCTGTACGCGGCCACGACTGGTTGTTGAACTGTTCGCCGAAGCACCCTGCTTGAAATAGCTGAACACCTCTTTGCCCGTTGTCGAAGCCGTGCCGTCATAGTTGGCAAGGAAAGCCGTATAGACCACATCGCCTGCTGACAAGTCTGAAGTGGCGAAAGGCACTACGGTATTACGACTGCCAGTCTCCACTTGCTGCTGACTGTTGTCCAGTCGCATCACCTTATTGGCCTCAGAACCGTCGTAGCCGGAATACACTAGCGACTGTGTGGCCACTAAAGGCGACACACCACTGTCTTCGGGCGATGACGAAGACACGGTGGAGGACTTAGTAGATACCGTCCAGCCGCCCTGCCCTTCGATGCTACTGCCGGAGGTATAGTTGAAGTAATCCGTCAGCAACACCTGAGCCTGTATGGCGCTGACAGCGATATACAGAAACGCAAGGAGAGCTATGAGCTTTTTGTTCATTTGTTCTATCTTTAATTATACTACATCACCAGTATCTTACTTCAGATACTGCGTGATAAAATCTGCTGTCTTAAAGAAGATTTCCTCCATCTTGTCGGAAGACTTTGAGGTGAGGTTGTGGTCGTAATACTGATACTCCAGCAACTCGACCTGTGCGCCACGTTTCTTCAGCGCTTTGGCCATCTCCTCACTCTGCTGACACTCGACGGTGACGTCGCATGTGCCGCACACCAGCATTGTGGTGGGAGCATTCTTCTTAGGAATGAGGTTGATGGGCGATGCCTGACTGAGCACCTTTGCATCGCGGTCGCAGAAGTAACCGATGCGCTCTTCGTTCTTTGTCTTCTGTACAATGGCAGCAGTCTCCAAATCATAGATGCCGCTGTAGCCGACAAAGACCTTTGCCTGACTGCTCATAGCACCGACACCTGCCAAATGACCACCGGCCGATGTGCCAAGGAAACCATAAACGTCAGGATTGACATTCAGCTCCTTGGCATGGTCTTGTACATACTTCAGCGCGTCCTTGATGTCCTGGATAGACACCTCGACAGTAGCACCGGGCTGAGGAGCCAGCGTGTAAGACACGCGGACACCCGTGATGCCCTTCTGCTTGGCCAGATACTGCGACAGCGACTTCGACGAGCCGTTATTGCCACGAGCCCAGCCGCCACCATGAACGTAAATCATGAAGGGAGCAGGCTCTGCTGTCTCGGCAAAGTCAACGGTAAGTATGAGTTCATAGCCGTCGTGTTTCTTATAGACAATATCCTCTGAGCGCACACCCTTGTAGAGCTTACTTGTCAGACGATCGTTGACGTGAGTATAGGGAGTAAATACATCTGGAATAGTCGTCACATCCATGATGCGGGCATACTTCTTGGCCTGTTGCAGGGAGTAAGTGCCATCAGCATTCTGCGTCATCTTCATGGCGTAGCGGTTAGTGATGGGCTTTTCCTGTGCCATTGCCGTCAGGGCAATGAACATCGTCGTTGTTAATAACAGTAGTCGTCTCATAGTTGTAGTCTTATTTCTTGATTAGTTGATAATACAGTATATTCTGTGTTTTTTTATTGCCACGGCTGAGTCCTATCTTGCGGGCTGCATTCAGGTACTTGCTATTGCCGGTAGCCTGAGCTGCGTCGTAGAGCACAACAGCAGCACGCTGGGGTTCGAAGGGCTTGATTTGCTCGTGAGGCCACTTCTCCGGAGCCAACCAATAAGGCAAGAGGTAGTCGATGATATCGGTTAGCTTTCTACCTGATGTCGTCGATAATGTCCATAGATTAACGTCAACACTCTTGGCTAGCGCAGAAGCCTGACAGAGGGCTTCAAGAGCAAAGGTGGAATAGTGAAGTGAAAGGGTGCGTTCCAATTCCTTAGGCAGAGAACCATCAGCGGCTATCTCACTATCAAGTTTGCGCAGTAGGTCGTCGTTGACAACTTGGCAGATGGCATCCTTTTTACCCAGATAGGCCAACAACTCCATGTGAGTGACATCATACCAAAGCCCGTGGTTGTTGGCAGCATTACGCTCCTTCACACCTTGGGTGCTGTTCTCTATCCAGTAGAGCATAGCAGCAGCCCACGCCTCCAGCTTTGTGCGGTCGTCAGATGTCCATCCCGAATAATCTTCGAGGAGTGTTGACATATTGAGAGCCCTGCAGATGTGACGGGCATCAAGAATACCCGTGCCACGCAGGTAGGTACATCCAGGAATAATCTGAGCGAAGATCATATTGGGATTCATGCCCGTCTTGCTGTCTAAGAACCAAGCCCTGAGATAGCGAGCGCAATGATAGGCATACAACGTATCGGCAGTGATATAGTACATCATGGCCATCACATCGACACCATTAGCCATCTTACCTGCAGACTTGGCACTGGTATAGTCGGCAATCTCAGGATTCACCAGTCCGTCGTGTCTGACGTAGGGCAGTCCGTCGGCCTTGGTGCTGTCCGGCCACCAATAGCGCGACAACGACATGTAGTCGCGAGAATCGTTGGAGGGCGGCAGTTTCTTCGACTTGACGATAGGCGCTTTGGCATTGATAGCTTTCTGAGCCTGTACCTCCAGCTTGCCGACAGCCTCAGAGGCAGCCTGATCACCATGGTGATAGGCTGTCTTGAGGTCGTTTAGCAGACTGACATTGTAGGGCAGCACTTGCCCCTGAACTGTCAGGGTCAAGAGCACTGCCATACTTGCCAATAAAATCTTCTTCTTTCCGTTCATTGTTGATGTTGTTCTTATGAGAAGAACGAGCCACCATTAATATCTATATTGGTACCTGTCAGGTATGAAGACTCTGACGATGCCAAGAAGCATACCAGGTCAGCAACCTCCTGAGCAGTACCTTCACGACGCAAGGGATAACCCTGACGCATGCGCTCGCGGTTCTCGGGGGTATTGAATCGATCGTGGAATGAGGTAGCGATAGTTCCCGGACAGAGGGCGTTGCAGCGGATGTTCTGCGGGCCCAGTTCCTTAGCCATAGAACGGGTGAAGGTCATCACGGCAGCTTTGGCTGTGGCATACATTGAAGCGCCTGGGCCACCACCGTCGCGAGCTGCCAGCGATGAGAAGTTGACGATAGAGCCGCCATTAGCCATGTGAGGCACTACCTCGCGAGTACACAGCCAGCAAGAACGCATGTTGACATCCATCAGGAAGTCGTACCACTTCTCGTCCTGCTCGGTGATGGTCTTACGACCCACAATGCCACCAACGACATTGACCAGAATATCAATCTGTTCGCCGAAGGCCTTGACGGTCTCGTCCACCAGACGCTGCACATCAGCAGCCTTGGTCATATCACCCTGCACCATGATAGCCTCACCACCAGCCTTGCTGATAATGTCGAGCGTATCTTTGGCATCCTGTTCATTATCAAAATAGTTGACACATACCTTTGCACCCTCTGCAGCCAGCTTGACCGAGATGGCACGTCCTAAATCTCTTGCACCACCAGTTACGATGGCAACTTTACCTTGTACTTTCATAATTTTAAATATATAAATGGTTTAACATCTTACATCTAACATCTAACATCTTACATCAATCCTCTATCTGTTTGATTTCGCCAACCGTCAGGAACACTGACAGCCAGGACAGTGGAACTAATGCAGCCAAAAGGCTGAACAGTAGCGTCCAGCTGGTGATGTAACCAGAGAACAAAATGGCGAGAATGGTTCCTAACACTGCGGCAGCACCGCCTAAACCTGCCAATGAACCAACCGACTTACCTTTGTGCAGGTCGCTCGGTATGGTCTGCAGGTTGGTCATGAAGAACTGGAAGCCACCCAGCACAACAGCCATATAGATAACGGCCAGTGATGCCGACGTGGCGGTGATAGCCAAGATGACCGCAGGAATGATGATGATACCACCTACGAGGATGGCACACTTGCGGGCATAGTTGACAGAATGTCCGCGACTGATGAGCCAACCGGAGAACCACCCTCCTACAATACTTCCGATGGCTGCGCCAACATATGGCACCCAGGCAGAGAATGCCACCTCCTTAATATTCAGGTGGAACACGTCAGCGAGATACAGCGGCAGGAAGGTAACAAACATCCACCAGATGGGGTCGAGGAAGAAACGGCCTAAAATGACTGACCAGTTCTTCTTCTCACGCAACAGCTCGCCCCAGCTCTTGCCTTTGTCCTCGGCAGCAGGCTGCTTGCAGACGGGACGGCCGTTGACAATATAGTCGCGTTCCTCTTGCGTAATCCACGGATGCTCCTCAGGACCTTTCTTGTTCATCACAAGCCAAGGAACGAGCCATAGCAGTCCCATGGAACCAACGACAACGAAAGTAATCTTCCAGCCGAAGGCGATAAACAGCATCAGAATGACGATGGGAGCGAGGATAGAACCTACGGAGGCTGCGGCACCGAACAAGCCCTGTGCCAAAGCACGTTCCTTCTGAGGGAACCACTCGGCATTGCTCTTCGTTGTGCCAGGCCAAGGGCCTGCCTCACCGAGTCCAAGCATCATGCGGAAACAGGTCAGCGACACCATGCCACGTGACAATGATGCCAACGCATCTGCCAGTCCCCAGATCAGCACACTGCCGAAGAAGCCCTTACGACATCCTACCTTATCATACAGACGACCAGACACCAGTTGGCTAACACCATAGGCTATCATAAAGAATATGGTGATGAAGCCTAGCAGATCCTTAGCCTTCTGTGATGCCTCAGGGTCTTCACGCTGGATGAGTCCCAAGTCGATGGCAATGCCTTCGCGATTGGTAACATAAGTCTCACCGTCTTTCTCCTTGGTCGTCACACTGCTGGCAGCCACCGTCTGACAGACGCCCTTGGCATCAGTCAGCATATAGCTGTTGTCCTGATAGACAGCCACGTTGCAGTTGGCTGTCTCCTCAGTCTGCGCTGGTACCAACTTATAGTCGATATTGGCCAGCCACATGTAGTTCAGTGTACCACGATCCAGATAGTTGATAATGGTTATCAACATAATCAGGCCGATGATGTACCATCTTAATCCTTTTATCTTCATAATCAGATACCTAAAAAGTCTGCCCTAACGGGGCTGAAAGTGTCAATCAGTATGCCTGCCTCCAAACATACGCAGCCATGCAGTTCGTCGGGAGCAACATAGTAGCCGTCACCAGCCTCAAGGATGCGCTTCTCACCGCCAATGGTCAGTTCGAACTTTCCGCTGGCCACATACGTTGCCTGACTGTGATAGTGCTCATGCATAGTGCCGATGGCACCTTTCTCAAAATCTACCTTGACCATCATAAGTTGACCGTCGTAGGCCATAATCTGACGACGAATACCAGGACCAGGATTCTCCCAGTTCATTTCTTTTCCAATCTGGAATCTTTCGCTACAAGTTTTCATTGTTTCAGTTCTTTTTTGTTTTATCAAATGTTACGATTATCGGTTGTTCTTTGTAGATGACTTCTACAACCAGCTGACTGGAGTTATTCTCCTTGACACAGACGGCTTGGCACTTTGAGACGAGGTTAGCCGAGGTCTCCCAGACAACATCATACTGTCCGTGGGTCTCGATGAGCGAGACAAAGGTGTGGTTCTTGGCTTTTGGCTCGCGAACGAGCCATGCTGTGCTGCTGGTACGCAGATTGAAGTCAGGGTCGTTAGCACCCAGACGCAGAAACTTCATCTCAGAAGCTGACGTTGTGGCAGTGCTGACGGTATAGAAGCGGTCGCCATTGAAGAAAGTAAACTGCGATGTTGTACTTTCGGTATTCTGACCCCAGGCTTCCAGCCACAGGTGCTGGTAGCCATTCTTCTGACCGAAGGCTTCCATGTGATCCAAGGCCTTTGTATAAGGGAAGTTGGTGGAAACAAAATGTCCGTTATACCACAGAGGGTAGTCGTATTGGTGCTCTGCCTCTGACTGAACATCCACCACATCAACAATGAGCGGATAGTCTGCCTCAGGTTGGTCGATATAGGCAACATAGCGGCGCAGCTCAACTCCCGGATAGGCATTGAGTTCCTGAGCTGCCATCACCTGCATCTTAGGATTATGGAAGTCATGGTACAGCATATCGGAGTGATACTGGTCGGCGACCTTCACTTTCCCTTCGAAGTTGCTATTGCCGTCGACAACCACTGTGTTGTGGGCAATGGTCTGCTTGGCAAAGGTCTTGTTCTCGCGAGTATAGTGTCCGGCATATTTTGCTTCGATGTTCAGGAAACGGGCAGCACCGTAGTCTGCCAGAATCTCATGACCATTGTCGTAGTAAGCCAGTGTCAGCTTGTCGAAATGACCATGTTCCATACCATGCAGCGTAGCCTTCAGCGTCAGAGCACTATTCAGCTCGGGACGTGTGGAGCGAATGACACCTACAGCACCTTCATCGCCCTGACGACCGTCGGTGAACACCATACTATTATAAATAATAGGTGTAGCCTCACCCTTGGTAATGTCACGTGCTATCATATAGCCGCCCATTGTCGGCAACAGCTGCCGCTGGAACTGCTGTGACACTGTCAGCAGCTGTTTCTGATTGGGGAAAGCCTGATAGATGATGTTGACGGCATAGGTCAACTCCTGTGCCGAGAGTCCCTTCTGCAGGGCATCATTGAAGTGGAAGAACTCACCATCGTATGTCAGTTGAATGAGGGCATTGAGTGCCTTCTGCAGTATTTGGTCACGACGCTGGAAAATGTTCAGCTCAGGACGGTTGTGCTGAATGCACTGGGCAAAAATCATGAAGGGCCAGATGGCATAGCGCTCGTAATATGCTCCTTCGGTATAGTAGCCGTCGGGCGAAAAGAGGTAGTCCATCTGTCGGAGGAAACCACCATTCTTGCCAGTGCCATCCGTTCCGTAAAGTGCTTGTCGCACCAGTTGCTCGTTGCCTGTTGCAAAACCCGTCATACCCACCGCTGCCGTAGCCCATGTAGCATGGTTGTGCATGCGGTTGAACATGTCGTGATTGGTACGCTGTTCACCATAGCCGTTCATGATGAAGTCGGCCATATTGAACAACAAGTTCTTTTCGATATAGTCACGCTGTTTCTTGGTGAGCGTCTCGACTATGCAGTCATATGCCATCGCGGTATGAACAAGCCACACGCTCTCGTTGAGGGTCTGCCAGAACAGTCGGCCGCGCAGTTTCGACAGTGTCATGGGATGCAGGCCCCAGGTAGGATACAGCCTTGCATACTCCATGAGCATGTCAGCGACATAGTGGGCATAACGTTTGTCACCCGTATACTGATATGCCAGTCCACAGTGGAACATAGCATAGTAATTAGTCTTGTGCTGTTCATGCACCACGCCGCCACCACCGTCCTTAGGAGCGGGAACGTTTATGGAAACTGCCAACGCCTGGTCGGCCTGCAACAGCAAATCGTCGATGGTTTTGTCGAATGCTGCCACCTGTCCACGCACTTGTCGGATGGTAGCCACCTCATCGGCATTGACCAGCAGTGATGGATGTTGCTGCGCTAATGCCGTCAGACTCATGGCGACAGCAGCCAGAAGGATGATGATATGTGTCTTGTAATAGTTCATCTCGTCGTATTATTATAGGTTTTCACTCGATCTGTGGATGTCATGATGCGTCCAGAATTCTCGAAGGTGCAGTCGTGGATAGTAATATCTTCCCAAATGGCCTCGTCCAGGCGGATGCTGGCACCACCGCGACCTGAGTCCAGGAAACTGCAGCGACTGACCGTCATCAGTTGTGGGCCTATGAGTCGCATGACACTGCCTCGCTGACGGTTACAACAGTCAGCGAAGGTGCATCCGCTGATGCTGACATAAGGTCCTGCCGTACTCTCGTCGCTGCCGCCACGATAGATATTGACGGGAATGCCCAAGAAACGTTGGAAGCGACAGTCATCGATGATGATGTCGTCGGCATTGTAACGTCCTTTGTCATCGCGTTCAGCAGAATAGTCGATGCCGTTACCCGAAATGTCGTAGAACGCACAATGGCTGATAACGACACTGTCAGCGAAAGTAGCCTTCCCGCCACGAATGGCAGCATGGCCGCTCTCGTTGAAGTTTCTGAATATACAATCCTTTACCTTGAGTCTATACGTGCGATACATATCTGTGGCAGTGGCAATGCCTGCATGGGCCAGTCGCTTACCTGGCGTCAGCACACCGTCGAACACAATACCGCTGATATCTAAACGTCCGCCGTTGGCAATGGTCATCATGTTGTCGGTATGACTGCCGGCAAAGCGTAGCACGGTAGTGTCGGCACTGCGAATGGTCAAGGGCTTATCGACGACGATGGCCTCTGTCAACACATACTCACTACCCTGAAGCAGAACGGTACTGCCAGCAGGAGCGCTCTTGACAAAAGCAACGATGTCAGCGCTTTCTGGACAGACAATCGTCTGCTGTTGATAGTGTGGCTCGGCGGCAGGCTCGCTGGCGTGCCACGAAGCGCCCCTACCCTTCCTCATAGCCTTGTCGGACGGCAGCTTGGGCTTGTCTTTGGCATTACTGCTGAAAATGTTGTCAGCAAAGACGACGTGCTGCGGAGCCTCTGTGCGCTCAGCATCCTTACCCGTTTCCATATCGATACTCCTGCAATCGAAGAAGGTGTTACCGCTGATGGTGACATCCCTGACCGTCACATAGCGGTTGGGCAGTGAATTGGGCACACCGTACATCACCCCTAACGCCGAAAAGAAACGCTGCCCTGCCAACTGGTAGAACGTATTGCCGACGACACGATGGTCGGCATCGACAATTCTGACGCCACCAGTGTTGCGGCGGTTGTTGCCGATAAAGCAGTTCTGCTCCACCACATTGCGACGACCGTGGCGCAGCGCCACCACGCCCTCGCACTCCAACAGGGTGTTGCGGCGGATAGTGTTGTCGCTAGATTTTACGGAGATAACCTCCACCTCGCCGTTGCAACGCTCGAAGAGGTTGTCTTCGACGATGGTACGCGACGAGAGATACGACTGCTGTGAGGTTCCTATGCGCATGGTCTCGGCACCGTTGGAACCATAGACGTCACGCGGTCCGAAGTAGTTATGGTCTATCTGATGGTAGTTTTCCAGACATCCTTCGCCGTTCAGGTTGACCAGTAGCATAACGCCCAACGTACATTTTCCAGTAAGTGTACAATGGTCAACGCGGTTGTAGCGTCCTGAAAGCACGATATAGCTGGACACCACGTCGCGGCGCGGTGTGTTGCAGTCATCCATGACGCAGTCTGTCAGTCTGCAGTGGTTCGCATAGCGGTCGCCAATGGCAAAGTCCACCACTCCACGGCGCGTCGGAACAACGCCTTTGAAGTAGAAACCGCTGATAACCAGATGCTCACCGGCTACCTGCATGCTAGTCTTGCCGCTAAGAATCACCGTACCGGGCTGCTGTGCCTCGATGGTGATGGGCTTTGCCTCAGTACCGGCACCCTGCCACTTCAGAGTGTTGTCACTATAAGTGCCAGGACGAACGATGATACGGTCGCCAGGCTGTGCCTTGCGCAAGCAGTCGGAAACCTCCGACAGCGAGGCCACGTATTCACGGGCCTCTACTGTCGTCGGAACTACTAACAAACAGTTCAAAAAAACTAAAACTACTATCTTATTCAGCATATTTATAGTCATGTTTCATCCAGTACATGTCGAAGGTGATAGAGCTGGACGACGGAGCATTGGTGTTATTGTACAACTTGAAGTTGATGTGCTTGATGTGTAACAATCCGATACGCTTGATATTCTCGGCTTTATTCGAGCCCACACCATTGACGTTGTAGTAGAATACCATGATGTATGCATCGAGATCAGTATCCTTCTCTTCACCAACGGTGAATACACCTGGTGCGAAGACCGTCTGGTTGACCGAGTTGGCAACACTGGAAATGCTGATGCCTCGGCAGGTTTTGGCGGTAACGTCGATGGGGAACGTTGTCTCGTCAATCTTGGTCAGGCTACCGTTCTTCTCTTCGTTGATGAGCTGCAGGTGATCCGTTTTCGTAGGATCCAGATAAAGATAGGTCATTACAGCCGTTCCATAGCAGTTGGCATTGGCTCCTGTGACTCGGTAGTCGTTGGCAGAATTGTTTTCGAAATAGAAGTTCTTTAACTGACCTGTTGAGCCTGCCGGACTGTTAATCTGCAGATTGCCGGCACTGACACCTGAGAAGAAGAAGTATGGATTCACCGAATTATATTCTGCCTCCGTGACGGCTGGCTTCTGATTAGCGCTGCACGTTGCAGCCTGCTTTGCGTATGAGATGGGGTCTACCGTCTCACGCCACATGCTGTTATGGTAGACTATACCAGTCTCTGGAGAGAAGAAGGATGCCAGTTCGGGAACGTCACGTCCCTGACCGTAAACCTTCCTGTTAGCCCAGAAATATACGAAAGGCACCTGCACTACGAAATTGTCTGTAAGCTGTTTGGTCTCAATACCATCGAAGTATACGATACTCAGTGTCTTGACATTGTCGCCATCAACCATGTCTTCCGTTGCAGGAACCACAAAAGTCAGATGAGTCTCCGTCTGCGAAGTAATGGTACACTCCTTGTTGCCGAGCAGCACCTTTTCTATCTTATTGAGATAGGTGCCGTCCAACGCTACGACATCACCCACATGGACTGGTGCAAACGTTGTAGTAGCGACGTTGGGCTGATAACGTTTCACCTTAATGACTGGGAAGGCAGTAGCGGGTGTTGTCGTCTCCTGCTTGCCATCGAAATAGGCAAAGGTAATCTGTGCATCGTCGCTCTCCACGTATGGAATCTTGACAACTATCTCATGTTCGTTTTGGTCAATGACTTCAGCCTGATGTTGTGTCGTCATGCCTACGGCGGTAAATATCACCTTGGAGATGACATTCATGCGCTGACCGCTAATGAGCAGATTATTGCCCATCTCCACCTCTGAAGGTATGCTGGCTGTCGGCACATTGGGAGCCGGATACTCTACAGTAAACGTTGCTGCCGACTCGGTAGAACCCACGCTATTCTTCAGTACAATAGTACCGCTCTTGGCAGCTCCCACCACCTTCACCGTCAGCAGGTTCTTCGATACGCGCTCAACCAGCTGCACCGGCATTCCGCCAATGCTTGCCTCGACGACATTTTCTAACTCTGTGCCGGTGATGTTAACCAGCGTCCCTACACAACCACTCTTCGGTGAGAAATCGGCAATCTGGGGAGCACCCTTTACATTTTCATCCATCGACAACTTGTCGCACGCTGCCAACAGCACTGCCATCATCAGCAGAAAAGATATCTTCATATATTGTCTCATATCGTCAATTCTAATTCCTAATTCCTAATTTCTTTTTTCAATACCCCACATTTTGAGCCACCTGAGGATTGATATTGAACACGCTGACAGGCACAGGCAACATCGTCTGCCACTCGGCGATAGGTTTCACCTCATAGGAGTATCCTGCATAGAAAGCCTCCGTAGCCAAGTATTTATTGACAACGTTCGTTGTCGTCTCCCACCGCTGCAAATCGAACCAGCGCTGGTTCTCGAAAGCCAACTCCAGACGGCGCTCCAAACGGACAGCTTCGCGGAAGTCGTAGGTGGTAGAGAGGTCAGAAGCGTCATAGGTGGCAATGCCAGCACGCTGACGTATCATGTTCAGATAGTTCAATGCCGTAGATGTCGGACCATTCAGCTCGTTATCCAGTTCGGCAAAGAGCAATGCAATGTCGCCGACGCGCAGCAGAGGCCAGTCGCTCTCGCCGTCAAACTGTGTGGTGACTGGCGTAAGATACTTTTTGCAGTAGTTAACGTTCACCGTAGCGCCCGTGGTGGGATTGTAGTAGCCCTGCGAGATATTGGTGTTGAATCGGACAACGTCACCCTCGCTCTGATAGGCGGCAATGAGGTTGTCGCTGGGTGTATTGTAGTTATTGCTGGTACCGATAATGACGATAGCAGCATTGTTGATGGGTGCAAACATATTGCCGAAGGGCGAACCCAGTCCGACATTGCCGGAGAGGTAGCGGACGGTAAACAATATCTCCTTGTTCATCTCATTACTAGTGCTGAAGATGTCAGGATAAGAAACGAGGTCTGCGGCACTGGTTGGATTGCCTGCCTTAGCACCCTGCAACACCTCTAGGCACAACTGACGAGCCCGTGCATATTGAGCATCGCCCTTTTGATAATGAGTGGCATAAACCTTGGCGAGCAAAGCCTTGACGGCTGTCATGTCGGCACGACCGGTATTGGCACCGTCCATGACCTCAGGCAACATACCGTTGGCAATAATGCGCTCCAAGTCGCCCTCTATCAGGGCATAGGTCTCATCCACCGTGCTACGCTGCATATAGCGCGCCACTTCCGACGGAGTCTTCTGTGTCACGATGAATGCCGGTCCCCACAGGCGTACAATATTAAAATATTCCAAGGCACGCAGGAAGAGACCTTCAGCCTCATACTGGCTGCGTAGCGTAGCATCGCCCACAACGCCCAGATGGCTCAGCATGCTGTTGACGCGTGAGATGAGCGCATAGCAGGCGTTCCAGTAGTCGGCGACCCACTCATGCTCCGTGCCAATGGTACTCTGGTCCAACTGCTCCACCAGTTTGGTGGTGTTCGACGTAGAGTTATTACCATACATGCGGGCATTGTCTGAACGCAACTCGGTCATAGCCCATTCGTAGTGCATCACGTTCTGAAGACCATTGTAACAGCCTAACACAAGGGTATTCACCGACTGTGCATCCTTGACATACGTCTCAGGCACCACTTCAGAATAGGGTTCCTGATCCATCGAGCACGATGCCAGTCCAAATGTCGTTGTAGCAATGAGAGCAGCAAATGTTCGCATCTTCATATCTTGAATCATCTTTTTCATAAGTCTTATCCTCCTTTAAAAATTAATGTCGAAACCTGCGGAAATAGTTGAGGTGAGAGGGAAACCGCCACGCTGGTAGCCAGCAATCATAGCACTGGCATACTGGTTGGTGGTCATGCGCGACTCAGGATTGATACCGCGATATTTACCGCTCCAGATGTAGAGGAGGTTGTTACCTGTGACATAGAAGCGCAGGTTGGTGATGTTCCACTTGCGAGTCAGCTTTTTCGGCAAGGTATAGCCGAGAGTTACATTGCGAAGGCAAGCATAGGAGGCATTCTCCAACGGATAGTCCGTGAGGCTGAGGTTATAGCCCTTGTTCTCATACGGAGTCATACCGTCGCCCGGATGATCAGGACTCACCCAACGGTTCTTAGTGTAAGCACGGTTATAGCGCTTTGACTCGTTGTAATAAACGTCGCCATTATAGACCGTGATACCCTGTACGCCCTGAATGAGGAACGAGAAGTCGAAATCCTTATATTTGAATGTGTTGGTAATACCCCATGTGAAATCGGGATAGGGATTGCCCAGTACTACGCGGTCATCGGCTGTCAGCTGACCATCGCCATTAGTATCGGCGACCCTCACACCACCGGGGACGTCCTGCGAGAAGTGCGGATTGGCATTAATCTCCTCCTGCGTGTTCCAAACGCCTATTACTTTATAACCATAATACTGAATAAGGGGATCGCCTACCTTTGCGATGTAGCACTCGTCACGTTCACCGAGGGTGATAACCTGCTGCTCGCCGCCAATTTCTAACAGCTTGTTGCGCGACAGCGAGAAGTTCACGCTGGTGTCCCACTTGAACTTGCTCGTATTGAAGTTATGACTCTCCACCTGTATTTCCACACCTTTGTTGCTCACCTTGCCAATGTTGTTCCAGTAGTAGCTGAAACCAGTAAACGACTGCGTGGGCTGTGCGAAGAGCAACGAACGTGTCACGCTGTAATAAGCATCAACTGACAAGGTGATGCGGTTGCGGAAGAGTCCCAGGTCGAGACCGTAGTTGAACTCGTCGGTCTTTTCCCACGTAATATCGCTGTTGGCCAGTGTCGACGAGATGTTGGCAGAGCCGTTGACCAGTTGCCCGTTGGCAGGGCCACCAATATAGTTAGCACTGTTCAGCACCTCCATAGCAGCCTGATACTGTATGCGGTTGTTACCCGTCACACCATACGAGGCACGCAGCTTCAGATTGGAGATGGGTTTGATATTTTTCATAAACTTCTCCTCGCTAACTCGCCATCCCAACGATACGGAGGGGAACCACGCATTACGTTTTCCTTTGGAGAAGAGCGATGAACGATCCAGACGAAGCGAGACAGAAGCAAGATAGCGGTCCATCAGACTGTAATTGACACGGCCCAGATACGACTCCAGCACGACATCCGGATAGCGGAAAGTACCTGTGCCGGCATTATTGCCATTATTGCTGCTTGCCAGCTGGTAGACAGTGGCTGCATTGAGCGTCTGGATATCGTCGGTAGCGAAACCTGTTGCCGTCATGGCGACACGCTGGTCACGGGTGCGCTCGGCGGTATAGCCCAGCAATGCATCGATGGTGTGCTCACCCTTCTTTCCGAAATCAATATGGTAGGTCAGCGTGTTCTCCGACAGCAAGTCGACGAATAGCGTACTGAAATAGGTAGCCTGACTAGCTTCTCCGTCCTTTGTGGCGTTCTTGTTGCCATAATAGTACGATGGTGAGAAGCGCACATTCAGACCATTGGAGGTCTTGAACTGCAGACCTTTCATGATGTCAACCGTAAAGTATATGCTGGCCAACCCTTGGAAATCCTCACTCCAACGCTTTGTATTTGCCATCACACTGGCAGGATTGTTGTTAGCCGACGAGAACGGATTGGGAGTTTCCATCGTAGGATTGCCTTCCGCATCGGGAGGTCCCGTGGGGGTTTGTACACTTGTGAAATGACTGCCACGGGCGAAGCCGGTATATCCCGTCAGCGCTGTCGAGCGGTCTGTGTGTACCACAGGCAGGAACGATGGTGTCCGATAGAAGTCGATGAAGTTGTTCTTCGGGCGTTGCATCTTCTTATATGTACCCGACATATTGATGCCCATCGACACAGCAGTCGAGAGCTTAGCGTCGAGTTTACCACGGAAGTTCACCTTGTCCATCTTGTTCTGCTTCATGATACCTTCATCGTTGGTATAGGCTGCCGATACAAAGTAGCGCAAATCTTTCTTACCTCCAGAAATATTGAACTGGGCATTAGTGATGTGCGCCACACTGCGCAGACCTTCCTTCTGCCAGTCGGTAGAGCCCAACTCCTTATCCAGCCATGCAGAACCACGTGCCTGACGTGTCACAGCAGGACCACCCATAGCTTCTTCTTCTTTTTGCAACTCATACCAGTCGGTAGAACTCATCATGTCGTGAAGCTTATAGGCATATTTCCAACCCTCATAGAACTTAAATGTATATTTAGGTTTGTCGGGTGTACCGCTCTTGGTGGTAATCATGATGACGCCATTGGCAGCACGCGAACCATAGATGGCAGCAGAAGCGGCATCCTTCAGAATTTCTATCGACTTGATGTCGGCAGCGTTAATCTGCGACAGACCGCCCTGTACAGGGAAACCATCAATGATAATCAGCGGCTCGCTGTCGGCAGAGATGGAACCAGTACCACGCACACGAATAGAGGGCATCACACCCACCTCCGATGTCAGGTTCGACACCGTCAGACCTGTCATCATTCCTTGCAATGCTTGCGTAACGTCGCTGACAGGAGTATTCAACAGCTCGTCGCCACTTAATTTCGAGATAGAGCCTGTCAAGTGCGACTTTGCCTGTGTACCATAACCTATCACCACAGTCTCGTCAAGCATGGCAACATCTTCCTCCATCACAACGTCAATCACTTTCTGGTCGCCAACGATTACAGCTACATCCTTATAGCCGATAGACGAGAAGACAAGCATAGACTTCTTACTCTTCACTTGAATCTGATAGTTACCGTCCACATCGGTCGTCGTACCTATCTGAGCGTCCTTCACTTTTACAGTTGCCCCTATCAGAGGACCTTGAGCATCACTCACCGTACCTTTAATAAGGTGCTGGGACATACCCGTGGCAGCATACAAGCAGAATGCCAATACCATCAGAAACTTCATTCGGAAATGCTTCATGAATATTACTTTAGTTAGTTTGAGTTTATTAAGTTTCACGATGCAAAGATAAGAGAAAATATCATAAGTTGCTCTATTTTGGTATACCAATTATTATTCTTTAACTTATTAGGCGTCTAATATAAAATAAAAGTTAATTGTGTACCAATTTCAAACCAGTTTAGTAATTATTATTGTACCTTTGCAGGCACAATAACTATAAACACATGACAAGAAGAAAGAACGCAGGACCTATTGACACTGTAATCAACTACATTCAAGACGAGATTACCAAGAAGAATGTACTGCCAGGCGACAGACTGCCCTCAGAACGGAAACTCTCCGAACTGTTAGGAGTAGGACGACCGCATATACGTGCCGCACTGCAAAAGCTGGAGACCTACGGACTCGTAGAGACACGTCCACAGAGCGGAACCATCGTCACCGAGTTCACTAAGGAACAGCTCGACAGCATGATGGCCGAGACACTGAAATTAGAGAAATATGATTTCTACAGCCTCGTACACGTGCGCGTACTTTTAGAAATTGACGCGTGCGAATTAGCAGCGCGCAACTGCACCATCGAAGACATCGACCGCGTGGAGCGCACCCTACGCGAACTGGAAGAATGCACCGACCCTGAAACGAGAGTCGAAAAAGACTTCGCATTCCACCGCGAACTGGCACGAAGCAGCCACAATCCCGTACTCGTCGATCTGCTTGGCACCATCGTGCCCGACATTATGCGTTATTACCACAAATACCGTTTCTGCTCCGTTCCCGAACGCCGCGTCGTCGCAGAGCACCGCGAATACGTAGCCAAACTGCGAGCACACGATGAGAAAGGCATGCGGCAATTGGTCCTCACGCATCTGGAAAACCAAATAAATTTCGCAAAACAGCAATAATAATTAGAGATATATAACAAAATACTATAGTTATATTGTGAAAATTGCTTAACACTTTATCTATTCTTTGTTACAAAGTGTAAATTGGTACACCATACATTAAGACCACACCAGCCTCCCGAGCCAGGTTTTTACATCGGTCCGGATGCCAGCGGCTATCTGCGGTGATGATTCATTCCGTTTTCTGTCTGACATCAAACAAAGGGCGGGAAGACGCTATCGAAAGATAGGCTTCCCGCTCTTTTAATGAACTACTGTTTATATATCTGTATTACTTCATCATGACCTTCTTGCCGTTCACGATAACAACGCCTTTATAGTCTTTCCCAACCTTCTGGCCAGCCAGGTTGTACATCACGCCGTCGTTCATCTTTTGCGTCTTCACAGCCTGAATAGCAGTTCCGATGCTATAGTCCACCTTGAATACGATGTAGGAACCAGCAGGAACATAAAGTGTAGTAACATCTGTCACGTCGGCACTTGCCAACTCGCCGCCAAAGCCATTGGCAACAAGGATGGCATCACCCTCGGCATTGTCCTTACGGATAGTCACTGTCTTCGTAGCATCACCATCATTCTTACGAGCATACATGGTTACCTTTGTCACATTATCAGACTTGGTAATGTCGAACTTGTGGCTTGTTGTTCCGCTAACACTGAGGAAATAGATGGGGTCATGATTGGTTCCATCGATATTCACCCCACGTGCATCCATATTAGCAGAAGACACATTAGCAGCACGGAAGGCATCGTCATCAGCAGTTACAGTGAACGTAGCTGTCTCCGATGAGCCATAACTGATAGACTTACAATCTGTACCACCTGTAGGAATGGTAGCATTAGCACTTTTAGAATCACAGATCAAACTTCCAGAAGTAGCGGGAGTGCGCTTCAGCGTGATCTTTCCGATATAAGCGGCCTGCAGAGCAAATCCGGCAATACCGTCAGCAGTGACTGTCAGCGTATAAACGGTGTAATCCAATGTGCGCGCACCTTCATTGTAAGTGAAAGTGTGTGTAAAGGTACTTGTCTCAGCACCAACAGTTACATTGTCAAGGTCAGTTAAGGCTGGAACAGGCTTCATCGTTCCATCACCATTACCGCCACCATTGTAAGCGACCTCAATGATATCTCCAGCCTTGACGTTCTTGATGCCATAATAGTTTTTATTGTTGTTAAACAATCCCAGGTTGCGTACGTCGCTGTAACGCAGCATACCATCACCACGGCTAATCATCACATCACTTGCAGCAACGACCTCACCGCAAGTAAAAGGGTAGACATCCTGACTACATGCCTTATACTTTGTTGTAGTGATTCTGGCTACATCAATCTTGCCCTGATACGTTACATTGTCGGTAGCCAACTTGGCATAGTCGTATTCCCATACCGTCGTCTTTGCACTTGCACCCATGGTGAAGAGTGCCATTGCGATAAATGTGAAAAACTTCTTCATACTTGTTCTTTTTTAAGTTACTAAATGTTGTTTATATAATCGTTGTTTGTTTTCATTTTCTTTCTCGACTGCAAAGGTGCAAAATTTTACTGACTCGTGTCTTTATTTATATTCGCATCCCTGCATTTCCGTTCAACTCCACATCTTTACCCGTTATCTTCCAACATCTTATTTACCTTAAAAACCAACACCTATTTCAACTACTTACTAATACTCATTGTACTAACTTACTAACTAAAACTAACCATTTACTCAAATAATCCTTATTTACTAACAAAAAACTATTTACTATTTTATACTCACGTATGAATTCATAGGATACCGCTGTATTTTCTGTTGGCAAAGGTACAGACTTTTTACCTCTGTACAAATGTACATTAGTACCATTAACTTTACTTTTATTCAACTTTTTTGCCGCTTTGCTTGCAAATATCAATTATTATCCGTACATTTGCACAGAAACTAACGGCTACTAACCATGAGACGAAAGCTAACAACATTGTTATTTTGGGCTGTCATGCTGTATGCTAATGCCCAATTTATATCCTTTCAGTTGCCTATCGACAACGTGATGAACTCCTACCAGATACGCTGCGTCACCCAGGACAAGCGCGGCTTTATCTGGATGGGAACAGGCAGTGGTCTTTACCGTTACGACGGTTATCAATACAAAAAAATACAGACGCGCCAGCAGCCAGACCTGCTCCCCAACGAGGCCGTGCTGACCATCAGCCGCTGGGGCGACCGCTATCTGTGGATTCGACTACGCGGTGATCTGTACAGCTGCTACGATACAGAGCAGGAGACTTTCGTTGATTGGAACGGACAGGGAGCAAGCAACGGGCCGTACCAACATAGTGTCATCATTGACGAACATAACCTGTGGTTGTACGACAAACAGCATGGTTGCTGCCATGTGACACAGCAGAATGGCACCTTTCAGGCCACCGTCTACCAGCAGCAGGACAACCAGCTCCCCAGCAACCACGTCAACTTCGTCTCACAGGAAGCCAATGGCCGCGCCTGGGTAGGTACCGATCAAGGACTGGTACGTATCCAGCAAGGAAAGGCGCATGTTGCCATTCGCAAGAAAACGATCACCTGTGCCCAACAGATGCCCGATGGCAGCATTTGCTTCGTTTCCGAGAGTGGAGATGTCTACCGCACTCACCCTAGTGGCAGTATGGGTGTCTTCAGTCCTGCCACCCCCCTACCCCATAAGGTCAAGCGCGTAGCTTTGGAGAACAACCAATTGATTCTCTGCACCGAGGGTACAACTTACTGCTACGACATCAGCCGTCGCACCCTGACACCACACCCCAAAATTCATGTCGACGATGCTCAGGTAGTGGTCGACAACCGAGGAAATAAGGTTGTATTCGACCATGATGGCTATCAATTTTGGTACATCACACCGAAGAAGACCTATCAGCTTTCTCATATATATAATAAGGAGTTGACGCTGCAAAATGCCGGTGGTCGTTTCAAGTTTATCTACGACTGCAACGACCGCATCTGGATTAGCACCTACGGCAATGGTCTCTTTGTCTATGACACTAAGACCAGCAGCATGCAGCACCTTACTCAGAATGACCAGCCGGTCAGTCTTATAGCCACCGACTACCTGCAGAACATCTTTGAAGACCATAGTGGCCGTCTTTGGATATGTCAGGAGAACTTCGGTGTGTGCTATCTGGGCGAGCAGCAGCAGCAGCAGATAGACATCCGCTACTTCACCACGCCAAGCGACTTAGGCCATAGCAATACCGTTCGACTCATCCAGCCTGCCGGCGACAAGATTTTCGTGGGCAATCGCCAGAATGCCTTGTGGGTGACAGACAACCGATTCGAGAATGCCACCAAGGAGAATCCCTACAACGATGATGTTGTTGCCATATCCACCGACCATCAGGGCCGGCTCTGGGCCGGTACCCGCAACCGCGGTGTCTTCATCAACGGCAAACCCGTCAGACCTGCCGTCAAGGGAAAGATCAGCGACATCCTTTGCGACAGCAAGGGACGTGTATGGATTAGCATCTTCGATGGCGGCATAGAACTAGTCACCACCGACAAGGAGGGTTCAGCGAACCTGCGTCGCACTTTCTTCATGGGACAGCACACCATTGCCCAGCCCCGCAGCATGATACAGGACCGCCGAGGCTATATCTGGCTGTGCAGCAACCGAGGCGTCTACCGCTTCCTGCCCGACCAACTCATCAAGAACGATACGGCCTATCAGTATATCAACGTCAGTGGCAACGATGCCAACTCCGACGAAGTCCACTGTCTCTACGAGGATTCCCATCATCGCATCTGGGCTGGCACTACTGGTTACGGACTTGCCTGCTTCGACGAACAGGGGCATTTACTGCAACGCTACAACACCAATGATGGATTGCCCAACAACACCATCGAATCCATCATCGAAGATCAGGACGGAAGTCTCTGGGTCGGCACCAGTTATGGTCTGGCCCGTTTCAATGAGCAAGAGCAGCACTTCAACGTCTTCTTTCTCTCTCCCAAGCCTCAAGGCATGATGTACACTGAGGGCTGCGTCGCCCGTCTGTCCGATGGTCGGTTGGCATGGGGTACCCTCTACGGCATGCAGGTGTTCAATCCTAAGAACATCAAGCCCCGTCCGTCCACCTACTCACTGACTCTCACCGATATTCACATCAACGGTGTCGCCCTGCGCAGCATGGGCGACGAGGCTCCCACGCAACAGGCCGTCAACCAGCTGCAAGAACTGAAGCTTGACCACGACCAGAACTCGCTGACATTCTATTTCTCATCCTTCGAGTACATCAGCACCCGTCTGGTCAAATACTCCTACATGCTGGAGGGTTATGACAAATACTGGAGCAAGCCTTCGGCCCTGAACTTTGCTTCCTACAAGAATCTCCGACCTGGAGACTATAAGCTTCACGTGCGTTCCTATAATATATATGGAATGCCCAACGACCAGCAAATCACCCTCAGCATCGTCGTCCGCCAGCCCTGGTGGAACACATGGTGGGCATGGCTCTTCTACATATTCTTCCTTGGTGCTATTAGCTGGGCTATCTGGCGTCAGTGGCTCCATACCCAGGAGCTGCGCAACAAGATCAAGGTTGAAAATCAACTCACAGAATTCAAGCTGCGTTTCTTTACCAATATCTCTCACGAGTTTCGCACCCCGCTGACCATTATCCGCGGTGCCATGGACCGTATGGTCCAACAGGGCGACATTCCTGGAACTCTGCGCCAACCCATCAGTTCCATGCAGAAGAGCACCGACCGACTGCTGCGACTGGTCAACGAACTGCTGGAGTTCCGCAAGATACAGAACCAGAAGTTGAAGCTACAGTTAGAAGACACCGACATTGTCGACTTCCTGCGCAGCATCTTCCTCACATTCAACGAGACCGCTGAGAACCACCGTATCAGCTACCAGTTCACCACCTTTGCACGTGAATATCATCTATTCGTTGACCGCAACTATGTAGACAAGATGGCCTACAACCTGCTGTCGAATGCTTTCAAATACACACCACACAAGCGTGACATCACCATGAATGTGAAACTAAGCGATGACGGCCAGCATCTCGAGTTCTCCGTCATCGACACAGGTATCGGCATCGCCAAGGACAAGCAGTCGAGCCTCTTTACACGTTTCGACCAGAGTGCCTTCAGTCGCGAGAGTATAGGTATCGGTCTTCACATGGTCAGCGAACTAGTGCGCGTCCATCATGGCGCCATCAGCTTCCGTGAGAATGAAGGGGGCGGCAGCATCTTCACCATCGCGTTGCCCACCGACAAAGGTGTCTATAACGTTGACGACTTCCTCGTAGCCGACAACAACGAACTTCTCAACGCACAGCCGGCCAATACCCAGTCCTCACCATCCATTACTTATAAGGAACTCAGCACTCCTCCGCTCAACGACCGCCGCGTGCTCGTTGTTGATGATGATGATGACATGCGCAGCTTCATTTCCACCGAACTGGGCCGTTATTTTGTGGTTAGTACCGCCTCCGATGGCGAGGAGGCACTGAAGCGCATTCAGGCCAACCGTCTTGACCTGCTCATCAGCGACGTCCGCATGCCTGGCATGAACGGCTTCGAACTGACCAAGAAGATACGTCAGGACCAAGAGCTCAGCGACCTGCCTATTATCCTGCTCACCGCCATCAGCGACGAGGAGAAACAGGTGCGCGGCACAGAGTACGGTGCCGACGACTACCTCTTCAAGCCCTTCAATGCCAAGGTACTGGTGGCCAAGTGCAGTACGCTGATAGGCCAGCGCGACCGTCTGAAGGTGAAGTACGCCAAGGAAGTGGTGGGCAGCACACCACTTGCCGACATCATTGTCGAGGATGCTGACAAGAAGTTCCTCGAGCGTTTCGAGAGCTGGGTATACAATCACTTGCAAGACTCCAACATGCAGGCCATCGACTTTGCCAACAGCATGAAGATGGGCCGCACCACATTCTTCAAGAAAGTCAAGCAGGTAACCGGCATGCCGCCCCACGAATACATCCGCAAGATGCGCTTCACTCGTGCTGCTGAACTGTTGAAAGACCCCACGTTCAGCATCTCCGAGGTAGCCTACCAGACAGGCTTCGACGACTCCAACTACTTCAGCCGATGTTTCAAGGAGTATTTCGGTGTCACCGCCAGCCAGTTCCGCAAGGGCAAGATGCCTTCAGAGAAGGATACGGCGGAAGAACAGGGAGCAAAAGAATAACACTCTAAAAGAAGTGTTCCACCTCAATCGAGATGGAACACTTCTTTTAGGGTTATGGTGACCGGCGAGTGGTCGGCATTGGTCTCCATGATGTCAGCCATCATGTCCCACCAACGTTGGGTGACGGGGTCGACGTCTGTAGTATCTTGCGAGCTGGATTCACCGGCACACTCTTGATAGCCAAAGAGTATATTGGTGTCTCGATCCCAATAGATACTGTAGTTAGAGACACCTTGGCGCTTAATCATCTGCACCAGCTCGGGCCAGATAGTCCGATGGCGGCATTGGTATTCTTCCTCGCAGCCCGCCTTGAGCTGCATCTTAAAAGCGAAACGGGTCATAGATAAACCTTCGGTGCTGTTTCCTTGGTAGCCTTCGAGAACTGGGAGAAGTCAATGGGAGAGCCATCGACCGTGAAGTCTATCAGTTCATACTTATCACTTGTCTTCACGTCGAACATGGTCTTAGCCTCAACCTGGTTGTTGCGCATCACGATGTTGTTGCAACGGCTGAGCGGCATGTCCTTGCGGTCGCCGGGCTTGAAGAACTGCGTCCAGGGATGGATAAAAAGGAATGAGCCGCAATGACCCTTGATGCCTTCCACCAATACATATTCGTAATGCTGCGGCGTGTCGGGACGCATCTTCAGCCACAAGACGCGGCTGGCCTGGTCAACCTGACAGTTGCGCAGAATGATGTTGCGGTCGTGCAGCGATTCCGATCCAAGCGTCAGACAGCCGTGTACCTTGCCGTAACGGCAGTTCTGAATGATGACACGCTCCGTAGGTCCGTTGGTTTCATCCTTATCGGCCCAAGTACCCTTGCCACCCTTGATGACAACGGCATCGTCGTTGACATGCATGAAGCAGCCATCGATGAGCACGTCGTGACAAACATCAATATCAATGGCATCGCTCGACGGTGCTCCTCGCTTGGGATTTTCGGGCCAGATATTTTCCGTCGGCGCATAGATGTAACAGTCAAGGTAGCGCACATGGTCACTCCTGTAGACATGGTTCGTCCATACCGCCGAGTTGATGAGGTGTACATCCTGAATGGTGACGTTCTTACAGTTCGACACATAGGTCAGTCGGGGGCGCTGGGCATCCTTGTTGGTACATTGCGGATTCCAGCTTCTACGAATCCAGAACTCCTGCCAGTACTGCAGTCCGTTGCCGTCAATAGTACCCGTTCCGCTGATGGTGAATCCATCCAGCCCGTCGGCATTGATGAACGCCGAGAAGAACTTGCACGTCTCCCCCTCGAAGCGGGTCTGCAGCAGCGGATAGTCTATAATGCGGTCGCTACCCTTCAGCACGGCCCCTTCCTGGAGATGCAGATGGGTGCCCTGCCGGAAGAACAGCGCTCCGCTGAGGAAAGTGCCCGTCGGAACGACAATGACACCCCCACCCTCCTGGGCACAGCGGTCGATGACGGTCTGTATCTCCTTGGTCTGCACCCGAGGCCATCCAGCCATCACACCGTAGTCTGTCAGCACATACTGTTTGCCCAGGGTGCTGACATCCACCTTCTGAGTCTGCTGGAACCAACTGTCTATCACCGTGCCGTCGGGCCACTGCTGCGGTTGTTCTTTTACCTTTTTAGCACCAGCCGTCAGAACGGCCAGTGCTAAACAGACGATACCAAATATTCTTTTCATATTAGAAAGCAAATATAAAGTGGAACAAGCGGCTGTCCTTCAATCCAGAAGGATAATAGCGGTCGGCAATCGTTGTCTTGCCTATCTGATAGCACCAGTTTGAACCGGCACCTCGGACGTTGCACGACCAATAAGGATCCTTCGACAGGGTCTTGCCACCAGCAGCCTCCAACTGGGCATTGACGACGCTGAGCTGAGCCTCGATGTTACGCCAGTCGACCAGCGAGGGGATGTACCAGTCGGAAGTCACGGACGGTAGCGGATAGGCCTCTATCCAGCTGTCCATCGTGGTATTCATCACCGTGGTATAGTCGAGCGTCTCACCACCGATTGTCAGCGGCTCGGGAACGGCGCGCCATGCCTTAGTGGTCTCGAACCCTTCCTCGGCCATGATGCTTTCGTCCAGCTTCGACTTGTCAGTCACACCATTTTGGTCAGCCAGTCCATAGTTTTTATACCAGTAGCGCCAGCCAGCATTATTTTGTGCTGAAGTGGGTGAAGCGTTAGTGCCCCACTTGACCTTGGCATTCTCATTAACGGCCAGCACCACAGCATGACTCCAGCTGCTGTTGGCATTACGGATAGTCTCCGTCGTTCCTATCTTAAAGACGACACCTACCACATTGTCGGGCAGCTGCGAAGTATTCTTCTTGACGATGCGTCCATCAGCGCAGTAGAAGTCGCCTACCTCCAGTGTCATATTGACCAGCGAGGCACCACCGTCAATCACATATTTGGCATACTGACCGCTGGCTACCTGCGCCAGGTTGGTAGCCTCATAACTCTGAGTCTCTTCGTTGTTGACATAGACTACCTTGAGGTTACGGGTCTCATTCGGTTCGATGATGAGTCGGTACGACTGCGATGTCTCGTCAAAGTATGGAGTCACTGCCGTCTCACCTAAAGTAAACTTGGCATTCTCAGCTTTAGCGAGCACATAAGGCTCCAAACCCTCGTTGTCGAAGATATACGATGAGTTGGGCAGTTCCATGCATACCATAGCCTTCTGGTGCTTCAGCGGTAGACTGACAGCATTATACTGGCCGATGGCACATGCTGTGGACACCATGATGTCGGCAGCCTCATAGTCAGCTTTCGCACTTTGATTGTGTGCCGGTTGAACAGCATTCACCATAGCGGCAAATGGGGTTGATGAGGAAGCATCAAATTGAGCCGTAGCGCTATAGGGATAGTAAGCATAGAACTGAGCACCGGTAAGTTGTGAGGCATCCATCTTCTCTGGAGCTTCCCAGAAACCGCTATTGTTATACGTCAGCTGCACATTTGCATGTACTACATTACCGTTCATCACAATATAGAGACCAGCCTTGTCTCCCAGTTCGAAGAACGTCGTCATCGTCGAACCTTCAGTAACTGCACGAGTACCATTGCCGGATGTACTGGCATCATAGATATTGAAGCGCAGTGGGCTCTGAACAGGACTTTCAGATACGGTATCGTCTTGGCTACAGCCTATCAGCATAGGCAAAAGTGCCAAAAGGAAAAAAATATTCTTCTTCATAGTCGTTTACACTTTTATTAATCACTTAACACATATTACTGCGCTTTCACGGCACCACCGGCACCGCTGTCTTCCCATTGTGAGCCACCAGGAATGAAGTCGACAGTACCGATACCATCGGTTACGTTGATGATTGCCTCTTGCGAGGTACCTGCTTCCAGCTGCAGATCACTCATGTCGATGGTGTAGGAGCGTATATTACCTATTAGCACCAGTTGGGGTGGCACGGCACCATCGGTTGAAAGGGTCTGCGGTATTAGTTTCAGCGTGATGGTCTTCAGATTTGTACCATTGACCACAAGGTCTTCGGGTGCTTCCAACGTCTTATCCAGCGTATAAGGATTTACGGCAGCTTTTTGTGCGAATCCTGAGAGACGACAGCTTTTGATGCTCTCGTCGGTGGGAGTGGTAATCTTCAGCGTTACCTCAGCCAGTGCATGCTTAAACACCAAGTTTACCTCACTGGTCTGACGGGTGACATCCTCGACCTTCGCAAAGTAATAGTCGGTCACCTGAGTCTGGTTTAGCGTATTCAATATGATAGTAGGTTCTGCACCATCAGTTCCGACGAAAGGATAGTAGGCTACAATGCTGGTGGTTCCCTTGACATAGATGGGATAGCCCGACTTGTTCGTGAAGCTGCTTGCATCAGCTTGATAAACATACTCACGGTTACGGGCTGTTCCGTCATTCTGACCATAGCCCGCTGCTATTCCGATGATGTCGCCATCAGCCCAAGCCTTGTCAGTCTGGGCTGTAACGTTCAGTATGGTGCCAGCGCCTTCGGTCGTATAGTGGCCGCCCAGATAGTCGTCGTTAGAGCAGGCGGTAAGGGCTGCAGCCATACCGCAACACATCATACCTGTTGCAAATATTTGATAGATTCTGTGTTTCATAATCGTTTTCACTTTACACTTTTCACTTCAGTCTTATTCACTTCTCTCTTAGTATCCGGGATTCTGCTGATACAGTCCCTCACGGATACGGATCTGCGACATCGGTATGGGATACAATGCCGAGTTCTGCGTCACACGATTGGCGTAGATTGTGTAGTTCGACGAATGCGAGGCATCACGCTTGTCACGATAGTTGGTAAACGTCGTGCGGATTTCTTCTACGAAAGTATTCTGACGAACCTGGTCGAACCAGCGGTGGCCCTCGCCCAGCAGTTCGCAGCGGCGCTCAAAGGCTACAGCTTTCTGGAAGGCATCTGCCGAGAGCTCCTTCAGTTCGCTCAGTCCGGCACGCTGGCGGATCATGTTCAGATACCGATAGCCGTCGGTGGTATTGCCCACACACTCGGCATAGAGCAGCATCACATCCTCTATGCGTAACACAGGCCAGTTCTGTGGCCAAAAGGTACGGTCGGTAATCTCGGCATCCATGTCCGACAGACCCAGTAACTTGCGCTTTATCTTGTGTTCGAAGAACTTGGTGCAGAAGTTGTTTTGGTCGGTGGCACCGCCTTCATACTGACCCGTCTCCTCGTTATAGGTCTGTCCGGTATTGATGGTACCATGGAGTCGCTTGTCAATGTATTCCGTAGTAGTGGTACCGTCACCGTTGTCAATGTCGCTACTGATGAGGAAATGGTCCTGCAGGTCACGCTCGACATAGATATGTGAACCTGTAGTCAGGTTTGCGTTGCAATAGTCGTCGGCGTAGGTATTACCGCTACGGCTATAGGGAGTAGCCGGGTTGCCTTGATTTTTCTCGGCAATGTACTGGATTTCGAAGATAAAGTTCTTGTTATCGTTCTCGTGAACCCACATGAGATTCCAGTCTGATATGCTGTTCTTCCAGTACTTGTTCATGTTCTTCAGCACCTCGGCAAAGAGCGACTGTGCCTTTTCTTTGGTGTCCTGATAAAGTGGATAGCCAGCCATCTGCAGGTATACCTTACCCAGCAGTGCCTGAGCCGCTGTCTTGGTGGCACGCTCCGTATGGATGGCTCCTAAATAGTCGGTAGCCGTTTCCTGCAAGTTCTCTACAGCATACTGCAAGTCAGGCACGATGGCCTGGTTGTAGACATCGATAGCCTCGCTCTGTCCGAGGTCAAAGGCTTCATCGGGCGAAATCTCGTGCAGCGAGACGGGAACGCGACCGAAGAAGCGCACCATGTCGAAGTAAGCCAGTCCACGCAGGAAGCGGGTCTCGGCAATATACTGGCGCTTCACGCTCTCGCTCATTCCTGCCTCACCGATATGATCCAACAGCACGTTGGCAGCAGCAATCAGCGTATAGTGGTCGGCCCAGCAGCTGGACACGATGGCATCGTTGAGCAGACCGGTGGTGTTGAACTGTGCGCAGTCCGACTCCTCACGGGTTCTGGCCTCGGTGATGTTGAATAAGTTGTCAGAGCGGAACTCGCTCATGACGAAATAGTATTTGGCAAAGGGCTTCAGACAGCCATAGACACCCGTCAGGTCCTGATCTATACCAGCAGCCTTGGCATAGGCATTGTCTGTCGTCAGGGCCGACTTCGACTCCGTCTTCAGATAGTCCTCACAGCTGGCAAACAGTAGTAAGGAGCAAGGGGCAAGGAGCAGCAGAATGGCTCGTACCTTATTATATATTTTAGTCTTCATAATTTTTCTACTTTTATATCTTTCTTACTTTGTTGACCATTTAGAACGTAGCGTTGATACCCAGTGAGAAGGTACGTGCTGAAGGATAGGCACCATAGTCATATACTGCCACCTGAGAGCTGGAGTTGTTGGACTCTGGTGAGTAACCGTTTTTGTAGCTGGTGAACATGAATACGTTTTCGCAGCTGGCTGTGAAGCGCAACACTTTGAGGGCATACTTCTTGGGCAGACGCCAGCGGTAGCCGATGGTGATATTCTTCAGTTTCAGGAAGTCGGTGCTGTAGAGCCAACGGGTCGAGAACTGCTCTGCCGATCCGCCACGAGCACGGGGCACCACACCGCTTCCGGGGTCAGTCTCCGACAGCCACATATCCTGCCAGCGGTCCAGACGGTTGATGGTGACATCTTGAGCTTGCATGTCGATGGCACGGGCCAATCCTTGCCAGATTTTTCCGCCAGCCTGTGCGGTGATGAGGAACGAGGCATCCCAGTTCTTCCACTTGAAGGTGTTGGTCAAACCGAAGGTCCATGAGGGTTGCGGTTTGCCGCAGTAGGTACGGTCGTTCTCGTTGATAACGCCGTCGCCGTTGATGTCTCGATAGCGTACAGAACCTACGACTGACGTTGATTCTGTGGGATAGCGTTGCAGGTCTTCCTCATTCATGTAGACACCATCGGCAATATAGAGATAGTACTCACCTACGGGGTGTCCCACCTCGATAATCTGCGTCTTGTTGTCGTAGCCAGTATAGATGGCCGAGTTGTTACCCAGCGACTTCACCTCGTTGGTGCTGTGGCCCATTGAGAACTTGGTGGTCCACTTCAACCTTCCCACCAGATTCTCGGTCTTCAGTTCCAGCTCTACACCCTTGGTGCGGATATTACCGATATTCTGGTAAGCCTTGGGATAGCCGATGACCGACGGCATGGATACCTGGTAAAGCATGTCGCTGACGTTCTTGATGTAGTAGTCGACAGCAAAGGAGATGCGATTGTTGAACAGACTCATGTCAACACCGAAGTTCCATGAGTTGGTTTTTTGCCAGCCCAGGTCTGGATTGGCGGTACTGGAGGGCACATAGCCGGTAATTGCAGCACCGTCCTTCGAATAATAGGAGGCAGTCATCAAGCCGTCGGCAGCATTGGCAGAGATGGCGTTTGAACCGTTGGAACCGTAGCTGATGCGCAGCTTGGCCTGATTAACCCACCAGTTGGAATTCCAGAACTTCTCGTTCGATGCACGCCATGCCATGCTGACTGCGGGGAAGATACCCCACTTGCGGTTGCTACCGAAGCGTGAGCTACCATCACGACGGATAGAGGCGTTGATAAGGTAGCGGCTGTCATAGCCATATTCGGCACGGGCAAAGTAACTGATAAGATGGTCGTCGGTGGTATAGGTGGCGGTAAACGTTGTCGGTGTCACGTCGTTGATGGTCCAACCCATGATGGTGTTATTGGGGAATTGAGTCACATTCAGGTTGTAGGAGTTGCCGTCCTGTGTCGACTCCAGCGACCAACCGCCCACCACGTTCAGGTGGTGCTTGTCCCAAGTATGGTCATATGTCGTGGTAGCCTCAATGTGGTACTTGTGTGAGCGGCTGCCAATCCAATAGGAATCGGCATAGTATCCCTCGCCCGAACTCCAGAAACGCGATGCTGACGACGGTGTGAAGCGCTTGCGGTCGCGGTTGTTGAAGATCCATGAGCCTAAGACCTTGGCGTTCCATCCCTTCATAATCTCGTAGTCTGCAAAGCCCGATGCCTGGATGCGAATCTGCTCGTCGCGATAATAGCGCTGTTCCATAACGGTGACCGGTGAAGCCGTCGAACCGGCATACATATAGCGGCTATAGGGTTCCGTGGCTGTGTGCAGCCCGGCGTTGTTCTCTACGACAGGCACTGCCGACAGGGCATTCTGTGCGGCATTGTCCTTACCATCCACGTTGCCGCCGGTGGTGACGGTCATCTGAGGCGACACGTCGACACCGATGCGCAACTTGTCTATCAGCGTGGTCTGACCGCTCAGCTTGGCGGTGAGTCGCTTGAAGCCTGTATTGATGACGATACCGTCCTGGTTGACATAGCTGAGCGAGGCACGGTAGCTGTTCTTCTTATTTCCCTGCGTAATGGAGAGGTTATAGGTCTGGGCAAACGAGGGGCGGAACATGGCCTTCTGCCAGTCTACCAGCGACAGGCCGCCATAGCCGGGCATCCTCCAGCGGGGGTCGATGACAGCACTCGTGCCAGCACCGCCCTGGGCCTTGATGACCTGCTCCAGATAGCTGTCGCCACTCTGGGCACCGGCAGTGGGATATGCATCCACGTATGCCTGATAGTTGGACCTCATGCGCCAGTTAATCCAATCCTCAGCTCCCATAATGGGGATATAACGCTCAGGGTTAGAAATGGAAAGGTTGACTGATGCCGTTACGGTGGTCTTTCCGTCGTCATTACCCTTCTTGCAGGTGACGATAATGACACCGTTGGCACCACGGCTACCATAGATGGCGCTGGACGAGGCATCCTTCAGCACCTCGATGCTCTCAATATCCTGTGGGTTCAGCTGCTGCAGGTCAAAGCCTTCATCCATAGGGACACCATCAACGACATACAGCGGATTGGTGTTGCCGTCCTCATTGATGCTGGTAGCTCCACGCACCTTGATCTGAACGCTGCTGCCCGGGGCACCGCTGGTGCTCTGCACGTCGACACCGGCCAGCTCACCCTGCAGGGCAGAGGCGATATTGCTGACAGGACGCTCGGCCAGTTCCTCTGCCTTCACTTTGGCAACAGCATTGGTGATGTCGCCCTTCTTGACAGAGCCGTAACCGATAACCACCAGCTCGTTCAGCTCGTTCTTGTCGGTACTCATGCGTGCATCGGCACGACCATTCTTAATCTGTATCTTCTGATTGCGATAGCCCACGTAGGCCACCTCTATCTGCTTCACTTTCTGGTCGACCTTGAGCACATAGTTACCATCCATGTCGGTCACTGTTCCTCCCTGGCCGCCTACGGCCTTCACCGTAGCACCAATCATCGGCTCGCCAGCCTCGTCGAGCACCGTACCCTTTACTGTCTGGCCCTGGGCTTGGGCAACGACTGCCATCAGCAGTAATGCTACGACGGCGAATAATTTCTTCATATTCTTCATAGCTTACTCCTCCTCAATAGTTAATGAACTCCAACCGTCAGCGGCCTCATAGGCGGCCTTGCTGCCTGTAGGAACATAAATGATAGGAGATACTCCGTCCTGAGCCTCATACAGCACACCCTCCAGCGTAGGAGGCGTAGCCGACTGCATGTGGTACTCTGTAATTTTCGACTTCAGCGTGGCATTACGACCACCGAAGGCACGGTTGCCGATGCTGGTCACAGAGGCGGGGATGGTGATGGCGGTCAGCTTGCTACAGTCGAAGAAGGCCATCTCGCCGATGCGCTTCAGGTTAGCAGGCAGCGTGATGCTGGTCATACCCGAACAGCCGTCGAACGCCATCTTAGCGATGGTGGTTACGCTGGCCGGCAGGTTGGCGGTTGTCAGCACAGAACAATAGCCAAAGCAGCCGATAGGAATTTCGGTCACGCCCTCAGGAATGGTGATACTGGTCAGACCTCTGCAGACGGCAAAGGCACCCTCGCCCAGCCACTGGATGGTGTTGGGCAGCGTCACGGAAGTGAGTGAGCGGCAGCCCATCAGCGCTTCTTCGCCGATACCCGTCAGGGTGTAGGTCTTGCCATTGGCGCTGACGGTCTCGGGGAGCGTCAGATCGCCTTGATAGGTAGTTACACTGACTGTTGCCGTAGTTTCCGACTGCCAGTGGCGTGGATTACTGCCGTCATAAGTCAGGGTTGCTGTACCTGCCCCGTCGCCGGCCAACAGATACAGTGTCGTACCATCACTGAGTGTGGCGGTGAACTGACCGCGACTACTCGTAAAATAGTTAGGATCGCCTTCCGTCAGTCCGCTGTCGTCCTTACACGACGTCAGCACCCATGCTCCTGTGATGAGCATCAGCACCGTCAGACCTCTTAGCAATGTAGCGTCCCATCTTGAATGACACATTTTCATAAATTGCTTTTGTTTTAGTTATAAATATATTTTTGATATGATTTAATGACGAACCACACGTTTCCTTGTGTTCTTGTTCGCTACAAAAGTACGAATTTTCCTATTAGTGTAACATTAATAATATTCAAAAAAATGAAATATAGTACATCTTTTCCATCTCGGGCCAGAATTTGCGGAACATACCCTCGCTCTCGCTCTTACGTGTCGTACCGTTGGTATCGTTACCGGTTGTCGATACGAAATAGTCGGTGGCTGTCATACTGACTGATACGGTCAGCAAGGCCATCAGAAAAAGGAGCATTCGTTTCATTGTCATTTGTAATTGATTGTTTTCTGTTTCTGCTGACAAAATTAATATCGTGCGTACAATTGTACTTTCAGTATTATTCATACTTATGGATTTTCGTTCAACCATTCTTTGCAAGACTCCTATTGAGGACTGGATGGCATAGTTTTCATTTCTTCTGGTACAACTTACGCCATTTGTTGGTTCAGCATACGGCATTTGCCAGTACAAGACAGGCTGATCTCCTATTGCTGCCTCCAGCCAGCAATACTGTTGCCTCCAGCCAGCAATATTGCTGCCTCCAGCCGAACATAAGAAAACAGGCACCTCTGTACCCGACATCAGGCAGTTTTGTACCTTTTATGCCTATTATTTCGATAAGTTAGTTATTTTTCTTACCTTTGCAGTCGGATTATATTTCAAGGCTTGAAATATTTGTCCCAGGGTGCAGAACATATATTCCAGGACCTGAAATATTGAAAACTTAGTTTGCTAAGGAAAAGAACAATCTTGAACAAGAAAAAAAACGATAGCGATTATGGCCAATTATGTAGTAAAAGAGATGCCCGACGGCATGAATAGCAGCAATAGAAAGCTGTTTCCCAAGATGCCTGTCTACTCGGAGTTCGACAATGACAAGGTGGTAGAGCTCATCCATTCTTATTCACCAGCTTTCAGTGAGGGTGTTGTCAAGGGTGTGCTCGACACGCTTGCTACCGTCATGAAAAGCGTACTGCCGATGGGACACACGTTGAAGATAGACAATATAGGTGTTTTCTCGCTGTCGCTGGAGTTTACTGACGGCAAGGCGGAGATTGCTGCTGCAGAGGAAAAGACCAAATATCGTCATGTTAAGGCTCGGAGCGTCAACTTCAGGGTTGATCAGAAACTGATAGATGCCATCAACCACGATAACACTTTCGAAAAGAGTGACACAACTAAACTGTCACCCTCACCATTCTCACATGAACAGCGGCTGCAACGTGCTTTGGAGTATATTGACAAACATGGAAGCATTAGGCTACAGGAATATGCCAACCTCAATAGCCTCAGTCGCACACAGGCCTCCAGAGAGTTAGCCCAATGGGTCAGCGATACTAACTCCGGCATCAAAGCCAGTGGCAGCGGACCCCTGAAATGCTGGGTAAGAAGTTAGCTTTACTTCTATACAAAAAGGGATGTGCCAATGCTGACACATCCCCCATTTCTGTATAAAAAGTATTTGTTTAGTATTCCTCTTCCTCGTAGTCGAAGAAATTACCGCGAGGGCTGAGAGCCGCATTATTATTTTGACTATCTGATGACATTCCTACCTGTGAACCTGCCAGCAGAGAAGCAGAATGATTCAGTTGAATCAACATCATTTCGGGCTGAATATATTGTTTTTTCATTGTTTATGTCCTCCTTATTTATTTAATGAATACCTTTTTACCATTCACAATGTAGAGTCCACGAGTGGGCTGAGCCACGCGCTGACCAGCGAGGTTATAATATTCACCATTAGCCTTGAACGCTGAACCCTGAACCGTATTGATACCAGTCGTTTCTCCCTCGTCGAAGTTCAATTCCAGTCTACTGGCACTGGCGGTGACATTGGTCTTTGTGCGAAGGAAAGCCTTGTTGGCTGACAAGTCGCCAGAACCTGAGGTGTGCGCAAACACAGCATTGCTGCCACCGTCTGCTACCATAATATAATTATAATAGGTAGCATCACTTCCCTTATTGATGGTTGTTGTCACAGGCAATGCATAAGCTGCCAGATTAGCAACCAGCAGGTTATTGGAGACGGTTGTCTGTTCCTCTACCGATTTCAACGTCAGCACATCGCCAGCAGCACCTTTTATTATAACACCCGAACAAGCAGGGATACGATTGTTGTCTGTCTGGGTTAATGTTATACTATTCCCGTTCTCTGCTGTTGCATAATAGACCTTAGGAGTCGTTGATTCTGTGTGAGCTGCTATTGTATAGGTATGTGGTCCACTAAATGTTGCGTATCCGCAATCAGGAATCGTAACACTCTTCGAAATCTGGCCAGCTCCACTGGATACTACATATTTTACGCCATAAATTGAGAAACCTGCACCATCAGTATCGGCAGCATTTCTACCGGTGATATGATACAATGCAGTCCCGTCTGCAGTTTCAACAGTAATCATTTGAAAGCCTGTATTTGATTTATCTGATAAAGATGCAACTTGAGTCTTTCCCTTGTATACCCTAACATCGGCTCCAGATCCACCATTTCTGCACAGAATATAAAGTTTTCCTGGCTTTGTGACACGGAGAGAAACACGATTACCACCTGATGCATTATCTGCACTACTGTCAAATCCCGCACCACGACCTCTGTTAAAGACTACACCTGTATAATATCCAGACTTGAAAATATCTGTTTCACCATCCTTAATAGAATTGGTAACCCTTCCCATTGCTGATGTCAACGTACTATTTGTCTTATTAGATGCACCTACAGCAAGATATAATCCATCCATATTGATGACCTCTGTCGCATTGTCGACCTTCTTCAATTCTACTCCTTTGCCATACTGGTCAAATAGCCAAGTAGCAGTTGCGTTGTTTGCCACATCATCCGCCCACGCCCCTATCGGTAGCGCAGCCATAGCGCATAGCGCCAATTTTAGTAATTTTGTTTTCATTGTTTTAGTTTGTTATGAATTAAACGATTGATTCGATTATCTGAGGGCAAAGGTAATGATATATAAGAGTACCGAGGGGGTAACATCGTGCAAAGACATGGAGAAACGTACAAAACTGCACGAAACGTCACACCACCAACCTTTACTTCTAGTCCTCCAGTCGCCACTCGTCGCGCCACTCGATGGTGGGACGGCCGTTCTTATCAAAGGTGACGGGCAGGAATACATAGGTGGCATCGCGGGTGGTCTCCCACTCGTCACGCACCATGTTGCGCTTGTCCTTGACCTGAGGCGTGGAGAAGTCGCGGTCGAAAGCCTTGTGGTCCTTGAACTCCTCGGCATACCACTTGG